>ULRB01012859.1_pt1 | contig 49987 bp, 46 predicted proteins | sample 1955051 | NCBI WGS metagenome assembly ULRB01 (sample SAMEA4835671, study PRJEB28245) | human gut metagenome | biome: gut microbiome; material: fecal sample | place: Denmark | collected 2008 | reverse complement strand
TTTGGGCGCGGTCTGTCCGCGCTGGAGCGGCTCCTTCACATTCTTGGTGGCCTCGTTGGTCGCTCCATCGTTGTTTACGGCATACTGCGTCTTGCTTTCCTCGGCGACGCCCACAACCTTGTCGCGGTCGGGATATACCCGCGTGGTTTCAGGCTGACGCTTTTCGGGATTGTACTGGAAATAGACGGTGCAGTCGTTGCCGAATTTGTCTTTGGTCTCACCTACGAGGACTTTCTTTCCGGCGAGGTAATCGGCCTGTTGCTGCTCGTTGAGCGGCAGCTTGCACCAGTGTTCGAGCCGCTTGACGGTGCCGTCGGCATTGTGCCACGAGTCTCTGACCTGCTGTTGGGATGTTGCGCCCTGCTCCTGTTTCTGGCGGTACAGGTCGGAGTTGACGAACACAATGTCGCGCTTTGAGGCATTGTATTGCAGGTCGGCGGTAAATTTCTGGCCGTTGGGCAGTTCGATGTGCTGCTCCTTTATAAGACCGCCGTTTTTGAGTATGCCGATAGCTTTCATGTCGAGGTCGATGTTGGCGACCTTGGGCTTGATGTAGATTTTATCCACGGGCATCGCCTCTATCTCGTTGGTGAGCTTGTCGATGCTCACGAGACACTTCTTCAGTTCCCCGGTCTTGGGGTCGGCGAGTTCAACGACTTTGCCGAGATTGCCGGTCTTTCGGAGTTCCGCCTTGTCCTCCTTTATGAATGTGTAGCCCTTGAATTCCTGATCGAGCTGCGGCTCATTGCGGATGAAGTGAGGCACGAGTGAATATGAGCCGTCGGGGTTGGTGCGGAACGAGAGCTTCGCCTGAAGCGAAAATGTCTCGTCGCCGAAACGGGGCGTTACCGTGAATAGCTGCGGCGACTTGTGGTTATACACCATCTGGTCGAGTGCCCCTGATTTTTCAAGGTCGTCGCGCTTTATGCCCCACTGCTGTTCTATCTTCGCCCAGTCGATGCGGTCAGGGTCGATAGGCGGCTGCTTGATGCCGGTCGTTTCCGGCTGCTGTGTCTGAGCTGGGGCCTGTTCCTGCTTCTCTGCCTGTGCGGGGGCTTTTAGCTCCACCTCGTAAGGCTTGAGCATTTCGGCATTGTCGCCGGGATTCTTGATGATGTCTGCCATTGCGGGGCCTACAAGCTCGTATTTGTCTTCCTGCAATTTGAAGAAGCTGAACAGCGTGGGGTTCCTGGCCTGACGGATAAAGTTCGACATGAACGCTTCGAGGGGGTTCTGCCCTTTGTTGAACTTGATGAGTTCGCTTAATGGCGTTGATTTTACATCCGCCATTTTGGGAGTGCCGTCGGGATTCTGCCCTACGACTGCTCCCACCTGCCCGCTTGTGTTGTCGCGGGCGATCAGCACTTCCTGCTGGTCTGGAGTTTGGTCCATAAAGAATTATGATTTAGTGGTGGTTGGATTGGCGTTTCCGCCGTTGGTTGATTTCTTCTTCACAGTCTTATAGTCTGGATGGGACGAACTGATGAAGGAGTCTTCGAGAAACCTGTCGAGGTCGCATTGAAGCACAAACTTGATGTTGCCCTCTATGCTCTCGTAAACCTTGATTTTTCCTGCGTCGCGGTAGCGTCTTATTGTTTTCTCGCTGACATCAAGCCCGGTTACGATGTCTTCGAGAAGAATAATCGGCTCTCCGTGAAAATATAATCGCGGTCGGTTTCCCGTCGGGTACTGGCCGGGACTTCTGGCGCGCTGCTCCACAAGTGAAACGTATGCGTTTGCGGCGGTCTTGAAGTCAGCCTCGTGCGTGTCTGTCTGTCGCATAGGCTCAGTCTGTGGCTATGTCTGTTTTGCGGAGTGCCGGGACATCGAACCCGATAACAGGGCCGAGTATCTTTGCGGCGGCGATGAGAAACATCGAGCCTAACATCCATGCCTTCGCTTCGTCGGGCATTCCGGCAAGCGGATTGAAGCCGGACTTGCGGGTTGCTGACTTGCGCCCGTTGATGCGCTTTCTCTGTTTGGGCTTCCTGATGAAGCCCGAAGTGTTTGGAGGAGTTGTTGCTTCCATACGGTTATATGTGTTTTGAGTTAGACTTGTCGAGGATTGCACCTCGTTTGCAATTATAACCGTCTGGATTTTAGAAAGGGCGATTTAAGGAGTGTTAAAGTTGTAACAAACTGAAATAATGAAGATTTCAGTGATAGAATAATTGTGATGTTAAATCTTGACTGTTGGTGAACAACCAACCGTGTTTTTCCAAAGGTAAAGGATTTGAGTGTTCTCAATAGATTAGATAGGGGCAAAAAAATAGCGTATAATATCTACGCTAACTATTGAAGGCTCTGCAATGCCTATGGTGATAGCTTGAATACTATACGCTATGCTTTAAGCATAGCATAAGCATCACGCCAAGCTCACCATTATGAATTTTGCAGATTCTCAATAGAACTTATGCGGAAGTTATGTTATCCTGTATTGTAAACGCGGCTGACTCTTCAGCCGATATTATTTGCTGTTTTGCGACTGCAAAGTTAGCAAATTTTCATGAGGTTGTCAAGCCTCAATTTCGCCGTGGGGGTTGATATGGTGCTTTTTACGGAGCTGAATCAGTGTTTTTTCAGATACATTCAGCAGTTGAGCGGCACCTCGCCATGTTCCGGCACGGATATAAGCCTTGATGATTCGGTCTCTTTCCGCTTTCGGATTGCGGTGTGTCAGGTCTTCGGCGGTATCAGGCTGGATTTCGCTGAAAACAAGGTCATCCGCAGAGATTGTATCGTCGCCGGCATGGAAGGCGGCCATGAGTATGGTATCCTTCAGTTCGCGGATATTGCCGGGCCACGGATGTAGTTTCAGTGCCTTGACTGCCGAAGCATCGAGCCGTTTCTTTCCTTGTGATATTTTCTGCGCATATATGGAAAGCAGATAATCGGCTATGTCCGGAATATCGTCCGTCATCTCGCGCAACGGCGGCACGTTGATGGATGACTGGCGCAATATAAAGAAAAGGTTGTCGCGGAAATCACCATCGGCAAGCATCTTCATCAGCGAGCCATTGGCGGTGCATATCATCCTGACATCGGGATGTTCCTCCGAGAGAATATGCAGAAGCACCGATTGTTTCTCGAAGTTGAGTAACTGGATATTCTTGACGATGATTGTGCCCCCGTCAGCGTTCTGAAAGTAGCTCTTGATGCGGTTATACATCTCGTTGCGGTCGGATTTCGGGTCATGGAGGCCCACAAGTTCGGCACCGCCTGCCTCGATTACAGTTATCGGTTTCTGCGTTCTGGAGCTTTGGAGATAGATTTGTCGGGCTATCTGCTCTTTGCCCATACCGCTCTCACCGAAAATGATGCAGTTGGCATTGGTTTCGGCGATACGTTCGATAGCTTGTTCAATCTCCCTGAACTTCGTGCTCCGTCGAGGAATCAGCGCATTGTCAAGCTGGATTACGATGCTTTCCGGCTTGGCATACCTGCCGACAATCTCGACAAGTTGCTTGTCTATCGCCGGACGCTGAATGATGTCAACGGCTCCACCGTCGCGCATCACCGAGAGAATATCCACGGCGTTATAGTTGTCCACTATGGCAATGACGGGGAATTTGTATCCCTCGCACTTTTGCCAGTTGATTAACTCCTGCGCCGTGCCGCCGGTGAATTTCATCGACGCGACAACGACAGCTCCCGGTGGCAGTTTCGCCACATCTTCCTTTGCCGCCTCCATCTTATCGACGGCAATCGGCTCGTATCCGGCCCGCGTGAGCAAGCCCGACATAAGCCGACGGTCGGATTCGGAGGCGTCAACAATGATTACTTTATTCATTGATGTCAATTTTTAAGTTACTGTGTATAATGGTTATCTCATATAAATATTAAGGTTTTGGATATGTAAAATTCATTTAGTTTATCTTCGTGTGTGTTTGAAGATATAACGACTTAACAATCATTTACCTCCGCCGAGGGCGTGATAGAGGTTGATAACAGCCTGTATGCGGTCGAAGCGTCTTTGTACAAGAGCCATCTCAGCATCAAGAAGTGTTTGCTGGGCTGTCAAAACTTCCAGATAGGTCGTGTCCGAGTATCGCATCAATAGCTGGGTCTTGCGTACTGCTTCAGTCAAAGTTTTGACCTGACGTTCCGATATATCAATCTGAGACTTAGCGGTCTGCCATGCTGTCAGGGCGTCGTTCACATCCTTGCCGGCATCGAGAAGCGACTGTTGGAACAACAACTGTGCTTCTTGCTGTTGTGTTCTGGCTATTTTCAGATTCGCTATGTTGGCGCCGCGATTGAACAATGGCTGTGTCAGGGTGCCGATTGCGTTCAACAACCACTGTCCGGGATTTGTTACAATTCCTCCGCCGTTATTTGTCCATCCGAGAGTGCCGGAAAGAGTGATGCTCGGATAAAAGGCGGCTCTTGCAACATTTGTAGCATAAAAAGCCTGTGCGAGATTCATCTCCGCGTTCCGCACATCGGGCCGGTTGGAAAGCAACTGCAAAGGCACTCCTATGGAAACGGTGTCAGGGAAATACGCATCAGCCAGATTTCCGCGTCGTATTGCTTGTGACGGCATTGCAAGAACCGATGACAAGGCGTTTTCTGTCTCTGAAATGCTTTTGAGTATGGCAAGACGGGAGGCTTCAAGCTCCATGACACTCGCTTTTGCCTGCAACACCCCTACCTCATTGGACTTGCCGACCCGTTTCAATGCTTCAAGGGTCTTTACCGTATTTAGCCAGTTTCCAAGAGTCCTGCCGTTGATTTCGAGCTGTGCGTCAAGCATTGCAAGAGTATAATAACTGTCGGCAATCGTTGCAATCAAACGTGTCTGAACAGCCTGTCGGTAATCCCTGCTTCCCTGTAACGCGGTGACAGCTCCACGTTTTGCCGATGTAAGTTTGCCGAATATGTCAAGTTCCCAGTTTGCACCCGCGCCGATGCTGTATGTCTTGGCAGAGCTTCCATCATATCGGCTTACATCTCCTTCCGCTGTAAGTCCTATAGAGGGAAGGTATGCGAGTTTTGCCGCAGACAGGGAGGCTTCCGCCGCTGCCACACGCAAACGCGCGACATTCAAATCGGTATTGGCTGTCAGCCCTTTTTCAATCAACGACTGAAGGCAGGTGTCTGTAAACATCTCGCTCCACGGCAATGACGCTATAGTAGTGGTGTCGTTTGCCGTAGGTAAATCACGGAATAGTCCGTCCGTCGATACTTCCGGTCTGGTATAGCGGCTGTAAGTGCCGCAACCGGTGAGTGTCAGAAGTGATAATATGATCAATACAATATTTTTCATTTTTTACGCATTGCTCGTTCCTGAATATGTTGGAATACAATGAACAGCGAGGGCACAAGAAACAGCAGTGCCAGTGTGCCGACAATCATGCCTCCGATTACACCTGTTGCAAGGGAACGGCTGCCGTTTGCTCCTACGCCATGAGCCAGCATCAGAGGAATAAGGCCGAATACCATAGACAAGACAGTCATCAATATCGGTCGCAGACGAACCTTTGCCGCACTATATGCAGCCTGTGTCAACGACATACCCTCGGCCCGTCGTTTACCGGCATACTCAGTCAGAAGAATAGCGGTTTTGGCGAGCAGACCGATAATCATTATCAGACCTGTCTGCATATAGATGTTGTTCTCCAGACCGAACATCCATGCGAAAAGGAAACTGCCCATAAGTCCGCACGGAACCGAAAGCAATACCGCAAACGGGATGAATATGCTTTCGTATAGGGCACAGAGTATGAGATAAACCAATACCATACACAGTATGAATATCCATACCGCGTTATTTGTAGTGTTGCTTTCCTCACGCGATATACCCCCTAATGCGTATGTATAGCTTGAAGGCAGCGTTTCCTCAGCGGTTTCTTTTATAACCTTCAGTACCTGTCCCGAACTGTATCCCGGAGCGGGTGAGCCGTTTATGGATATTGCGTTGAACATATTGAAACGGGTAAGGTCTGACGGACCGTTGGTCTTGGTCAGCCGTACAAAATGACTTAAAGGAGACATTGAGCCGTCGGAGGTACGGACATACATATTGTCAAGTGATTCCGTATCCATGCGGTACTCTGCCGGTGCCTGCATGGTGACGTGGTACAGTTTTGAAAAGCGGTTGAAGTCCGATACATATTCTCCCGTGCAATATCCTGAAAGCGTTGACAGCACATCGGCAGGCGACACACCTGACTGCTCACACTTGGCAGCATCTATATCGACCCAATATTGGGGATAATCAGCCGCGAAGGAGGAATAGACCTCACCGATTTCAGGTCTGTGCGACAATGCTTCCACAAACTTGTCAGCCTCTTTGCTGAACGAGGCTATATCGCCGTCATTCTTATCTTGCAGATAAAGCTCGAAGCCGTTGCCCATGCCATAACCGGCAATCATGGGCGGGGACATGGCATAGACGGTGGCATCCGGAATGTCAGCGGTTTCCGCATATATCCTGCCTATGACATCATTCACCGACTGTCCTTCTCCCTTGCGTTTATCCCAGTCTGTGAGTGTGACGAAATACATTGCCTGCGACGGGCCGGAACCGTTGAAGGAGAATCCTGCCACAGCTCCGCTGTATTCAATCTCCCCGATACTGTCAATGCGGCTGTTTATCCTTTTCATTACCTTGCCTGTCTGTGCCATCGAGGTGCCGGGCTTCGTATTCATGCTCACCATGACCGTGCCGGTATCCTCTTCGGGTATAAGTCCGGTTTTTGTGATATTTACAAAAAGCACAAGCAGTCCCAACGATACCGCGATTACACTCCATAGCAGCCATTTGCGACGGACAACAAACATCACGCCCCGGACATATCTGCGGCTTATGCGGTCGAATACCGCATTGAAAGCCTTACGGAACCTTGCCGCAAAATTATCTTTCGTATTGCCATGTTCGTCGGTATATGGTTTAAGGAGCAACGCGCATAATGCCGGAGAGAGCGTGAAGGCGTTGATTGCCGATATTCCGACAGCAACCGCCATTGTAATACCGAATTGTGTATAGAACGCGCCGGAGGTGCCTCCCATCATAGACACCGGGATGAACACCGCCATAAAAATTATGGTCGAAGTGAGGATTGCTGACGACACGCCCTTCATGGCGTCGTCTGCCGCCAATACAGGTGAACGGTAGCCTTCGTCGAATTTTGCCTGAACAGCCTCCACCACGACTATGGCATCATCAACCACCGTGCCTATCGCAAGAACAAGAGCGAATAGTGTCAGAAGATTTATGGAGAATCCGATTGCAGACATTACGGCGAATGTACCTATGATGGAAACGAATATGGATATTGTCGGTATAAGCGTGGATTTTATATCCTGCAAGAACACATATACAACTATTACAACCAACAGGATTGCCTCCAACAGAGTGCGGATTACGGAATTTATTGATGCATACAGGAATTTGTTTGTGTCAGTGAGCACAACATACTCGGCACCTTCAGGCAAATCCTCACTGAGTTCATCAAGCACACCGTGTATCTCGTTTATTGTGCTTGATGCGTTTGAACCTGATTTCTGATTTATCATCATCATCGCGGCAGGGTGTCCGTTAACTTCCGATGAATAATTGTAATACTCATCACCGAGTTCTATATCAGCGACTTCCTTCAATCTCAGCACATCTCCTCCGGGCAGGGATTTTATGACAAGCTCTCCAAATTCCTCGGATGTGGACAGCCTGCCACGGTATTTCATCGTGTACTCGTTTGCGACATCGGAGTTCTGTCCAAATGACCCGGTAGCGGCCTCTATGTTCTGGGTGCCCAACACTGCTGAAATATCACTTGGAATCAGCCCGTACTGAGCCATCCGGTCCGGTCTGAGCCACAGACGCATACTGTAATTAGAGCCAAAAAGCTGCGCTTTCCCGACGCCGCTGATTCGTTTCAGGCGTGGCTCGACATTGATTTTCATATAGTTGTTGAGGAAAGTCTGGTCGAAACGGTCATCGGGCGAATACAGCGCGAAAGTCATAAGTTCGGCGTTCTGCTGTTTCTCGGTGGTAACACCTGTTTTGGTGGTCTCCGCAGGCAGCTGGCTTAATGCTCCGTTCACTCGGTTCTGCACATTGACCGCCGCCATATCCGCATTAGTTCCCTGTTTGAAGTATATGTTGATTGACGCGTCACCGGTATTCGAGGCCGTCGAGGTCATATAAGTCATGTCCTCCACACCGTTGATGGCTTCCTCCAACGGTACAATTACGGCTTTCTGAACAGTCTCGGCGTTTGCGCCGGGATAGGAGGCGAACACGTTGATGGTCGGTGGTGCGATGTCTGGATACTGTTCTACCGGAAGCGAGAATATGGCTATCGCGCCCATAAGGACAATGACGACCGAAATAACGCCGGAAAACACCGGGCGGTCTATGAAAAAGCGCAAGTTCATTTTTTATCGGTTTTAGGAGTTACGGACATTCCTTCCTTTAGTAGTCCAACACCCTCGGAAATGATTGTATCTCCTACTGCCAGTCCGTCCTTTACTATGTAATTGTTGCCGTCATTAAGACGGTCAACGGTAAGATACGTGGCTTCTGCCTTTCCATTTTTAAGTCGATAGGCTATGATTTTGTCCTGCAACTCGACTGTGGCAGTCTTTGGAACTACAATGGCTTCGGAACCTAATCCCGGAAGAATCACATTACCAATGGTTCCGCTCAAAAGTTCTTTGTCGGGATTTGGGAACAGAGCCTTTATCTGAACCGCCCCTGTCGTGGTATTGACAATACCGCTTATCGTTTCTATCCCTCCATCTCGTCCATAGACTGAACCATCGTTTAGCTGAAGTTTAACCGCAGGCATTTCACTTATGATTCTGTCTATCGAACCATAACGCGCAACTAATTGACGCAATTTGTTTTCGGAAATGGAAAAATAGGCATACATTTCCGAATTGTCCGATACTACTGTAAACGGTTGGTCGATGGTCGGACTGACGAGGGCACCGATACGGTAAGGGAGCGTTCCGACCACACCGTCGCTCGGACTTTTGATTTCTGTGTATGACAGATTGTTGCGCGCGTCAATCTCATGAGCTTTTGCCTGCTCCATTTCTGCTTGTGCGACTGCCAGTTGATTGCGTGCGACTGAAAGCTCATAATCGGAAATCACGTTTTCATCAAACAGGGATTGTTTCCCGTTCAGTTCGATGCGGGTTGTCTCGACTCTTGCTTTCGCAGCACTGACATTGGCGACTGCCGTGTGTAACGCAGCCTGATACGGTACTTGGTCGATAATGGCAAGCACCTGTCCGCGTCTCACCCTCTCGCCCTCTTTCACACACAGGCGAGTTATGCGGCCCGAAACCTGTGGGATAATATCAACATCCTGCCGTCCACGGATGGAGGCAGAAAAAGTCTCGGTAAGTTCCACCGGTTGCTCTGATACTATCAGCACAGGCAATGACTGCGCTGTTTCCGTTTCTTCTGCCGATTGTTTACAGCCGGTTAATTGCAGGACGCAAACGCCCGACAAGACAGCTACTTTTATGGTATTAAGTATATTCATTGCGTAATGATAATTAGATTTTTGACCATTCTTTTTTCAGGACGGCATAAACACAGGTGTCCTCATACCTTGGGGTCCCGTCAGGATTGTTGACAAAGGAAATAAACTCCTTGAAACATCCTTCATACCGCATACCCAGACGTTTACATAGATTTTGAGAGCGTATATTGTCGCTCTCTATATATCCATATACCCGGCGTGCGCCTTTACAGTCGAAAAGCCATGATATGAAGGCGCTCGCAGCTTCATAGGCATATCCCTTACCCTCGAAAAGCTGATTTATATGCCAGCCGATCCCAAATGTGTCGGGTTCCTCTTTCTCTGCGAACAGTTCTCCGATAAGCTCATCTGTCCCTTTGAGGCAAATAGCAAGGCAGAGATTGTCCTTTTGTCTTTCGGCGATATAGCGCAATGCGTCCTCCGTTGCAGACAGCTGCTGGTCTTTGAAGCAGTTTACACGGGGATTCCCGAGATATGTGAGCAATGTCGCCGCATCCTTTTCCATGAAGGGACGCAGACAGAGCCGTTCAGTTGTTATTGTTGTAGTCATGATGCTATTCTTTTGGCGGTGCAAAATTATCCTTCTGTTATACTGCATAAAAGAATAAACTGCATGAGTCGGGCAAAATAGGCGATGAAGCGGACAATTCGGCAGTTGAACCGGCACTCAAATCTCCTTGTCCGCTTCATTTGTTGTTTTGTCCGCTTCAACCAGTGATTTGTCCGGCTCGACTACTTTTCACTATGAGGCTCCGGCCACATTATATACCTTTGCGGAAAAATGAGTAACTTTGCTCTAATAAAGTCATTGACAGATGGTAAGACTGAGCTGCAAAATAATGAACTGGAGAGACGGGCTGCTGCTTTCGGTCGTCTCCTATATTCTGTACCTGATACTCTGGCTTGTGCTGGACGATACCACTTCAAGCCAAAATCCCGATATGTCGCTATGGGATTATATCGCTGATTTTTCTCTGTGCATACTGTTTACGTACACGTCACTTGGCTTTTGCTATCTCCTGTTTAAGTTCTTGCCGTTCAGGACATCATATATATGGACTGTCGTTTACGCATCCGGCCTTCTGATAATCAACAATGCAGTGGCTTTTGGCATGATCTCGCTGTTCGATTTCCTGTGGGGAGAGGCGGAGAGCAACCTCTATAATGAGCTGATGAATATGAAAGGAGCCTATACCTTTGCCATGATTGCGACCTTCATATCGAGTGTATATGCCAACTCATTTTATCTCAAATCGTATCTGAAAGCACAGGATGAGAAGCAGAAACTTGAGATTGCCCTTATCAAAGAAAAGGAAACCGCCTTGCAGTTCCAGCTAAACTCCCTGAAACTCCAGATAAATCCGCATTTCCTGTTCAATAATTTCAGCACTCTGTCCGAACTGATAGAAAGTGAACCGGCAACGGCAAGCGACTTTCTGTCGCATCTTTCAAAGGTTTATCGCCATATAGTGAGGAATCTGAATGTCAACCTCATAGACCTTCGGGATGAGCTTAAATTCATCGACTCATATTTCTATCTGATGAAACTCCGTCACGGAGAAGGCATCAAGGTAAACATTGACAGCGATTTGCGTACCTCAAGCCATAAGATTCCTCCGGCCTCGTTGCAACTGCTTGTCGAAAATGCGATAAAACACAATGCCTTTTCTCCCGAGCAGCCTCTGATTATAGACATAAGGGCTGAAAAGGATTATCTTGTGGTAAGGAATCTCAAACAGCCTTTGGAGTGCCCTGCTGAATCCACCGGCATAGGTCAGTCAAATATCGCAAGCAGATATTCGTTGTTAAGTTCAAAGGAAATCAGGATAGAGAACAGCGACCATTTCTATTCTGTCAGCATTCCATTATTATAAAGAATCCGGATATGAATGTACTTATTATAGAAGACGAGAAACATAACGCCGACAGGCTCACGAGGCTTCTCAACAGCAGCTTCGACGATATAACTGTTCACGGACCTCTGCCGAGTATCGCCGAAATCCGCCGTTTCTTCAATGAACCGGAGAAGATAGATCTCATACTTGCAGACATACGCCTTTCCGACGGACTGAGTTTCGATGCGCTGAAGGATATCCCCGGCAACATCCCCGTCATTTTTACCACCGCATACGATGAATATGCCCTTAAAGCATTTCAATACAACGGTATAGCCTATTTACTGAAACCGATTGATAAGGAGGAACTTATTGAGGCTGTAGAAAAAAGCAGACGGATGATTGCTCCATCCGCTACAAAAGAGATAGCCGAAATTTACAGACTTCTGCAAGGGAAACCGGAGGTCTATCGCCAGCGTTTTCTTGTCGCTGAAAAAGACGGCTATATCACCGTGCCGGTATCTGAGATAAGCTATATCTCCGCTGAATCAGGAATGGCACGCCTGTATCTCAAAAACAATAAGCAATATCACATAGACATGACTCTCGACGATATTGACACGCAGCTTGACCCGATGCAGTTTTTCAGAGCGACCCGCCAGCAGATAGTGAACATATCGTCGGTACAGCGGATTTCCAACTGGTTCAACCGCAAGATTAAGATAATCCTGACAGAGTACCCCGATGCTGAGATTGTTGTAGGCAAAGACAAAGTCACGCGCCTTAAGCAGTGGCTCGACCGTTGACAATGACAATAAGGGAGTTTGAAACGGCATTCAGAAAGTTATATCTGCCATTAGGCATGTATGCTTTACGTCTTGTCGATGATGCCGACATAGCTGAAGATCTGGAGCAGGATGCCTTTATGAAGGCATGGATTTATATAGGAGATGGCGGTGAGATAGATAATTTTACCGCCTTCATGTATCGCGCTCTTCGCAATGAATGTCTTAAATATCTTAGAAGCAGGCGCGAAACGCTTGGCGAGGAGTCCATCCTGGAAATCAGCGAGGAAAATATTGACACTTCTGTTAGAGATGCAAGAATATGGAAAGCCATAGACAATCTGCCTGAAAAATGCCGTGAGGTTTTCCTGATGAGCAAGCGCGACGGTCTCACCAATGAGGAAATCGCCGAAGAGATGGGAATCTCTGTCAAGACTGTAAAGAACCAGATGACCAAGGCTTTCAGCCGACTGCGCGAGGCATTATCTGACGGGCACAAGCCCTTTTTCTTACCGTTTCTATAATTTTTTTCAAAATTTGTTGACTTCCGGATAGGACCTTTTCAGCAAGGATGGATCATAAGAGTAAACGAATGATTCATCATAATGAAAAGGACAATATTTCTGTTACTGGCAGTAACCGCCTTCGCCCATGTTTCGGAAGCCCGTCAGCCAAAGCGGGGCTACCGTGGCTTTTTGGAATGGAGCAACAGCGTCCGTTCAGAGAATTTTGGCGTTATCGACATACATGGAAATCTCAGGACGGAACGTCAGGGGTCTTTCTATACCGGTTTTTCAACCTCACACGGCTATCAGATCAATCCAATGTTTTTTATCGGTGCCGGTCTCGGAATGGAACGGTGTGGAAAACTTGACAACTGGATTGCTCCTGTTTTTATTCAAGGGCGAATAGACTTGAAGTTTGGCAAATTCACACCGTTTGGAGATTTGCGGCTCGGTGCCAATGTCGCCGAAGGAGCCGGCATATATATATCACCGACCATAGGCTATCGGTTCAACTGGGGTCGCAAGATGGGTGTCAACCTCGGAGCCGGCCTTTCGCTTGCCGGATATAGAGTCGAGCATTACGAAGGCACCATGACCGGTCCGGATTCGTATGAAATTCAATATGTAGGCACCAAGAATCATATCTGTCCGTATTTCTCATCTCGCTTAGGCATAGATTTCTGAAAATTATGAAAAACAAAGAACTAGATTTCATAGCCCGTCGCTATAAAAAAGGAAGATTCTCGCCGGATGCGGGATGGCATCGTCTCGGTATTGCGCCGGTATCTCTATGGAGAAGATATAGAGTTGCCGCAGCAGTGGCCGCTACTGTCATATTGTCTGCGACAGCGGCGATTGTATATAAGGAGTACCGTCTGGATGAAGTCCCACAGCAGACCGCGCCCGTCAAAAATACAAGTCCGTTAAAGGAAGTCAAGGTCATAGATTTTGAGAACGCACCGTTGCCTGATGTTGTAAAGAAAATCGAGACTGTTTACGGTGTCAAGGTAGAAGGTGTCCCTGCATCTACCAAAGAATATGTGCTTTCCCTGCACTATGAGGGTACACCGACCGACCTTATATCTGTAATCAACGATATTCTTGAAACAGAAATGACCGTATCCGAGAAATGAAACAATTTGTCGTATCCGTAATGCTGTGTGTCAGTGCCGTATGCATGGCGCAGAACGTCACAATCCGGGCAGTAAACCAGCAGGCGTCGGTTGTGTTCCGAAGCATAGTGGAGCAGACCGGAAAGAATTTCGTGTACTCGTCCGAACTGCTGAAAGATATGCGTGTCTCTGTGAATGTGAAGAATAAGCCGTTGAAGCATACACTTTCCATAATATTCAAGGACTCTGACATTGAATATGAGATAAAGGGAAGAAACATTATACTCATAAGGAAGCCAAAGCCTGAAAAGAGAGTCAACAAACCGGTTGTCTCCACAGAGCGTCCGATTATACCGAAACAGAACGCTGTTGTTCCGAAAATGCTGGAGGAAGTCGTTGTAGTATCGCGCCTTGAAGCTCCGGCAGTCGAGACTGCCGAAATAGGTGCCAAAAAACTGACCGCGCAGGAAATCATAAACACTCCTGTAATGTTCGGTGAGAGCGATGTAATAAAGGCATTGCAGATGCAGCCCGGCGTATCGGAAGGTCAGGAGGGCATGGCGGGAATGCACGTGCATGGCGGCAACGCTGACGAGAACCTGTATATGCTCGATAATGTGCCGCTATATCAGGTGAATCACTTTGCCGGATTGTTCTCCGCTTTCAACGCGGAGGCAATCAGATACATAGACTTTTTCAAGTCCTCAATCCCGGCGAAATATGATGGACGCCTGTCGTCTTATCTTGATGTGCGTACCAAGAACGGCTCACCTGAAGGTCATCACGGCTCCTTCAGACTGGGACTGACTTCCGGAGCATTCAATATCGACGGTCCGATAGGAAGGAAGACTACCTACTCTGTTGCATTGAGGCGTTCATGGTTCGATGTGCTGTCCATTCCAATACTGGCGCTGGTCAATTCGTCAAACGACGATGAGAAAATCAGATTCCGCTATGCCTTTATGGACCTGAACGCCAAGGTCATGCACCGATTCTCAAATAAGGCCACAGGATTTGCTTCCGTTTATTTCGGCAATGACGTCCTTAAGACCGGTTCTTCTGACAAGCAAGTGCCTGAATCCGGATGGTATGATGATGACAAGTGTGATTTCCATTGGGGAAACCTTGTGGCGCAGACAGGGCTGAATTATAGAATAAATCCCTTGATCTCTGCCGAGTTCACAGCAGCATACACCCGATACTTCTCCGGCATGAAGCATGACTGGATGTCAAAGGAGATTACAAGTGCCGGAACAACGGAATCGCATTCCATTTCAAAGACCAACAATAACATAAATGACTGGATTTTCCGTGCGGATTTCGACTGGAGACCTAACGATTCGAACCGTGTGCGCTTCGGTGGAAATTACATCCTCCATTCATTTCTGCCGGCAAGAACCGACCGCAATTATATTGTCGGCTCAACACAGACATTGACTCGGGATTCGACATGGGCATATACCGCCAATGAAGCCAATATCTATATAGAGGATGACTGGCGTATCAGCGAAAAATTCAGAATGAATGCAGGTCTGCATCTGTCATTGTTCAATATCGACGGCAAGACAAATTATGGATTGGGTCCACGTCTTTCCATCAGTTACAGGCCTTCCGAAAATTGGGCTGTAAAAGCCGCCTATGCACGGACAAACCAATATGTGCATCAGCTTTCCCAGACCTATCTGTCATTGCCGACCGACCAATGGGTACCGATTACTGGTAAATTCAAGCCTCAGAACGCGGATAAGGTTTCCTTAGGAGCCTACTGGCAGTCGGATAATAAGATGTTCGCCGCATCAGTCGAAGGGTATTATAAAATCATGCGTAATCTTGTGGATTACCGTGATGAATATTATCTGCAACCGCCTACAGAGATGTGGAATGCCCAGCTGTGTTCAGGCAAGGGAACGGCAAAAGGAGTCGATTTCAAAATTGAAAAACTATATGGAAAGCTGACAGGTCATATTTCATATTCTCTCGCATGGTCAGACCGAACTTTCCCCGACAAGAACAGTGGACTTACTTTCCCGGCTCGTTTTGACAACAGACATACCATCAATATTCTGCTCAACTGGAACATCAGCGATAAGGTGAGTCTTAACGCCGCATGGACAGGACACTCAGGCAACCGCTTCACGCTGCTGCCACAGGTGTGGGAGTCTCCGGATTTCGGCAGCAGCTACAGTGGCGATGAATCTCCGTTGAAGACACGGGTCAACAACTATCAGCTACCGTTCTACCACCGTCTCGACCTTTCCTGCACGGTGCGCAACAAACGTGGCTACTGGACTTTCGGACTTTTCAACGCATACTGCCACATGAATACTGTGGCAATCCGGCGGACGCATAGCAACGCTAACCGTCCCGTGTTTCAGAAAGTGAAACTTTTACCTATAATTCCCTCAATTTCCTACACATGGCAATTCTAAGATACATACTACCGATTTTGTCAGTCTTTTTGCTGACCGGATGTTACGAGGATTTTAATCCGGAAATTGACACTAAGCCGGTGCTTTGTCTGAACTCCCTGATCACAGCCGGAGAACCGATTGAAGTGAAGGTGACGCACACATGGATGTTCAATGATGAAAAATCTGAGAGGAACCATGATGTTAAGGATGCCGTTGTAACCATTCTCGCCAACGAGAGGATTGTCGGCTCAGACTATCTTCCGAAGGAGGGAGACAAGATCCGTATTGTCGCGGAGAGTCCGACTTACGGAACAGCGACAGCCGAAGTGATTGTTCCTTCTGCCACACCGATCGGCAAGGTAAAGGTTACTCCGTCGGTCACAAATATATGGAAAAGGGAGGATTTGCCTAATTATGCGATGCTTGCGGATATAACATTCAACCTCAATATCGAGATGGATGTCAATGACCCGGCGGAAACAGACAATTATTATCATTTCGGATACAACTGGTTTGGTTCAGACACTGACGGTTCGCCGACACTATCAATCGGACAGTTCGAGTATAATTCCGAGCCGATATTCAAAGAACACATCGGAGTATTCGAGACAGTTATGGGCAATGACGAGGATATGCAATTTGTATTTTTCTCTGACCGTCAGTTTGCCGGTAGAACATATACGTTGCATCTGAATTTCTCAAACAACTCCTTTCGTGTAAACTCACATGAGTATGATGAATCTCTGCTTGAATGTGGCGTGAATCTCTATCTCACCACAGTCTCGAAAAGCTATTACAACTGGGCGGTGTACAAATGGAATGTTGATGAAGGTATTATGGGCGACCTGTCGGACATAGGTCTCGCGGAATCAAAGTGGGGATACAGCAATGTCTCCACAGGAGCCGGCGTCGTGGCAGCGCAATCTTCGGCAAAATATACCATTGATTTGAAAGAATTTTTAAAAACAACATTAAACAACAAATAAGATGAAAAAAATACTTTTTATTGCGACCATGCTGTTCACGGTTCTCTCGTTTTCTTCCTGCGAGGAAGACGCCCCCAACCCCATGATATGGGAGTTCTCCAACTACGACCGAGAGGCTATCTCGGCAATCTATTCTCCTGATTACGTCAATCAGGTGGCAATCGTTGCTCTCCCAGAGTATAGCGGTGACATCACTCTGAAATGCACCAACTACTCGCAGCTGACGCTCAATGCTAATACTGCTGACGGTACTTTCAAAAGTGCCGAGGCTGGGTTCACGGTCATTAAGATTGATGACAACACTCTTAAAATCACCTTTGAGCCAATAGCGGCAGCCGGTGAGAACGGAATATACGAAACAGTTTCGACAGACGGTAAAAACGGCAAGGAAACCGGAATGACCAATATGTCGGTCGGCAGAGTCAAAAAATGAAAGCAACTAAATCACGACTGATTGTCGTAATGTCAGCTGTTGCCATACTATTGTCGATATCGTCCTGTGCAACCATACGGTTAGACCCGGCGAACAGAGCCGAGCAGGTATCAGTAACATTCGATAAAACAATTAAATAACAGAATAACCAATGAAATATTCCTTTATCGGGATAGGCCTTATCGCGCTTATCTCAGTCCTCTTGTTGTCTTCTTGCAGCAAGGAAGAGTACCTGCCGGTACCGGTCAGTTCAAAGTCCTGCAACATCGAGATTGAATGTGTCGGAGCTTCCGGCGAGAATCTTCTCGCAGACAAATCGTTCACCGACAAAATCAAAATCGAGGGCGAAAACTCCCACACCAACATCAAGTTCACGGTCAATACCAATCGCCTTTGTTTTGAAGCAGACCTTCCCGATCAAGACGATATGAAGTGGTCCAAAGACAGAAGCGAGGCTACGGGCATATCAAAGATGACCGTCAAGTTTGGCAAACAGAAAGCATCGCTGAAATGCTTTTTGAAGTACATCGCTAATCGGCCTCCCGCAACTGTTGGTGGCTCCATCACTCTTGAAGAAGTCGAATACAGAGGCATTACTTACAAGCGTAGCGGAGGCTCTGTGACATTCAGAATCCAATTTAACAGAGACGGCAAGCTATAATATCAGAAAAGCAAACGCCGATAACATGGCATAAAAATCAATCAAATAAATCAAAATCACAAACAATGAAAAAGATTCTCTTTTTCCTCACCGTCCTCGCGACGGTGCTCGGCATGCAGTCGTGTAGCAATGCCGATGAACCGCAAATAGCTGCGGTTACTCAAGAAAAGGACTACGAGGTAGTCTATGTAGGAAACTTCTCCAACCCGGCTTCACGTGCAAACGTGGAGGCAAATCAGACATCTGAACAAATCCTGAAGTTCAAGGATCAGGCCGCCTATGACCGAACTTTAGCATCGGTCAAGGCAATGGACGAAGTTGCCAGACTGGAGTTCTTCAACAAAATCGGTTTCGACGGAGCATATACGCTCTTGAACAAAGCGGATGAAGAGCTTGACAAGGCTTTCGACCTTGCAGAGACGACAGACTCAATTTCCGGGTTGGCAATCATCCGCGAGTGCGTAGAAAAGTATAATGGCATTCTGACGTTCAGCGAGTCAGACCCGTCAGATGTGACTCCTTCACTGCCATTTGTCGATGAGAATGCTGAACTGCTGGGCAACAAGAAGGGCTATGTAATGGTAGGAGACGACCTTCTTGCTCCCAAAGCGGCTGCACCCGGTCCGGTTTATAATGGAGGCTTCATTAAATATGGAGCCGAAGTTAAAGTTAAAAACGGTAAATATACCAGCTATTTCAGATTAGGTCGTATCGGCGTGAATATGGCCTTCCAGTTGGAAACCTACCGCAGAATCTTAGGCATCAAGAAGTCTGACAAAAATTGCTGTTACGATGGAGACCTCGAAATCTACAGTAACGGCAAGTCTGAAAAGGCAAGAATTCACAATGGCAAGGGTGATTGGAAAATGTATTCCTTGGCAAGTGCCTACACTCCCAGAGTAAACATGAAGATGACGAACTTCTCGTCTACTCGAAACTCCAACAATAAAGTATCTAAAACAATTACCAATATTTTGGTAAAGTGAATTGATAACTGATATTATAAGGTGGTGCCATAATTTGTTATGGCACCACCTTATAATTATATCAATCATAAGTTCAGAGAACGATATGGAGGGTGAATGACCGTCGGTGAATTTTGATAACGTTGTTGAGGCTCCGCTACCATCGACTCCTTTGAGCCGGAGGATTGAGCAGGGTTCTCGACCCGCTGTGATTGCTGTGGCTGCTCATCCCGCTTGACTTCCTCGCCGTCCTTTTCATCGTGTTTGGGGGCGAGTTGGGCCGTTATCTTGCGGTCGAGGGCGGCAAGTTCGGATTTGAGCTGCTTCAGTTCATCCTCCTTGCCCCAGACTTTAGCAACGATGCATTCGAGAATCGGAACATCGGCTTTGAGTTTGGCGGTGCGTTCCTCATACTGGGCGATGATACCGGGAATCTTCTCTAAGGCGTTGACGAAGTTCATACAGGCGGCATGGGTGTCGCTCATGGCTATGAAGCCATTGTTGAACTTGTACTTGTAGTTTCCTTCAACTACAAAGCGGTTCTGTATCGACTCCTTGCTGTCAACGACAGTCCGCTCCGATATAATGCTTATCGGGAAGCCATAGACTTCGCCGATACGCTGATATTGCCCGTGGGTATCGGTACGCTGTGCCAGACCTTGAAGATGTATGCCCATGTTCTTCTCGTCGGAGAGATTGCAGGTGTCGATTGTGAGATAATTGACGGGATTACCGTCCTTATCCCGTTGCACAACCGCCTCATACCGTGCATGGTCGGCTTTCATCCTCTCAATAGCAGCCTCGTTGTTGGCAATGTCGTGGCTGATGGTCTGGAGTCGGAAACGGGAATCGCCGATACCTTTGTTGAATGATTTGCGCTCACTCTCCAACGCCGCAATGCGTTTTTCAAGTTTCGCTTTCTCCAACAGGTCGGTATTCCCGCTGAGAATAGCCATATATTCCGAGAAATTCATGCCGTTCTTCTCGTCCATTGCTCCCTCGTCGATGGTTCTCGCTCCGAGTGCGCCGGATTTGAGTTGGTCGATGAATGTCGCCTTGCAGTGAAGAAGATTGAACTTATAGGAGTCCAAAGATTTCTCAACAGCATAGATGACTACATCCACCTTATTATCAGCATATAACTTAGCAATCTCGTTCCCGGCGCGTATGGCTCTGCCATCCCTCTGAGTAAGGTCTGACGGCCGCCACGGAGTGTCAAGATGATGGATGCAAACCGCTCTGCGTTGGGCATTTACACCTGTTCCAAGCATACTGGTAGAGCCAAACAATACACGGACATCACCATTGTTCATCGCCTCAATTACAGCTTTCCTTGACCTCTCTGTCTTACACTCCTGAATAAAGCGTATTTCATGCGCGGGAATACCGTAATCCTCAATCAGTTTGCGCTTGATTTCGGAATATACGTTCCACTCGCCGAGTTTATATGTGGATAAATCGCTGAATACAAACTGTGTGCCACGTTGCGCGTCATACTTGTGATAGTATTTCGCTATCATAAGGGCGCAGTGTGAGGCCTTGTTATTCGGATCATCTCCATATTCAGGGTCAATCATACGCATATCCAGTGCCATTTTGCGGGCATAGTCGGTAGCGATAAGCATCTTCGCCTTTTCCTCGGTCTCGCTCAACGGGGCGCGTCCGAGGATAGTGGCGTCGCCGCTTTCGGCGAACTTCATCAATTTCTCGATGAAAGCCTCCTGCGCCGGTGTCGGTGGAATATTGTGGAGGATCTCATGCTTGTGCGGACGGTCAACGCCGACATCCTCCGCCGTGCGGTAGTCGGTTATCTCGTTGTAGAAAGCTGCTAACTCCGGCACTTTGATAAAGTACCTGAAACGCTCCTTCTGAACAATATTATTCGTGACATTGAACTCAAAGTCGGTTGTCTTTTTGGCAAAGATTGCCGCCCACGCATCGAAACACCGAATCTCCTGCCTTTCAAGTTCATTCGGGCGAAGATACTTGAACAGCAGATACAGCTCCGTCAGACTGTTGGATATGGTTGTGCCACTTAGAAAAGTGGCTCCGAGGTCTTTGCTTGTACGCTCCTGAATAGTGCGGATTGCGTAAAGAAGATTCAATGCACGCTGTGAGCCTTCCGAATTACCCAAACCTGCAACTCTATCATGTCTGGTGTTGAACATAAGGTTCTTGAACTGGTGCGATTCATCAACGAAGATATGATCGATGCCCATCTGTTTGAAATCGACGACGGCATCCTTGTTCTGCTCCATCTGATACTGGATTGTTGCTATCTTCGCGGTCAGGTTCTCTTTACGCTTTATCAAACCTTTGAGCATACCACGGCTTATGTCATGTCCCTGCTCCTTGATGACATTGAGGTTTTCCTCGACCGTATCAAGTTCCGCCTGAAGAATCTGCTGCTGCATCTCCGGCGACTGCGGTATCTTGCCGAACTGGTCGTGCGACATTATCACGCAGTCATAGTCGTTGTTCTTGATATTGTTGAAGAAATCCACACGTTTGTCAGCCTTGAAACTCTTTTCATCGGCGAAGAGGATGCGGGCATTGGGGTAAGCCGACTGATAAGTCATAGCTATCTCGGCAACGTTGGCTTTCAGACCGATAATCATCGGTTTGTGGGCCAGTCCGAGACGCTTCATTTCATGCGCTGCAATGCACATTATCAGCGTTTTACCACACCCACAGGCTAAGCACGTAGCGCCTTGCCGTCTTTTCAGACGGCAGGTTTCCACATACTCGCCACCGAACCGTACGTACACGTCTCCATGTATACGGCTCTCCATGTTCATTCTCAGTCTATTTGTGTGCATGAATTTTGCGATAACAACATTCACATACTGCCATTGTTTTCCTTTTTCGGGCAATCATGAGTTTTTCCCATGGTTGTTTGCCCTCCAAATCCTTGAGCTTACGGACATGTACCATTTTAAGGTTTTCTTCCGCTCCGCAGTATTCACACTTACCTGCCTTCAACCTCGCCATTAGGCTTGTAGGTTGCATGGCACGGTATCTGGGCTCGATGTGCGCATCATCGATGCGTGCATCTTTCTTTCGCTTAAACCCGTCATGATAGAATTCGCGTGTATGCACTTTGCCCTTGCTGTCCTCGTACTCCACTCTGAAGATTTTATCCCTCGTATATTTGCGGATAATCTTTCTTAGGGTGGAATTGTACTTGGACGACAGAGTCTTACACATGCTTTCTTTCATGATTCCATGAAACTTGCCGATGATATTGACATTATTGGCAATACAGTAATAATTGTAAAGTCCTCTGATTTCAGAATTGTATCTGTTCAGAATTTCCAAATCATCATTACTGCGTAGATAGGGGCGTGAGGTGGATTCCCATACTTCCTTGCCGTTTTTGACTGTTATCTGCATTGCCCCGTATTCAAGAAGTTTCTTTCTCATAACTTCCATAGGCATTCTGACAACTGTCTTATGGTCAAGTGAGCGTTTGGGAAGACCCTTTGCACCTTTAGCCGTGCTTGTCTTCTCCGTGTTACGGATAGTGACCTCATAGCCAAGGAACTTTGCTACGTCATGCCCGTTAGTTATCAGTGTCTTTTCATCCGAGAGTTGCAGTTTCAACTGTTCAAGCAGGAAGATTTTTATATCCTCCTTAATCCTTACGCAGTCTTCCTTGCTTCCAATGACACTGATAAGAAAGTCATCGGCATAGCGTACATACCTCATGCGTCTGAAATCCTCATCCATATCAAGGGTGGCAGGCAGTTTTTGCATTTCCCTATGATGGAATTTTATTTCCTCCATGAGCGCACGCCTTTTCTGCTCATCCTTTTCGGCTTTAAGTTTCCTTACTCGTTTGTCCTTGCGGCTCGCTATCCTTTTGTATTCGGGATTGCGTTTCCGCGCCTTGCCCTTGTTGAACTTCGAGATATATTCCACCATATACTTATCCAGCTTATCAAGGTAGATATTCGCCAGTATAGGACTGATGATACCTCCTTGGGGAGTACCATTGTAAGTATGGTGAAATGTCCATTGTTCCAAATATCCTGCTTTCAAGAACTTACGAATAAGACGGAGGAAACGCTCGTCCGAGATACGCTCCGAAAGAATCCCTATCATAATATCATGGTCGATATTGTCAAAGAATCCTTTGATGTCGCCCTCTATGAACCATCTCGTACCGTCAAATCCCTCCATGATTGAAGCCATTGCCGTATGGCAACTGCGATGCGGTCTGAACCCGTGGGAGCATTTTTCAAAACTGCCCTCGTAGATGGATTCAAGAATCATCTGCACGACTTTCTGAACGAGCTTGTCCTCAAAGGCAGGAATACCGAGAGGGCGTTGCTTGCCGTTCTTCTTGGGTATGTAAATTCTCTTGGCAGGGTGCGGATGATAACTTTCATCCCGCAACTTGGCAATGATGGACTGTATGCGTTTGACGCTCATGCCACTGATGGTCTGACCGTCTGTGCCTTTCGTCATGTTGCCCGTTTTATGGGACATCATCTGATAGGCATCCGCATACAGATTCTCGTTGAACAGCAATCGGTAAAGCCGTTCAAACTTGTAGTTCGGGTTTTGGCTGTGCCCAGCCAGACTGTTTAATACATTCTCAGAATTTCTCATAATGTCTCACACATCATTCGTTAAACATATTAAAATAATAAACACTGTCTTCCTTCGCCATGTACGAGGCTTTCCCTCGCTCGGACTACTACGAAGACTCTGTTACCTTGCCGAATATTCAGGGAACTATATTCCCATAGCCCACCTCTGTAGGCGTTTCGGTTTAGGTAATCCCCATTTAGACATATAGCAACATAGCAAGATAGATTGTCGGATGCGACGTTCGCCCTTTTCCGCTTATCGCGGCTGACCTGCAATCGGTTTTCGGCTCTCATGCCCGAAGTAGGTAGGCAGAAGTATTGCAGAACGACCGTATTAACTATCTTCGGTCGATGCTTACCATTTAGCGTCTCGGACTGTCGTTCAAACAGTGTAGTCTTCATCCTCATATCTATCGTTTCATTTAGACATTCAGTAGCAGCACGATAGTTAGCTGACTTATGCCGTTTCCAACATGCGACACTCCCCACCGCCTTTCGGCTAAGTGGATAAGTTGGCTAATGACCGGCGTTGAAAACCCTTGCCGGGTAGGTTGCTAATCCTACATTTACTATATGCCCTTATGGGCGCAGCACCTCGAAATCACAAATACCACCTCCGTTCTGTTTCAGCATCCAGATACAGTCCATCTGACTTTGATAAATGGAGTGGATTCCATACCTGTCACCCAATAATTTCATATTGAGGTCAGGGAACGTCTGGTGGCTGCCGTCATACTGCGGGCGCACGAAACAGTTGAACTTGTCGTTATAGAGGTCAACGAGTTTTTCCTTGAACTCCGGCGACTGGGCTTCGAGCCACTCGCTGAATCCATTTCGTATCTCGTCAATCTTGGTGTTGGCAAGCTGTATCGCCTCGTTGTCTGGCACCTTTATGTCGTGGCCGTCGTCATCCTTGCCGATTGACTTCTTTATATCCGGCACGGTATTGTGGAGCGCGTGTTTAAGAAGGCTCATGCCGTCATAGACACGGTAATAACCTCTGACGCAAAATTCCTCCCAGATTTTCATGTTCTTCCGGGGAGCGTCCGCCGAATACTCGTCAAGCGAGGATGAATAGGCAATCTTTATCTCTGTATCGTAAAGGTGGCTCATATATGCGGAGTATATGCCTGTCGGAATCCAACGTTCTCCAAAATTGAAGTCAAGCTCGTCGAACTCGATGCGGCGGGGCCGAGCTTCCTCCAACGCTTTGAGAGAATCCCGCGACATAGCGATATACGGTTCAATGCCGTCATAGCCGGGAAAGCCTTTTATCCGTTCTTCCTCACGGTCAATCCATGCCCTGACAGCCTCTGCTTTGGCAACGACGTTTCCGGCGATGAATCGGTCTTTTATCTCGTAGTTTTCCACAAGGGGATTATAATATATGTGTCCTTCGAGATTCTGGGTGAGGGTGTCCTCGTCCATATCCACCAGCGACGACATATATTCGAGATTGACCTCGCCGTATTTGTTGAGCGACGCTGTGAGTGCCTCCATTGGAGTATCGACACTTGTAACATCGTCAATGGAGAATGAAACGGGATGGTCGAAAATATCGGCCTTGACAAAGCGACCGTTCTCGCCACGCTCCAGAGCCAAAGCATCACGCCCGTTGGCATCCATAAGGATGAATTTGGCGTTCTGCTTATCGTTGAGGTTGCCGTAACGCTCTACGAACTCATCGTAATACTGGTTGAGGTGTTCGCGCAATTCGGCACTTGCCTCATGTGTTTCAGCCTCGTAGTTGTAGAGCTTCTGATATGTTTCCGAAAGGGTTACATACAGCATGGCACGTTTTTCCTGCTCCGGCTTGACAGCCAAAGGTGTGAATGTGGCACTTGTCTTGCGCACATCGGATAGAAAACCGAGCTGACCGCCGTCCACGACCATAGAGCCGTTGTGATGGAAGAATTGTATATCCTCCGAGAAAGGACGGGGCGACATATCGCGCTCCGGGGCTTTAGGCTCAATGGGTATTGCCGTGACTTTCGGCTGACGGGCCCGGCCACCGGGTATGAAATCGCCTTCGGTCTTTTCGATGTATGTTTCTCCGGGAGCGATACCCGCTGCCTCTGCCGCTTTATGCGATTCCTGCTCCAGACGCATTTCCTCCATCTGACGGTGGGCAATCGACATCATTGTTTCATAGAAACCGTTGATGGGAGGATTGTCATCCCAATTAAGCGAGCCGTAAAATTTCAGTTCCTTTTCAGTCAGCGGTCGGAATTTTTTAACGGGAATGTCTTTGACCCCGGCACTTGGCTTCGGTTTGGGAGCATCTTCAGCCGGTTTGGGCTGACGGCGGGGTTTGCCTATCGGCTCCAGTTCCCCGAACAGATTGTAGGCGAAAAGACGAGGATCGGGATTGTCGGAATAATCAGGACTGCCGTCAGTCTCTATCTCTTTGGCAGGTTCAGGCTTAGGCTCAACCTTTGGAGTTCCCACTGCCGTCGGTGTCAGCTTTGGAGGCTCCACGGGCTTTGACTCCGCCTTCGGACGCTGGTTGGGCGTAACAGTTTCGACAACCTTCTGCTGTGGAGTCCGTCTCAGTTTCGGGTCTTCCAACTGCTCGCAGATAGCCACACGATGCCCGGCCCGCACAAGTTTGGGCAGATATGTATCAAGCGCATGATGCGGAAATCCCGCCAATTCGATACGGCTGTCAACGCCACTCTGCCTACGGGTCAGAGTTATGCCGAGCACCTCGGAAGCCTGTACCGCATCCTTGCCGAAAATCTCATAGAAATCCCCGACACGGAAAAGAAGAATGGCATCGGGATGTTTCTTTTTCATCTCCCGATATTGCTTCAACAGCGGCTCGTTCTTCTGCTCAATCTTCTGGGCAAGAGACTTTTCTTTCGGCGTTTCAGCCTTTACATCCTGCTTTGGTGCAGGTGTCGGTGTCGGCTTCACCGGGTCAGGCGTTGGCGGTTTGATACCGTTGGAATTATACAATTCCAGATTAAGGCGCAGGCGCAACGAATCATCGAGCGCAGTCCGCAGGTCGCGGGCTATGCCGACAACACCCCCTTCGTGCTTGTAGATGATAACAGGTTTGCCGTAAGGGTCGGTTCCAACTTTTGCATCGGTGCATATCACATTCTGCGGGAACGCCATCAGGTACTTGTTACCGAGAACTTTCGTACCTCGGTCAACAATCGACTGGATAAAAAATTCTTCGTCAGCCGACAGCGTTTTCTTCCCGGTGTGTTTTTGAAGAATAATCAGGTCTGAACCCGCATCAGTTCCGGCATTGTCGGAAAAAGTATTGTTTGGCAGACGCAATGCCGCCACAAGGTCGGCACGCTTAACCATCTCCATCCTGATGAAAGGAGAGGCACCGTTCATCACACCCTGAGAGGCGATGAAGGCAACCAGTCCTCCCTCACGCACTTGGTCAAGTGCTTTGAGAAAGAAATAATTGTGGATGGTCTTGGTCGCCTGACGGTGGGCAATATCCTTGCTCACGGCATACGCCGGGTCTGCGACAGCAAAATCCCCGAAAGGGACATTGGAAGCGGCGACATCAAAATAGCCGTTGAAGTCACGCTCAATCTTCTCAAAACCCTCTATGCGTGTAAGAATAGACGGATGCAGAGCCGAAAGGATTTTGCCCGTGAGCAAATCCTTCTCATACGCCAGCACCTCCGCGCCGGGATAACGGTCATTGCGCAGAAAAGAGTCGATGAAAGCACCCTGTCCGGCTGACGGTTCCAGAAAACTTTTCACTTCGACGCCGGAATATTTCAGCGCATCTGATATGGCATCCACGATGCGGTTATCGGTGTAGAACGCCGTCAGCACCGACGCTTTTAGTGAATCCATGTACCCGGCAAACTCCTTATCGTTGTGGCTGTAATCATGGATAAGCCGACGCAATTCCACCGTAGGCGCAAACAGTTCAATGTCCGATTTGCTCCATTTGGCGGCATCCGCCAACTCGTTGGCATCATTGAGGATACATTTCAGCCCACCGAATCCAGCATACTTGCGTAGCACCTCCCGTTCCTCGGCGGTCTGCGCCACGCGTCCCTTGACACCGAGGCTAAACGCCATGCGTATAGCCTCGATGTTATCGCGCATCGTCTGTAACTTATTGTAGGCCATTGTCGGAAAGATAAATAACGATTCTGCCTACAATCTCGGTTTCCATCAGTTCAAGGTCAAGAGCATCGACACCTATTGCCATGCGGTCAACGCCGTCGAACAAGTCTGGAATATCGGTCATGACCTGATTTGTCCAATATTCCACAGCCTCCTCGCTGTCAAGGTCGATGGTATCTCCGAAATTTTCAAGTATAAGTTCCGATACAGTGTCATATTCTGATGCTCCTATATTGGAGAAAAGCACAGATATAGCCTCTGCTTCAGCCATAGGCACATTTGCCCCGTTACGCCGTGCATTTTCAAAGGTGTCAAGTGCGGCGATAGAGTTGGCGATAATCTGGGGATGGTCAGGGTCAACCTGATATTTGTTGAGCTGGAGATACTGCAACAAATAGAAATAGTAGTAATTGAAGTCAGTAAGACTTCGGTCAAGTTCTAACATGATTGTGGATATTTAGTGGTTGGTAATTAGTTGGGCTTGAACAGGCGGCTCAGCACGGGGTCTGACATTATGCGCTCCTTCTCGTCGGCGATGATCCGTATCACATCGGCTTTCACCTGCTCGTAGTTGCGCTGTATTACAGCCTTCATGCGGGATTTGTCGGGCGTGTCGTCCTTGAAGTCAGTCAGCACGGGGATAGGCTTGTATCCCGATGTCTCTGCCTTGACCTTGTCGCTGTCGATTACTATCTCGGCATGAAATATCTTCTGGTCTATGCGCTCGTTGATGTTGTCGCAGACCGCGCCGACAAACATTCCCTGTGTCAGAGTGGAAATCTTGCTTGGCGGGATAAGACTGTCCATCTGCGTGTTTATGGAGTGGCTCACATCCTGACGGTTGATTGAGATTGACTGCCGTTTCTGGAGTACCTTGCCGAAGCGCTCGGAGAGTGTCTTGGCGGTTTCTCCCACGACCTGCCCGGAGAAGATATTGCCGACGGTGTTCATCACCACTGCCGCCTCCTTGTCGCCGTAGTCACGTTTGAGCTGGGAGAAGTCCTGAAAGCCGAGGCAGACGGCGACACGGTTGCTTCGGGCGGTGGCAATAAGTTGGTCGAGGCCCTTGAAATATATCGTGGGCAATTCATCTATGATAACACCGCTTTTGAGCATCCCTTTCTTGTTTATGATTTTGACGATGCGTGAGTTATACAGTCCGAGTGCCGCGCCGTAGATGTTCTGACGGTCTGGGTTGTTGCCGACGCATAGGATTTTCGGCTCTTTCGGGTTGTTGATGTCGAGCGTGAAATCGTCACCGGTCATTACCCAATAGAGTTGCGGAGAAATCATGCGCGACAGCGGGATTTTCGCCGATGCTATCTGCCCCATGAGCTGCTCCGCAGCGCCTCCCTGCCAAGCGTCCATGAATGGCGACAGGTAATTTTCCAGCTCCGGGTAGCTCGTGAGTATGGGGAACAAATCTTCATAACGGCGGTTGAGCAACTCGATGGCATGGGGAAAGGTGCAGTAGATACCGTTCTTGTAAATACGGAGATACCAGATTATAGCCGCAAACAGTACAATCGGGGACTCCACAAAGAAATCACCCTGCTTGCTCACCCACGATTTATTGAGGTTGAGCATTATAGTGTATGCGCTCTCGTATGCGTCGGCAATATCGGTCATAAAGTCCGGGTGTATCGGGTTGCATCTGTGGCTACGCTCCGGATCGTCGAAATTTATCATGTAGAATTTCGGCTTGACTTTGCCGTAACCGTCCTTGTGCGTAAGCAGGTGGTTGTAGGCTATCTCGCTCAAATCCGGGCTTTTGAAATCATAGATATAGCCGCTGTAACCTTTCTCTATCATCTGTTTGATGAAGGAGTTGATTACGGCGTATGACTTGCCGGAACCGGGTGTGCCAAGCACGATTGTGGCGCGGAACGGGTTGACTACATTTATCCAGCCCTTGTGCCATTTCTTCTCAAAGTAGAATCTGGTCGGCAGGTTGATGGAATATTCGTTGTCCATAAGCTCCGTTTCCTGCATAAAGCTCTCGTTCTCGTCGTTGAAACGGTCGTCCATCATGTTGTTCTTCAGCATACGCCCTGCCCATATACCGCCCATCATCAGGCAGATATAGCCCGTGACGGTGGTGATTATATAGGTGTAGCGCATACCCATGTCGAGCGTCCACCAGTTCAGCAGGAAAAGCACACAGCCTATGGCGAGTGTCACGCCGATATGCCGCCATGTGATGTTCTCGCTCCTTACGCCTCTGGTGCCGAAGCACGACAGACCGAGAAGCAACAGCGCGAAAAGTTTGGCGTTGAAGGTGGTGTTGAAAAGACCGCAGGTGCGGTTGAAGTTGGCGCAGATCTTATAGACGGTCGAATAGAACCAGCCGCTGTCCACGGTTTCCACGCGAGTGAACCAGTAAAGGTTGGCTACGACCAGCACGATACTGACTGCCCGCAGGAAGTCCATGATCTTCGCCAACGCTCTGAGGTCGTCCTCTTGTTGGCTCATAATAAAATGTGGGATTAAGGATTAAAATTTCGGGCGACGCCCTTTCTTCTTCTTTCGCTGCATACGGCGGCGGAATTCTTCCTCGTCGGGATTGAACGACTGCCCCGGCTGGAACAGGTCAAGACCCGGAAGCGTGAAGTCACTGTAATCGGTGGCAGAAGAATGAGTGGCGGCCGATTGATGCTGGCTGCCTGCGTTGTGTTGCTGCCCATCCGACGAAGCATGAGTGTCGGTAGTCCGGGGTTGCGTATCCGAATGGGTGTCGGCGTTAAGCTCCGGCTCCGGTACAATATCGAGAGTATCGGGAACCGGCACATCGTTGATCGGTTGCGCTTGCGGATTGTTGAAACGCTCGTTGAGGGCATTTGCCGAGAACTGTTTGCCGAGTCTGGAACCGTTCAATACGGTCATGGTGTTGTGGTCGATGAACGTAACGCCGTATATGCGCCCCTCGTCAGTATAGCGGAAAACAACATCTATGCCGCAGTCTTTCAACTTGGTTGTAAAATCATCCTTATCGGTGGCGCGGGCAAGAACATCGACAACTCTGCTCCTTGTCGGTGCCACATCAATCTTGTCCTTCGCTTTCTCGAAACGGTTGTCAATCGCCGTGCGGCTTGCAAATTTGCCGAGGCGCGAAGCCTTGAACGGGTTGGCGATTACCTTGCCTTCGTCGTCGGTGGCAAAATACACCAGACCGTGATACTCGCGCCCGTTGACTCTACCGTCGGTCTGCTCACACCTTATATTATATAAGGAGAGAACAGCGTTATACTCGCCGAGTGTCTGAAACTTGTAGCGCATACCCACCATTTTGACGGTGTTGGCAACCTGACGCTTTATGTCACTGGAGGGATCAACCTTACGGATGGGCATATCGGGAGTGATTTTCTCACGCTCGGCAACTTTCAGACCATACTTCTTCTCCAGCTCGCGGCACACTTTCTTGTTTTTGTAAAAGTTGTTGCGGTCGGAGATACAGCGTCCATCGGTACCGACACGAAGCGCGACTATGTGAACATGGTGCCGGTCGATGTCAGAATGTTTGTAAATCATATACGGCATATCGGCAAAGCCCATTTTCTCCATATACTCGTGTGCAAGACGTGTGAAATCGGTGTCACTGAGTACGTCGTCTGGGTGCGGATTAAGGGATATGTGCATCATCGGTCGCTCGGTGCGGGAAGATGTAGGAATCCAGCGCATGAAGTCCTCGTATGCACGATGAATATCAACTGAGCCGCTGCCGTCATTGTAGATTTTGTTGGTGTCAAGCAAACGACCTTTCTCCTTGTTGATTTTTTCTCCGTTATAGGTCAACGCGCCGTAGAGCGAGTTGCCTATCGAGATTTTAGCGACCATTCTTCATCGAATTTCTGTGCGAGTGCGACAATCTCGCTGTTTACTTTTACCAGCTCGATAGTCAGTTTCTCCAGTTTGTAGAGAGCCGACATCGCTTTTTTCTCGGTGAAATTCTCGCGCAATGTCTTTACCACGGTGTCGTATGAAACACCGAGTGTGCGGAAGAGTGAGTTGAACGACGACAGTTTGTCGATGAACACGCGGGTGTTCTCGTCGATTGTATATACCTTAAAAGGCTTCTGGAATATGAAGTTCCTGATGAACGCGCCCTTGCTTTCAAGACCGGAACGGTCGAACATGGCGAGGAAGCGGGCGTTTTCCTCGGCATTGAACCGCACTACATAGCGGTTTACAGACGGGTCTGTCTTGGGGCGACGGCCCCCTTTGCCTGAAATCTGTGTCATAATTATGTGGATTAAGAGTGGTGGCTTCGCATAGCGACATGACAGGCCAACGCAGTTTCATCGTATGGATTTACGACTTCGGAGTAAATCTTCCCCATGTTCACATGGCAAGTGTTTTCCGTGGCACGAACTTCGATTCGTGTGCCGGGAAACATAACTTGCAATGTTCATGTGGACATCCCTCCTAATATGAAATAAGGAAATGACTGTATCGGATAAGCCCGGTTATATTCCGATCGGTGTGTTTCCCTGATTCCAATGCGCCGGATGGTGCCTGTTATCGTTATGCTTCCATAAATTTACAAAAAATCGGGCGTAATTCCTAACAACCGGAGAATTTTTTGTGAGCTTTATCTCCCGGCGATGGAGCTGGTGCCGATGCGCCAAAAAAAAATTCACGGCGAAATGTTAAAAATTCAGCCGAATTTTTCGGACATAGCCGGACATACTTGGACATAGCCGGACAATGCTCTTAATCACAAGAAATTGGCTTATTTTCAGATTTGCCAGTTTGCAGAATTATTTGTTTCTTTGTGTAGAGATTGGTTCTCAAGCCTGCCTTCAAGGAAGTCAAACTACTTATTATATTACGCACTATCCATGTGAACTGTAAGCTGAGTAACCAATCTGCCGGGTATGATCCCAACCATTTGGCAACAATGCTGAATTACAGTCTGACCAATGTCCTTCCGAACAATCTAAAGAGTAGATTATGTAGAGAGATTTGTTCCTGAACGACATGGTAATGACTGACTGATGAAGCTCCTGTGCCATATATAAAGGATTTTTGCCTGCAAGTTACCTACCTATCGCCCTATGGCCCTATGGCTATGGCGTACACCACTAAACTCCACATCCAAATCAGAACCAGACATGACTGACGAACCCAACCATTCCCGGCTCACTTAGCCGATGCCCTCCCGACAGCGGAGGAATGTCGCAACGCGCGGCATGGAAAGCTGTCAATCCATCCCGCATAGTGTATGCCGGCACTGCTTCCGCCGATAGAAGCCCGGTCTATCGTGTCAGAAAAATACGCTGACGGCAACCGCTGTGCAACCACCACTACATCCAAATCCAAATTTAATTTTATGACAGACCCCAAATTTGTCGCTTTCTCCACCCAGAAAGGCGGAGCAGGCAAGACCACTCTGACCGTTTTGGCAGCGAGTTACCTCTACTATGTGAAGGGGCTGAAAGTCCTTGTCGTGGACTGCGACTATCCTCAGTTCAGCATTGAGGAGATGCGCCAGCGCGACAAAGACCTGATTGAGTGCAGCCCTCAGTTCAAGAAACTTTTTTCAGACAATCTGCGCCAGACCAAACTTGCGCCTTATCCTCTCCTGACGGCAAAGCCGGAGGAAGCTATGCAGAAGGTACGCGACATTATCGAGGCAGGGAACGAGATAGACATCGTTTTCTTCGACCTGCCTGGCACGGTTAACAACCGTGGCGTCGTCAATATCCTCAACTGCATGGACACTGTTATCGTGCCGGTCGCAGCCGACAAGGTTATCCTTGAAAGCTCGCTCGCCTTTGCCCTGAAAATACAGGAGTGGCTCACTACCGGACGCACACAGGTCAAACAGATGTATATGCTCTGGAACCTCGTCGATGCACGCGAGAAAACAGACCTCTACGACCAGTATGAGGCGGTTTTCGAGGAATACGGTCTTATGACTCTAAAAACCAAGATACCGGATACTAAAAAGTATCGTCGTGAAGGGTCAAAGACGCTCAACCGTGCCGTGTTCCGTTCGACCGTCATGCCGCCAGACAAGACATTGCTCAAAGGGACCCGCCTGCCGGAACTTACCGATGAAGTGCTCGGACTTCTTAAACTTTGAACACTATGGCGAAAGTATATGAGTCCGAAATCGACCCTGATGAGTTCATCAGGTCATTCAGAGAGGAGTCCTCCTCGCTGTCAACGCTGAAAAAGAAGCCTAAAGCAGAGGCGCAGACGCAAGAGTCCGAACCGGAAACGACAAAAGTTCCTTCGTCCAAATCTGTATCGGAATCCCACCCCAATGAAAGTGTCGGCAATGACGCAGATCGTGAGCGCAAATATCTGGAGCGTTTCGTATGGAACATGACCTATATGTCGCCGCAGGATAAATATGTCACGACAGAGATAGACCCGGAAATTGAATGGAAAATCCGTCGTATCCTGTTCTGCCGCAAGAAAGGGCGCGTATGCTCGCTAAAGGCTTTCATCAACAACGTGCTGGCAGCTCACTTGGAGGAGTATGCCGATGTTATCAACCAACTTAAACTCTAACCAGCTATGCCCAAATCACCACTTGTAACCATCAACGTGAATCCGGCCACTGACATTGATGTCAGAGCCGCAGAGGAGCGCAAGAAATATGCCGCCAAGTTTCTTCGACCCGGCATTGTTCGCTCCAACACCAAAGTGTACATCTATCCCGAAGTCCACGCCGTCCTGAGCCGTATGGCAGAACGGTTCCGCGATACCGGTGCCTCCATCGGCTCGTATGTGTCCGAGATACTTCTTGACCACTTCGCCAATAACCGCGAGGTCATGGAAGGTCTCTATGACGAAAACAGTCAGTCTCTTTTCTGATGGAAACGCTGCTTATCATAGCATTGCTCGCAAGCAATGTATGGCTTATCCGAAAAGTCCTGACGAAGTCCGACACCACGGCTGACGGCAAGAATGACCGTTGCACGCCTCCGGAACCACCACCCGCAGATGAAGAACCTACGGAAGAAGTTGTAGGCAAAAGTTCTTTCGATGCCGATAAATTCATGGACTCGTTCCGAGAAATCGCCAAAGAAGCCGCTGCCGAAGCCGCCAAAGAGGTCGTACCCCTTATAGTCAAGGAACTTGGCAAACCCTCCGATGCCGGACTACCTGATACTCCCGAAGAAAAGCCGACTGTCCGGATCCCTCCTGAAAAGCTGGACGAGATATTCTCCACTCACTCTGTGAGTGAGCTTACGGGTGAGGCTCCGACACCGACCGAGGCAAATGCCGACGGCATAGACTTCGAGGAAATGCAGTCAGCCATGAAGGTGCTGAAAGACCGGCCCCATACAGCCGAGGACGAGCGTATAGCCCGTAGGGTTGTACCTGAGCTTGAGGGCACGGAAATCATCGAGTATGTCAAGCTCGATCCGGTCGTGCGCAAACGCATACTGATGATTGAATGTCAGTTGCCTGACATTCCGGAAGATACTCCAGCTGTGAAAACCGATGAGGCAATAGGAAAAGTACGCAAAATCGTGTTCCATGCCGACATCGACACCACCGATATTGACGCCATCGACTTCAATATCCTCCACTGATCACCACTACATCCACATTCAAATCCAGATTTTTTATGACTAAATTTTTCAAGTCGCTTTACAGGCGCATCGTGGAGTTTATGAACGCTCCCGGTATGCGTCGCCCCATGGCCGCCATGCTCACGCTGATGATATGCACCGCCAACCTCTATGCCGCCGGCAACGGTCTGGCAGGCATCAACGAGGCAACCTCGATGATGACCTCCTATTTCGACCCCGCCACGAAACTGATCTATGCCATCGGCGCGGTCGTCGGTCTTATCGGCGGTGTCAAGGTCTATGGCAAGTTCAGTTCCGGCGATCCCGACACGAGCAAGACCGCCGCATCGTGGTTCGGTGCGTGTATCTTTCTTGTGGTCGCCGCCACAATCCTGCGCTCGTTCTTCCTATAATCCCTGCCACTGATGGAATATTCTATTAACAAGGGCATAGGCAGGACGGTGGAATACAAGGGCCTTAAAGCGCAGTACCTTTTCATTTTCGCCGGAGGTCTTATAGCCGACTTCATTCTGTTCGTAATCCTCTATATGTGCGGGGTGCAGCAGGGTCTGTGCATAGGCTTCGGTGCTATAAGCGCGTCGGTGCTGGTGTGGTACACCTTCCATCTCAACGGCAAGTATGGGCAATACGGACTTATGAAGCTCACATCGGTGAAGTATCGTCCCCGCTACATTATCAACCGTCTGCGTGTGCGTAACATAATGAAGGTAAGTTGCAAATGAGAAATATCCTTAAAGCCACAACTCTGGAGTCTAAACTCCCACTGTTGGCGGTGGAACACGGCTGTATCATCAGCAAGGACGCCGACATAACAGTATGCTACGAGGTTACGCTGCCGGAGCTGTTCACCGTAACATCGCAGGAATACGAAGCCATGCACGCCGCATGGTGCAAGGCAATCAAGGTATTGCCGCGCTTTACGGTGGCGCACAAGCAGGACTGGTTTGTGTCAGAGAATTATAAGCCGGAACTGCAAAAAGATGATTTGTCTTTTCTTGACAGGAGCTTCGAGCGTCATTTCAACGAGCGTCCGTATCTGGCGCATAAGTGCTACCTGTATCTGACAAAGACCACAAAGGAGCGTATGCGCCAGCAGTCCAATTTCTCCACCCTCTGCCGTGGGCGTATCACTCCGAAGGAACTCAATCACGAGATGATTGTAGGCTTCATGGAAGCCGTGGGTCAGTTCGAGCGCATAATCAACGACACCGGATACATCTCGCTGCGCCACATGGGTGACGATGAGATTGTAGGCACCGACAACGCATCGGGTATCATAGAGAGGTATCTCTCGCTGTCAACCGGCGATGTCACCTGTCTGGAGGATATAGACCTGTCACCGAAAGAAATGCGCGTCGGCGACAAGATGCTGTGCCTTCACACACTGTCGGATACCGACGACCTTCCCGGAAAGGTCAGCACCGACAACCGCTATGAACGCCTGTCAACCGACCGCTCCGACTGTCGTCTGTCGTTTGCGTCCCCCGTGGGTCTGCTCCTGCCGTGCAACCACATCTATAACCAGTATGTGTTTATCGACGACCACGACGAAAATCTGGCGAAGTTTGAAAAGACGGCGCGCAATATGAACTCTTTGAGCCGTTACTCACGCTCTAACGCCATAAACAAGGAGTGGATAGACCGTTATCTTAACGAGGCCCACAGCTACGGTCTTACATCGGTACGTTGCCACTGCAATATCATGGCTTGGAGCGACGATGCCGAAGAACTACGCCGTATAAAGAACGATGTCGGCGGTCAGCTTGCGACTATGGGGTGTATGCCACGGCACAACACCATCGACTGCCCGACGCTGTTCTGGGCGGCGATGCCCGGCAACGAGGCGGATTTCCCTGCTGAGGAAAGTTTTTATACTTTCATTGAACCAGCCGTTTGTTTCTTCACCGCCGAAACGAACTACCGCAGCAGCCTGTCGCCATTTGGCATAAAGATGGTGGATCGCCTCACGGGTAAGCCTGTCCATCTGGATATTTCCGACGAGCCTATGAAGCGCGGCATAACCACCAACCGCAACAAGTTCATTCTCGGTCCGTCGGGTAGCGGCAAGTCTTTCTTTACCAACCATCTGGTGCGCCAGTATTATGAGCAAGGCGCGCATATCCTGCTGATTGATACCGGCAATTCATACGAAGGGCTGTGCAACCTTATCCACAACCGCACTCACGGCGAAGACGGTGTGTATTACACCTATACGGAGGAAAAGCCGATTTCTTTCAATCCTTTTTTCACCGAAGACGGTGTGTTTGATGTTGAGAAAAAGGATTCGATCAAGACGCTGCTTCTCACACTCTGGAAATCGGAGGATGACAGAGTTTCCAAAACGGAGAGTGGCGAATTAGGCTCCGCACTGTCGATGTTCCTTGAAAAGATGAAGAAAGACCGTGACATCATTCCCTGCTTCAATTCTTTCTACGAGTTTATGCGTGATGAGTATCGTGCTGAAATGGCACAGCGTCCTATCCCCATCTATAAGCAGGATTTTGACATCGACAACTTCCTGACAACACTGCGCCAGTATTATCACGGCGGTCGCTTCGATTTTCTGCTAAACTCCAAAGAGAACATCGACCTGCTCAACAAGCGTTTCGTGGTGTTCGAGATTGACGCTATCCGCGACAATAAAGACCTGTTCCCGGTGGTGACAATCATCATCATGGAAGCCTTCATAAACAAGATGCGACGTTTGAAAGGCGTGCGCAAAGTCCTTATCTGCGAGGAGGCTTGGAAGGCTCTCTCAACGGCAAATATGGCTGAGTATATGCGCTATATGTTCAAGACTGTGCGCAAATATTTCGGCGAGGCTGTGGTTGTCACTCAGGAGGTTGACGATATTATCTCGTCGCCGATTGTCAAGGAAACAATCATCAACAACTCCGACTGTAAGATACTTCTGGATCAACGCAAGTATATGAACCGCTTTGACCAGATACAGGAGCTGCTCGGTCTGACCGACAAGGAGAAAGCGCAGATACTCAGTATCAATATGGCAAACAGTCCCAACCGGCTCTACAAAGAGGTATGGATCGGGCTGGGCGGAACTCAGTCCGCAGTCTATGCCACGGAGGTATCACCGGAGGAGTATCTCTGCTATACCACAGAGGAAACGGAGAAAATCCAAGTCCTTGACCGCGCCCGTCAGCTCGGCGGAGACATAGAAGCCGCAATAAAACAGCTTGCCAACGAAAGGAGAGAGAAATAATGTATGAAAGTGAAATCCATATTTTCAGGTATCGTGTCAGGAATACTCGTCTGCCTCGCCCTCCTCCTGACAATCTCCCTTCATCTATTGGCAGCCATTGCCCGTGCAATCGTCGGCATGGCTCACAGAGTACGATAAATCCACCACTTTTAATCCGCAATCAAATGAAGCAACTCAAGTTTTTAATCCCCCTGATTGCCCTGTGCCTGATGCTCGGCACGGGCAGGGCAAACGCCCAATGGACGGTCATAGACCCGTCAAACATCGCACAGAGCATCGTAAACAACTCCAAATCACTCGTACAGGAGTCGCAGACGGCGACGCACATGGTGAAGAATTTTCAGGAAACCGTGAAAATCTATCAGCAGGCGAAGAAATATTATGACGCGCTCCAGTCGGTGAACAACCTTGTCCGTGATGCCCGCAAGGTGCAGCAGACAATCCTGATGCTCGGCAATATCTCCGGCTACTATGTCAACAATTTTCAGAAGATGCTGACAGACCCCAATTTCACAAGCGCGGAACTGTCGGCAATCGCTTCCGGCTACACCCGTATCCTCGAAGAAGCCAACGGCGTCCTCGGCGACTTGAAACAGGTAGTCAATATAACTACACTGAGCATGACCGACAAAGACCGCATGGATGTCGTGGACGACTGCTACAAGGAGATGAAGCGTCTAAAGAACCTCACGGCGTACTATACCAACAAGAACATCAGCGTGTCATACCTGCGCGCCAAAAAGAAAGCCGATACCAAACGAGTGGTGGCTCTCTACGGCGACGGCTCTGAAAAATACTGGTGATGCCTATGCTGTGCGCTATTGATTTTTCAAACCTCCACACCATTCTGCGCTCGCTTTATGACGAGATGATGCCTCTTTGCGAGGATATGGCGGGAGTAGCTCAGGGTATAGCCGGATTAGGCGCGCTGTTTTATGTCGCCTACCGTATATGGCAGTCGCTGGCAAGAGCCGAACCGATTGATGTCTTTCCGTTGCTTCGCCCGTTTGTAATCGGATTCTGCATAATGTTCTTTCCTACCGTGGTATTAGGTACCATCAATTCCGTGATGTCGCCGATTGTGCAGGGTACCGCCTCGATGCTCGAAGGTCAGACTCTTGACATGAAAAAGTACCGGGAGGAAAAAGACCGTCTGGAATATGAGGCGATGATGAATGACCCTTCGACCGCTTACCTCGTTGACGATGCCGAGTTTGACAGGCAGATTGACGAGTTAGGTGTGACGGAGATAGGCACTGCCGCCGGAATGTATATCGAGCGCGGAATGTATAAGGTCAAGAAGGCAATCCAGAATTTCTTTCGTGAGCTGCTGGAGATGCTCTTTCAGGCTGCCTCGCTTACGATTGACACGATAAGGACTTTCTTTCTCATCGTCTTGGCGATCCTCGGCCCTATTTCATTCGCACTCTCCGTCTGGGATGGCTTCCAGTCAACACTGACACAGTGGATATGCCGCTACATTCAGACCTATCTATGGTTGCCGGTGGCAGACCTGTTTTCGACGATACTGGCGAAAATACAGGTGCTGATGCTCCAGAATGACATTTCGGAACTGACTAATAATCCGAATGTTGACCTTGACGGGAGCAACACCGCTTATACCGTCTTTATGATTATCGGCATTATCGGATATTTCACAATTCCAACGGTGGCAGGCTGGATCATACAGGCAGGAGGCGCAGGTAATTACAACCGTGCTGTCAACAATACCGCTATGCAGGTGGGCTCCGGTGCGGCAAGTGTCGCCGGTGGAGTTGCGGGCAATGTGGCAGGTCGGGCCGGTAAACTTCTCAAATAATAATGCCTATGGAGTTCAAATCATTAAGGAATATCGAGTCATCATTCCGCCAGATACGTCTTTTCGGTATCATATTCGTTGCGATGTGTGCCGTTGTGGTGTCGGTAGCCATGATAATGGTGTTTAATTTCGCCGAGAAGCAGCGTGAGAAAATCTATGTCCTTGACAACGGAAAGTCGCTTATGCTTGCCTTGTCGCAGGACATGAGCCAGAACCGTCCGGCAGAAGCACGTGAACACGTGCGACGCTTCCATGAGCTGTTTTTCAATCTCTCACCGGATAAGTCAGCCATCGAGCATAACATCAACCGTGCGCTGATACTCAGCGACAAGTCGGCATACAATTATTATACCGATTTCTCGGAGAAAGGTTACTACAACCGTATCATAGCCGGAAATATCAATCAGGTCGTGCAGGTTGACAGCGTGGTGTGTGATTTCAACACATATCCCTATACCGCCAGGACATACGCGCGCCAGATGATTATCCGTGAGTCCAACATGACGGAGCGCACATTGATAACGGTATGCCGTCTGTCAAATGTGTCGCGCTCCGACGACAATCCCAACGGATTTATTATTGAAGGTTTCAACATCCTTGAGAACAAGGATATAATCACTACCAAACGATGAATGTATTTTCAAATCTGCGTGCCGCGAGAGACACCGTATATAATAAGGTGTGGCGCGCCCCGAAGGGGAAGCTCTCTTCCGGATTGAGGAACCTGTGCGACGGTCTTTCTCACAAACAGCGGCTGATGGTCGTGAGCGTCATGCTCTGCGCCTTCGTACTTATCGCCTTCTTCGTGTTCGGTCATGCCTGCTATAAGATCGGGCTGGGTCACTCCGGCCGTCTTGTGAATGTAGAGCATATACAGCCTCTGGAAATCCATAAACCCGATGTCAAACCGATAACTCCCGTTGCCTATGACGATGCAGGAATGGAAAGCGAGGATTAACGGTTTCTTCCAGCCCAAATCGCAGGCTGAACGGCAGAAGATGATGAAATATTTAGTCGTGTTCCCGGCGGCTGTCCTGTGCGGCGCAGTGATACTATGGCTCCTTTACACCAGCCTCAACAAGAGCGACGAGCGCGTGGGCGATGCCTTCAACACCGAGATACCCGAAGGAGAGAACGACGGCATGAAAGACAAGATGTCGGAATATGAGGCAGCCGAAGCCGCCAAGGAGAAAGAGGCGCGTCAGCAGACGGTGGCCGTCCTCGATACCCTCACCGCCACGACTCCCCAAGACAGCGGTGTGCGTCAGCCCACGGCGGTGGAAACATCGGCGCAGGCATATCAGGAAGTGCAGGCTTCACTCGATGACTTTTTCGTGCCTGAAAATAATGAGGCGGCACAGGTCGCCGAGTTGCAGGCCCGGATAGACGAGCTGGAAGCTCAAAATGCGATGGTGCAGCTGCAACGGCAGCCCGACCAGATGGAAATGCTTGAACGCTCCTACCAGTTGGCAGCTCAGTATATGGGTAACGGCAACGGCGGTAACTATCCGCCTCCGGCTCCGGCCGACGATCAAAAAGGTAAAAGGAACGTGCAACCGGTGGCGCAGGTAAACAAAAATGTTGTATCATCCCTCAGTGCCTCGTCAGACAGGAGTTTCAACACTTCCGTCGGCTCGTCAGGAATTGTGAATAAAAACACAATCGCCGCAGTGGTCGCCGGTAATCAGAGTGTAACCGATGGCGAAAGCGTAAAGTTACGGACTACTGAACCGATGTGGGTAGGCTCTCGGCTGATACCACGCAACACCGTAATCGTCGGCTCTGCAAGAGTGCAGGGCGAGAGGCTGGAAATCGAAATATCCTCTATCGAGTGCGACGGCTCCATCTACGATGTGGAGTTGCAGGTCTATGACTCCGACGGTCAGGAGGGTATCAACATTCCCAACTCTATGGAGAGTGACACGCTGCACGAAATCGGTGCCAACATGGGCAGTACGATGGGTAGCTCAATCAACATCTCGACCAATACCGGAGCGCAGATTGCCTCAGATGTAGGGCGAGGACTGATAAATGGTGTCAGCCAGTATCTCAACAAGAAGCTGCGAACCGTGAAAGTCCACCTCAAAGCCGGCTATCGTGTGATGCTGCACCAGCCGGAAGATATATGATTATTTACCACTTAATCCACAATCAAATGAATTTCAAATTATTTGTTCTTTCTCTCGTTGCCGTCCTCTGTATGGCTACACCCGCCTTCGCAAAAGGCAAAAAGTCGGTCAATAGTGCCGATAACAACGTGTCGCCTGACACTGAACAGGTTGCTGAACACGACTTGAACGTGTACGGTGATAACTACACCGACGGCGACAAGTTCAGCGGTCTTACCAGAAAAGTCGGCTTCGACCGCATGATTCCGCCTCACGCTCTGGAGGTTTGCTATGAGAAAACTACGCACATCATTTTCCCGGCAGAGATTACATACGTTGACCTCGGCAATGAAAACCTCGTCGCCGGACTTGCCGACGGAGCGAAGAACGTGCTGCGTGTCAAATCCGCCTTCAAGTCCTTCAAGCAGGAAACAAACCTGTCGGTAATCACCGAAGATGGGTCATATTACAGCTTCAACGTAAAATTCGCCAAAGAACCTCTGTTGCTCAATATCGAGATGACCGATTTTCTACATGACGGCGAAGCGGTCAACCGTCCCAACAACGCGCAGGAAATCTATCTTGAACGCCTCGGCAGTGAGAGTCCTATGCTTGTCAAACTGATTATGAAAAGTATCTACAAGCAGAACAAGCGTGAAATCAAGCATATCGGGTCAAAGCGTTTCGGGGTGCAGTTCCTTCTGAAATCAATCTATGCCAACAATGGGCTTCTCTACTTTCATACCGAGCTGAAGAACACCTCCAACATTCCTTTCGATATTGATTTTGTGTCGTTCAAAGTTGTGGATAAGAAAGTTATCAAGCGTACCGCCATGCAGGAGCAGATCCTTGAACCACTACGCGCACAGAACTATGTAGTAGTCGTTCCCGCAAAATCCTCGGAACGCACGGTGTTCGCTCTGGAGAAATTCACAATCCCTGACGATAAGCAGCTCGTAATCGAGGTTGCCGAAAAAGAAGGCGGCAGACACCAGTCCTTCATCGTGGAGAATGAGGATATAGTTAGAGCCAACGTAATAGATGAATTAAGCATACAGTAACCTATGAGAAAAGCGATAATGATAATCGCTGCCATGTTTGCCCTTTTCACAGGGCAGGCAATGGCCCAGCGATGCCTCCCCGGTATGTCGGCCGTCGAGGTAAAGGCAAATATGACAGACGGTTTCTATACAGGCAATTCCCGCGACTGCGGATATTCATTCGGCGTGTATTACTCGGTGTTCAAAGGCGGCGCGAACACATGGAGCTTCGGCGGCGAGTATCTCCGGACCTATAAGCCATACGCCGAAAAAGGTCGTATTCCTGTGGCGCAGTTCACGGCGGAGGGGGGATATAATCTTCACCTCGTAAGCGACTATTCGCAGACTTTCCATCTTTATGGCGGCGTATCGGCACTCGGTGGTTACGAAACTGTAAATTGGGGCAAGCACACCCTGATCGACGGTTCCACGCTCCACAACGGCGATGCCTTCATCTATGGCGGCGCACTGACTTTGCAGGCCGATTTCTATCTCTCGGATAAAATCGCCCTTACAGCCAATGTGAAGGAAAGGTTTGTGTTCGGCAACTCAACGGGGCATTTCCATACGCAGTATGGTGTCGGTGTCAAATTCATAATTGAATGAGTTATGGGTATCAAAGTATTCGACCTTGACATACACAATCTGCCTCTCGCGGATTTTATGCGTGCTATGGGCTATGAGCCGACAGCACGCGACGGCAACCGTCTGACATACGACAGCCCGTATTCCTCTGACGGCTCCATCGTCGTGGATACCGAAAAGAACGGATGGTACGACAGCCAGGAGCCGGAGAAATGCTACGGCGGAATATACGACCTCGCCTATGAGATAACCGGCAGTTGCAACCGATCGGAATTAAATCTTTTCATCGCCGCCAAGATGAAAAAGATTATGGACTTCAAATGTTACGAGGTTCTGGGTAACGGCGAGAGTGCCAATGCTGATATGATACTGGCAATGCCTGTCAAGAACAAAGACGGCAAAAAAGCCGATGTCGGGCAGGAGCAGCCGAAAGAGAAAACCCCGAAGCCGAACCCCGGTCGCAAAATGCGCTTTTAGCCTATGGATATAGACGCTATCAAAGGAATATCCCTTGTGGATTTCCTGCACCGCCTCGGCTACGACCCGACCGGGCGCGACAGCAAAGGTCTGTGGTTTTATGCACCGTACCGCAACGAGAGAAAACCCTCTTTCCATGTCAATCCGCGCAAAAATGTATGGTTCGATTTCGGGACAGGCGAAGGCGGCGACATATTCACTCTCGCAGGAGCGTTGTCCGGCAAGACGGATTTCGTTGAACAGGCTCGGTATATCGCCGAAAAGATGGATATGCCCGTGGCAGAGCCTTACAAACCGGTGCCGTTTGTCGAGGAACCGACATTTGAGAATGTAGCAATATCCCGGCTGGAGTCGCCCGCGTTGCTCCGCTATTTAGAACAGCGTGGCATACCGAAAGAGATTGCACAACGCTACTGCGTGCAGGTTGACTATGAGCTTCACGGCAAACGCTATTACGCTATCGGCTTTGAGAACACCGCACACGGCTATGAATTGCGCAACCCGTTCTTCAAGGGGAGCTATCCGCCAAAGAACATTACACGAATATCCGGCGGCAATCCGCGCTGCAACGTATTCGAGGGCTTCATTGATTTCCTGTCTGCTGAACGCCTCGGTTACAACTACGGCAACGACAGTGTTGTGCTTAACTCCGTTGCTAATGTCGGAAAGGCAATCCCGGTTCTTACGGAATACCCGCTGATACTGTGCTATCTCGACAACGACACCGCCGGGCGTGCCGCAGTCGCCAGACTGCGCCGCGAGTTCGGCGACAGGGTGAGCGACAAATCCGCACTCTATCCCGACCACAAGGATCTGAACGACTTTTTAATGTCGCTCAATCCCAAACAAATCACTAAACCCAAATTCAAATTATGACTACAAATTTCTTTTCACGCATCGGCGATATTCGCCTCACCCCCGGCCGTTTCTTCGGCTTCTGGATTGCTCTGTTCGCAATCGTAATCTCAATGACTTCCTGTTCCGACGACCTCGATGTGCAGCAATCCTATCCGTTCACGGTGGAAGTGATGCCCTACGCTGACAAAATCACGCAGGGGCAGACCGTGGAACTGCGCTTTGAGATAAAGCCGGAGGGCAACTACACCAATACGCTCTACACCATCCGCTATTTCCAGTACGACGGCGAAGGCACGCTCAAACTGGTTGACGGTCCGGTGCTGGTCAACAATGACCGCGTGCTTCTCGAAAGCAAGGTCTTCCGACTCAACTACACTGCCAAAAGTTCCGAGGCTCACAAATTCCTCATCGTGATCGAAGACTTATGTAATGGACAACATATATCCTCTAATGTGGCGATGACATTTATGTTTAACAGTGCCTCCAACGATGAGTAAATCAGATATGTAAGTTTGCTGTTCACAACATTATTTTGGAGGCACTGGCAGAGATTCATCATAGGCTATCCAAATAAGAGAGAAGATTTTCATCGGTTTTCCATGAGATTTTCTTCCCATTAGAACTATCGACAGCACAGGTCATGAGAGCTTTAGCTTTCATCTCCAAATTTACTTCAGCATAGATGTTGGTTGTGTTTATAGATACGTGTCCGAGCCAAGCACGGATCGTATTTATATCCACTCCTGCTTGCAGAAGATGTGTTGCGGTGGTATGCCGGATCGTATGGGGGCTAACTCTCTTGTCTCTTACGGATGGGAACTGTAGTTCCAGTTTTTGAGCATACCGACTCACCATTTCGTATATTCCAAATCGGGTTATACGTTGGCCGTAGCGGTTTAAGAAGAGTGGTTCATCCGGCTTCCTGTCATTGATTATTGTCTTAAGGATTGCACAGACATTGTCCCAAAGGGGGCATCTGCGAGTCTTGTTTCCTTTCCCAACAATGGTTACCAAGGGGATTGTTGATCCACTTTTGCTTTTGGCAAGCGTCACGGATGATACGTTCAGGTCGGACGCCTCTTCGGCTCTCGCTCCTGTATTGTATAGGAAGATCAAAAGAGCGTAGTCGCGTCTGCCCTGAGCGGATCTCTGGTCGGGCAGAGACAGCAAAGCATCCATCTCAGACTTTTCAAGATACGTTATCATTTTCTTACGGGCTTTCTTCTTAGGGATATTGCGTATGTTTCGGCTCCATTCCATATGCTCCGGAGAGTGCATGGACACATACTTTGCGAAGGCCTGTAATGCGGCAAGTCTTTGGTTTCGAGTAGCCACTGAGACGTTACGGGTTTCCTGCTGATTGTCAAGAAAGTCTGACACGACATTGATTGTCAGTTCCTGAAGTTGGAGCTTGTCTGGATTTTTATTACAGACATTTCGAAGGTAGCCAACAAGAAGTCTGAAGGTATCGCGGTAGCTACGTACCGTATTACGCGACAGATTCTTGGCAGCCAGCATATAGTCGGTGAGATAACGCCTCACCCAATAACTGAGATATATGGTTTTTTCATTCATGTTGATTTGTTTTTGGGTTTGCATATTCAAAGAATAGGTTGGCCGCATCTGAGAGCAGTCCGGTAGTCATGGTAAGATACACAGTTGTGTAACTCACTTGTTTATGGCCCAGATAGGTAGATAACACAGGCAAAAGAGTCTGGACATCCTTACCCTCTTGGTACCACTTTCTTAATCGGTTCACAGCGAACGTATGACGAAGGTCGTGGATACGTGGCTGATACCTTGTGTTGTCGTTTCGGCTGATTCCTGCTTCAATACGTATCTTTTTGAAGATACCGTTTATGCAGTTCAGTCTCATTGACGAACCGTTACACATAATCCATAGAGATGTGTCTTCATCAGAGATCTTGCAGTTGTCCTTTCTCCATGAAAAGAACTTTTCAATCAGTCTCTTCACTTCCTCGTTGAAAGTGACAGTTCTTGACGTGTAAAATTTGGATTCATGGATTGTGATACAACAGTTTGCCAGATCCACATCTTTCATGCGAAGGCTCATGGTCTCTGAGATTCTTAACCCCAGCACATATGTCAACTGAAGGATTGCTTTGACGCATTCAGGATATGTGAGAGAAGGCCGTTTCTGATATGTCATGGCAGCCGAGAACAACTTCTTGAGCTCGATATCGGAGTAAATATACGGTGTTATTCGCTGTGGTTTCTTAGGTTTATCCATAGTCAAAGGTATTTTTGATACATACCCTCGTGACATACACCACCGGAAGAAGCCAGACAGAGCTGCGTGACGCGTAAACCACTTTCGAGTAATCTCGTTGCCTCCTGATTGCAAAAAATCTGATGTGATGGATTCGGTTATCTCGATCAGATTCATATCTTTCCCCAGATAATTGTAGAACTGTTTCAGAAGATTCGCATTGGTTTTGAACGACTCTCCCAGTGAACGTCTATACTCGACATATTTGTCAATGGCACTATTGAGCATCATAACTCAAGCACCTCCTTCCAGTCCATATCCGACACTTCCCTTAGTCTGGAGAAATTGACTTTGGCGTAGATGGCGGTAGTATCGATTTTCACATGTCCGAGCACATCTGCAACTTCTTTAAGAGAGTGTCCTTCATTGACCAGCCTCGTTGCGCAACTGTGTCGGTAACTGTGTGGACCACGATGCCTTATGTTGAGTTGCCTGCCTCCCAGAGATCTACTTGCCACTTGGTAAACTGTTGATGTACATATGCCGTGGAATGGAGCTCGGGTAGTAAGGAACACAAACTCCTGCTTCGGATACTTTGGACGAGCTTCAAGGATATATCTCAGAAGTGGCTGTGCAACCTCATCTATCAGAGGCATTACCTGTGGTCTGCATCCTTTTGCCCTACGCAGATGGATGACGCTATTCCGCCAGTCAATGTCCTTTAGTCTCAGTTCAGTGATTTCACTGGATCTCAAACCATACATTGCCAAAAGCGATAAAATTGCATGATTCCTTATACCCTGGATCGTCGGATTTTGCGCAGATTCAGTCAAGATAACTTTCACATCATCCCAATGAAGGTATGACGGTAGTTGCTCCATCGTGTACAGCCGGGGTGCGGAAAGTGTTTCCCACAAATCGTCTTTTACCCATTGTCTGTCAGCCGCATATCGGAAGAAGCAACGTAGCACGGATACAAGCCCTGCGATAGTGCGTCGATTACACCCATTGTCATGACGTTCTTTGAGATAGCTGTCAATGTCTGTAGATTGAACATCGGCAAGCAATAAGCCTGAGCCCTGAAGGTAATTCATCAGATGGCGAAGTATGCTCAGACGGCTTCTATGGGTCTGGACAGAATATCCTTTGGATTCAACAAGCCAGTTGAGATATGACATGATCTTGTCTTTTTCGGGAAAGTTATGTTCCTCCGGCTGGGCAAGTAGTCCCATATGTGAAAGCCAATTAGTTGTGACATGAATGAACGTCCGATAACTTTTATCGGTACCAGATTTCTTTCGTTTACTTGGATCCTCAACATCTCGCCATATAGCTGCCGCGTTTTGTATTTCACTCATGGTTACAAGAGAAGTAGATGGTAAATCAAGCAACTCTATGGCTGTCAGTTGATATTGTGCGATTCGTCTCAAGGTCACTGAAGGAACCCCCTGTTGTTCTTGAGTTTCCAGATATGCGAGCCGTTCCATATACATCGGTGAGACAAGGTGTCGAACTCGAAAGTATCCTCTTGGAAAAATCTTGCTGATTATATTATCCTCAGGATAATAGCGGTGATCCAGTCTTCCCAAATATGTCAGCCATCTCTTGGACGCACCAAGAAATCGACAATGGAAATTAACCTCCACGTGCATATCACACCGTTGTTGACGTGTCATCGAATCCCATTCAGATGTCTTTTGGACGATATATTCCAATGGAATCTCGAATGTGTCACTTTCTCTAAGGGCAAGAAGTTCATCAATTGCGATTAGCAGACCTGCCAGTCCCCGCAAATGTCGAATGCCCATTCCATCTGCGTGTAGTTTGCGCAGATATGCTTGTCTTTGCTCAGAGAATGAGGCTTGTTCATGTCTTAGCAAATCCAAGGAGTTTGTGAATAGTAAATTAAACATATTGTAGAATTAAAAAATGTCTGATATAAAATATGACAATTTTCTTAACCCTAAAATTATGTTGTTATGATTAAAGTTAATGCACATACCCTTAATTACTTATCAGGTGATGCAAACATAAATGTCATCGCCACATTAGAGGACAATTTCGGCTCAACACCGTGGGAACAGACATTCGAGTTCAACGGCAAGAACAGCGGTGATGACGGAGGCAAAATCGTCGGTCCGATAGTAACACCCGTAAATCCGGTTATCCGATGAAGAAACTGATGCTATTCTTCGTGGCGTTGCTGA
>ULRB01087619.1_pt1 | contig 50378 bp, 44 predicted proteins | sample 1955051 | NCBI WGS metagenome assembly ULRB01 (sample SAMEA4835671, study PRJEB28245) | human gut metagenome | biome: gut microbiome; material: fecal sample | place: Denmark | collected 2008 | reverse complement strand
CTTATTCAGTATGAGTTAGTTTAAACGGGACAGCAGTGATATATTTCATATATTCGCAAAACTAATGACAGATAAAAACTAAAAATTGTACAGTCGCTTACAGATTGTAAGAAATATAACCACATCGGGATGAAAACACCAAAACCAAAACTTTCTTTTTGGCAAATCTGGAACCTCAGCTTCGGCTTTATGGGCGTCCAGATCGGATATTCGCTTCAGAATTCCAACACATCCACAATACTCCAGTCTTTCGGCGCGGACCTCGGCTCGCTAAGCTATTTCTGGCTTGCAGCTCCTGTCGCCGGACTCATCGTGCAGCCAATCGTCGGAATGTTTTCTGACAAGACCTGGACAAGACTCGGAAGGCGCATTCCGTTCATCCTCATTGGAGCAATCATTTCGACTCTCGCACTGCTGCTGATGCCGAACTGTCCGAAACTCCTGGCTTTCGCACCGCTTGTGATGGGAGCCTTGATTTTCCTCTTTATGGACCTTTCGTTCAATGTCACGATGCAGCCGTTCAGAGCCCTTGTGACCGATATGCTGGACGATAGTCAGAAGACGGAAGGCTTTGTGGTGCAGACACTTCTGATTAACCTCGGAGCTGTCGTTGGAGCGCTTCTTCCTCTTATAATGACTTGGTGCGGGGTGAGCGATGTCGCACAGGAGGGACACGTTGCCGACCACATTGCCTATTCCTATTACATCGGCGGAGCAATCCTTCTCCTTTCTGTCCTTGTCACCTCATTCAAGGTGAAGGAGTATCCGCCGAAAGAATTCGCGCTCTACAACGGCACCGCTGAGGAAGCAAAATCTTCCGAAAAAGAGCAGCAAAAGACAAGTTTCATCCAGCTTCTGAAGGGTACTCCGAAGGTTATGATTCAACTCGGAGTGACTCAGTTTTTCTCCTGGGCGGCTCTCTTCCTGATGTGGAACTACCTCAAACCGGCCATCACCGGAGTAGTCACGGACAATGCCGGAGTAGTGCTTGCTGAAGGCGCAACTGCAACCTGGGTAGGCGTTCTCAACGCAGTCTATCCGATCCCGGCCTGCATCATTGCACTTTTTATGACCCAGATTGCCAACCGCTACGGCAACAAGACCGTCTATGCGGTGACTCTCGCCTGCGGAGCTCTCGGATTTCTCGGACTCTCATTGCTTCACAACCAATACCTTCTGATGATTCCGATGATTGGAATCGGCATCGCCTGGGCAGGAATCCTCGCAATGCCCTATTCAATCCTCTCCCGTGCCATCGATGCCAACTGTGCCGGGGCATATATGGGCATCTTCAACTTTACGATTGTCATCCCGCAGATCTGTATGGGTCTGATTGGCGGAGTGATTGTCAAGTACATCTTCGGCGGCAACGCCGTCGCTATGCTTGCCCTCGCCGGAGCGATGATGCTCTGCGCCGCTGCCAGCGTGGCATTTATCAAGGATAAACCTAATCATAATATTTAATATCAATATGAAACGTATAATCACACTATTTGTACTTCTCGCGTCGGCATTCTCGCTTTTCGCACAGGAAAAGTTTGAAGTGAAGGGTGTCGTTGTGGATGCATTAGGACCGGTTATTGGCGCTACAGTGATTGAAAGCGGCACGACCAATGGTGTGTCTACAGGCATTGACGGAGAGTACACAATCAAGGTGGCTTCAGCCGGGACTCAGGTGGAGATTAGCTGTATGGGCTATTCATCGCAGATTTTCAGAGCCGATGAAGTTCCAGCCACTGTCACGCTCAAAGAGGATTCGGTTTTCCTTGAGGAGGCTGTCGCAATCGGTTACGGTTCCCAGAAGAAAAAGGAAGTCACCGGTTCCGTTGCCTCACTTAAGGCAGAGGATTTCAATGCCGGTGTCAAGGCAAGCCCTGTCGGCCTTCTTCAGGGTAAGGTTGCCGGCCTTAACATCAGCCGTTCAACAAGTGACCCTACAAGCACGGGATTCAACGTTCAGATTCGTGGATTCTCCACTCTTGACAAGGGCGCGGGAACATCTCCTCTCTACATTGTGGACGGAGTGCCGGTGAGCAACATCGACAACATCTCTCCGGATGAAATCGCTTCTATGGACGTGCTCAAGGACGGTTCCGCAGCGGCAATCTATGGAACGCGGGGAACCAACGGTGTCATCATCATCACCACAAAACGTGGGGACAACTTCAGTGACAAGGCCGTGACAAGAGTCGAATACTCCGGCTATGCTTCCGTTTCAATGCGTAACGGCAAGACAGGAATGGCAACTCCTGAGGAATTTGTGAAACTTTCTGAAATCTCCGGCGGTAAAGTCACCCCGACCATTCTCACGGACAAGGACGGCAACCCGAATATGACGGACTGGATGTCTGAAATCACAAGAAAGGCCGCCTTTACCCACAACCACAACCTTGCGGTGACCGGTTCTTCAAGCAAATTCAACTACCGTGCTTCCGTGAACTACAAGGACGCGCAGGGTATCGCACGCAACAATGGGAGAAATGAAGTTATCGCAAAGATTGCCGCATCTCAGAAGGCTCTCAAAGGATGGCTTGACCTCAATTACGATTTCTCCTATATGCACTACCGCAACGACTATTTCTGCGGAGACTTCAAAATGGCGGCAACCCTTAATCCTACACTTCCGATTTACGACTCCACTTCTCCTAACGGATACTACGCCCCTCAGGGAACAGGTCTGAGCAACCCGGTGGAGAATATGAACCAGAAAGAGGCCTATCAGACAGGCAACTACTTCAGGGGCTCCCTCAAGGCAACTCTCAACATCCTTCCTGTTGATGGCCTCAAAATCAATGCTTTTGCAGCTTTCGAGGAAGGCGACAATGCAAAATATTGGTCAAACAAACAGATTACGACAGACGTGGACGGCTCGGGTAAGGCAGGCAGAGACACCGACAGGAATTTCAGCAAACTGTTTGAAATCACCGCTGACTACGCCCACAGTTTCGGACGTCACAATGTTGCAGCCGTAGCGGGCTTCTCCTACCAGAACTTCCTCTACGACGGGATGTCAGTCGAGAACAAAGGCTTCCCGACAGAGTCTATGAAGTATTATCAGATTGGCAACGGAGACCCTAACAAGACATATTTGAAAGCAAGCTCTTACAGAAACTCCAATACTCTTGCAGCTCTTTTCGCAAGGGCGAACTACAACTACGCTGAAAAATATCTCGTTTCCGCATCCATCCGTCGTGAAGGTTCTTCCCGTTTCGGTGCGAACAACAAATGGGGATGGTTCCCGGCAGTCAGCCTCGGTTGGCGCATCACCGGAGAGGACTTTATGGAGAATGCCAAGGGCGTGAACGACCTCAAGCTCCGTTTGGGATTCGGTGTCACGGGTAACAACCTCGGTTCTGACCTCAGGTCCGTTGCAACCCTCACCAAGGGTGGAACGTTCCTCTATAACGGTAAATATGAGAACACCTACACCATTGGTCAGAATGTCAATCCGGACCTTCGTTGGGAGAAGAAATACGAGTATAACTTCGGTCTTGACTTCGCATTCCTCGACAATCGTCTTTACGGTAGTTTCGACGCCTATTTCCGTAACACCCGCGACCTTCTCTGGGACTACGAGGTGCCGACTCCTCCATACCAGTATCACACGCTTCTCGCCAATGCCGGACGTATGAACAGCTACGGCGTCGAGCTTGTAATCAGCGGTGTGCCGGTGAAGACCAAAGACTGGACTTGGACCACAACTCCTACAATTTCTTGGAACCACAATGTCATCACCCGACTTTCAGACCCGTCCAAGGGCTTCAACTACAAGGAAACAACTTCGGGGGGGGTCGGCGAGAACGGTATTATGAACACCAACACTCAGATTCTCATTGAGGGACAGTCTGTCGGAGCGTTCTACGGCTACAAGTTCCTTGGTATCAAAGACGGCACTTGGTATTATTCTACTCCTGCAGGCGGAGTCGTTGACGGTGCAGGCGCATCGGATGGCTACCGTCAGGTGATAGGAAATGCCCAGCCTTGGTTCACTTTCGGATGGAACAACTCCGTAAGATACAAGAACTTCGACCTGTCCATCTTCCTTCGTGGAGTTGTCGGAAACAAGATTCTCAATCTCACCCGTTGGGCTTATGGACCGAGAGCTATGGCTGCCGACAACATTTTTATGAAAGACGTGAAACTGAAGGACGGTGTTGTCTATGCCAACAAAGAGCAGTTCTCCGACTACTATCTTGAGAACGGCTCCTATATGAAGATTGACAATATCACGCTCGGCTACAACTTCAAGTTCAAGGAAAGCAGCCTTGTGGACCGGCTTCGCATCTATATAACCGGACAGAACCTCGCCACCATCACAGGCTACAGCGGGCAGGACCCGGAGGTCGACACCACCAGCGTATCGAGTTCAGGCATTGACTACTGCGACTTCTACCCGACGGTTGCTACCGTTCTTTTCGGACTTAACATCTCATTCAAATAGTGTCTGGATATGAAAAAGATTTTTTACACACTTATAGCTGCAAGCCTTGCATTCACTTCTTGCGACAGTATGCTGGATGAAGTGAACTACGGTAACCCTACCGTTGAGGATATGATGACAAGCGAGGAAAATGTGGTGAAACTTGTCGGACAGATTTATGCGAACGTGAAGTACACCCACGACCATTGGGGATATTGGGGACTTGTCACGATTACGGCCGACGAAGGAGTCTGCGTTCCGAGAAACGGTGGAAACGACTGGAACGACGGAGGATACTGGCTCAAACAGAACACCCACACTTGGGACCACAAGGGTGACGCCATCAAGGAAGTTTGGAACACGACTGTCAATGGTGCCGTGCTCTGCAACCAGATTATCAAGATTCTTAATGAATACAAGGGGTCAATGTCTCCTGAGATTTATGCACAGTATCTGGGTGAGGTTGAGGTGATGAGAAGCTACTATTTTTATCAACTTCTCGACTGCTTCGGACGTGTCCCTTACACAGAGAAGTTTGAAGAGGCGACCGGTCCTCTCTATGAACCGCAGGACGTCTGGTCTCAGCTTGTGGCAACTCTCGAAAAGAATGCACCGAATATGGCTGTCGTCAATGACGGAAACCGCTCCGCAAACTACGGACGCACCACCCAGGGTTTTGCATATACGCTTCTTGCACGCCTCTATCTGAATGCAGAGGGCTTCGGATGTACTCCGGAAAACATTTTCAAGAAGGTTGAGAAACCGTCCCAGTTCAGCGGCTCTTTCTATGACAACTGTGTGAGGTGCTGCGATGCTGTCATCAACTCCGGTTCATACTCGATTGAAAAGGATTATTTCCACAATTTCGCGCTCAAGAACGAAGACAGTAAGGAGGCGATATTCTCCATCGTGGAGAACGGACTGACCGATGATGAGCTCGACTCAGGTAAGGTGAAAAACAAACTCCGCATCCCTTACAACACCCATCATTACGGCATTCAGTACTACTACGGCACTGTCCTTGACACTTGGAACGGCTTCTGTGCTCGCCCGTTATTCCTTGAAATCTTCAAGTCAAAGACGGCAAAGCCAATCGAAAAGGCAGAAGACTGGTACGACAACAAAAATTTCGCAGGTTACTACAACAGCGACCTTCGCGGCCCGGGAACTGAACTTCAGGGCACATCCAACACCAGGAATTGGGGATGGTTTGTGGGACAGGTCAACAAGAAAGGTTCAACTACAGAACTCTATCTTGACGAGGATGTTGTTGATACGGAAAATCCTAAGGGTACTCCGACTGTGATTCACGTAGGCGTTTCAAGCCTTTTCAATGCCCACAACTTCGACGGAGCGCGTCTCAACAAATGGGAACTCGACAAGACCGGGACCTACAAATATTGTGAGAACGATTTCCACATCTTCCGTTATGCCGACGTGCTTTGGATGAAGATTGAGGCGGTGCTTCGCGGTGGAGCGGGTTCGGTTTCATCTGTCACTTCTCTTCCTGATTTCCACACTCTTATGGCAAGAAGTTTCGCTTATGACCCGAATCCGGAGCAGGCCTACAAGGATGCCTATGGCGACGTCAACACTTGGACGTTGGAAGATGTGCTTGCAGAGCGCGGAAGAGAGTTCAGCTGGGAGATGGTCCGCAGACGCGACCTCATCCGCTACGACAAGTACCACAGCATCCAGTATGTCACCGACCCGAAAGCTAAGGAACAGGTGCGCAAGTGGTTCCCGATTCCATACTCAGTTTTGGAAAAATCTCTGATTGACGAGACCACGGGCCAGAAAATATGGACTCAGACTCCTGGTTACGAGAATCTTTAGGATATTCACAGATTCAATCCCATTGGGGAAAAGAATCAATTAAAAAGAAATACTAAACTATTAACACTTTAATTAAATTATTATGAAAAAGTTCTTTTATCTTATGACAGCGGCTGCTCTTCTTGCAGCGTTCTCATCTTGCGAGAAGAAGCCTGCGGTAGACCTTGGAAGTGTCGTTCTCGACGGTTTCTATGTCTATGGAGAGGCAACAGGAAATGCTGACAAGGTGCTTTCACAGAACGCAATGGCAGCAGGTTTCAACGAGGTTGAAAAGGCTACACGTGCAGGAATGTACGAGAAGTACATCTACCTTGAGGGTGGAAAGGATTTCGCTCTCATCGAGAATTCAAACAAGGACAAGAAGTTCTATGGCGCCGAACTTACAGAAGTAAACTACGGAAAGGGAACAGAAGAGGCTCCAGGCAAAAACTTCGAAGACAATCCTGATATGATGATTCTTCAGGGCAAGCTCATCATCGGTGATACTGCTCCTAAGATGAGGGTAAAGGAAAGCGGTCTCTACCACATCGTACTTGACAACAACCAGAAAGGCGACCTTGCTGAGGGAGCGCAGATTATCATCCAAAAGGCTGATTTCGGTGTCCGTGGCGCTTGCAACGGTTGGGGCTTCACACAGGGTGAGCCAACAGTAGGGGCTGACGGTGTTGTCACTTTCACTTGGAAAGACCTTGATTTCCCTTCAAAAGGCGAGTTCAAATTCTCTTCTTGCCACGGCTGGAAAATCAATCTTGATGAGGAAGGCAATGTGAAGGCTGAAGTTTCTTTCGGTCTTGAAGGAGGCAAACTCGCTCTTACTTCCACCAATATTACAGTTGACAAAGCCGGTCTTTATGACCTCACTCTCGTCTTCACTCCGAAGGCTGGTGAGCTTGCCGGTTCATTCTCTTACACTGCCAAACTCACCAAGGAGTCAAATCTTCCTGAGGCTTGCTATCTTATCGGAGCTGGCATCAATGGGTGGGATCTCCCAGGAAATGAACTTGCTATGATTCCGGCACACTCTGAGCCTGGCTGTTTCTGGGCAATCCGCTACATCGAGGCAGAAAAAGGCTTCAAATTCTCTCAAATTGCAACTGACTGGGGCAAGGACTTTACCGGACTTGGAACTGACACAGGATACACTGTAAAAGAAAACAACTGCTTCGTTGCTGAGACTGGCCTTTATATGATTGAGGTGGATTACAGTAAGAATGTCGTTACTGTTTCCAAGGCTGTCGTATGCGGAATGGGAGATGTATTCGGTAGCTGGGATGAAGGAAAATATCCTTTCACTGTTTCAGGACAGACTATGACTACAACAGCTACTGCGGCTAATAATCTTCGTATGTATGCGGTTTCTACATTTGCGGCAGCAACAGGAAACTGGTGGCATCGTGAGTTCAATATCTACGACGGCAAGATATCTTATCGTGGAACAGGCGGTGAACTGGCTGCAGTGCCTGTAACAGCCGGACAGACCATCACTCTCGACTTCAATGCCGGGACCGGTACAATCAAATAATCCGGTTATCTCGTAAATAGCTTGGATTATTATCGGCCGGTGGCTCCTGACAGAGCTGCCGGCTGCAATGTCAGAGGACTTCTGCCCTTTTCCTGTTCCGGGAGCGGACAAATGCCGGAGGGAGAGCCTCTAAAACGAAAACTGCTTGAAAATGAAAAAATATCTCCTTCTTTTTGCGGCGGCGACGCTTGCCCTGCTCTTTTCCTGCACTCCGCAGGACAATCCGTCGGAACCTGTCAATCCGCCGGCAGTCTTCGACATCAACAATCTTCAGCCTGGATTGAGCAGCGACCCTCTCAGTCTCTCTGCTGACGAGCCGTGCACGCTCTACTTCAAGGCCGGCGGAAAATATCCGTTCTCCGGTTATGATGGCGAGCTTTATGCCCATATTGGAGTGGTGAACTTCGAATGGGAGCACGTGCAGGCCGACTGGGATGTGAATATCGAAAAATGCCTCTGGCAGAAGACCGAAGTCGCTGATGTGTGGAAACTTCCGATTGAGCCGACCATCCGTCAATGGTTCGGGGTGGATGATGACGAGCCGCTCACAAGAATTGGAGTCGTTGTTCGCAATGCCGATGGAACAGAGCAGACCAAGCCGGACTTTTTCCTCAGTGTGAAGGACGAAGGCCGTGAGTTCAAGCCTGCGGATGTGGAGATGGCGGCAATGCCTTCCGGAGCGCAGCACGGAATCAACATCACCGGACAGGAAGTCACACTTGTGCTGTATGAAAAGGATAAGGACGGGAAACACTATCCGCATTGCTTCCTTGTAGGAGACTTCAATGACTGGAAAGTTTCCAACCGTTTCCAGATGAAACGTGACGAAAATGCGGGTTGCTGGTGGTACAAACTCTCGGGAATGGATGCGGATAAAGAATACCGTTTCCAATATCATCTCATTGATTCAGAGGGCGATGCGCTACGCATTTCCGACCCGTATTCCGAAATTGTCTATAGCGGAGAGGACAAATGGATATCCTCTTCGACCTACCCTGATATGCCGGCCTATCCTTCCGGAACTTCGGGACTTGTGTCCGCATTTCAAATCAATCGTCCCGAATACAACTGGAAGATAAAGGATTACAATGTTGCGGACAAAAACGACATTGTGATTTATGAGCTTCATTTGAGGGATTTCAGTGCCACTCACGACCTTTCGGGTGCGGAGGAAAAGCTCGATTATCTCGAAAATCTCGGCGTCAACGCCATAGAACTTATGCCTGTCCAGGAGTTTGACGGAAACAACAGCTGGGGATATGACCCTTGCTCTTATTTCGCCCTTGACAAGACTTATGGCACTCGTGAACATTATAAGGCATTTGTCGACGAATGTCACAGCAGGGGAATTGCCGTGATACTCGACGTTGTCTATAACCACGCCACCGGCTCTCATCCTATGGCGAAGCTCTATTGGAATTCGGAAAAGAATCAGACCGCAGCCAATAATCCTTGGTTCAACGAAGTTGCTCCGCATCCTTATTCCGTTTTTCACGACTGGAACCACGAAAATCCGATGGTGCGGGAACACATCAAGAGGAGTCTGCGCTATCTTTTGGAAGAGTACAAATTTGACGGATTCCGTTTCGACCTCACGAAAGGATTCACCCAGCGCAAATGCACAGACGCAACTGTCGGCAACTACGATCAGGGAAGAATCGATGTTCTCAGTGAATATGCCAAAGCGATTTTCGATCTTAAGCCGGGTGCGGTGGTGATTTTGGAGCATTTCTGTGAAACTCGTGAGGAGAAGGCTCTTGCAGCAGCAGGTATGCAGATGTGGCGCAATGTGAACAATGCCTACTGCCAGACTGCAATGGGATGGCTCAAAGACGGTGACGACTTGAATCAGATTTGGACAGGAAGCAGTTCTATGCCTTTTGGCTCCTGGGTGGGCTTTATGGAGAGCCACGACGAAGAGAGGACTGCCTACAAATCTCTTAAATGGGGAAATGGAATCACAGGAAACCTTGCGGCAAGAATGCAACGGTTGGGACTCAATGCCGCATTCTCGCTGCTCGTTCCGGGTCCTAAGATGATTTGGCAGTTCGGCGAACTGGGCTACGATGTCTCAATTGAAGAAAATGGACGCACGGGAGAGAAGCCGCTCCATTGGGACTATTATGATCTTCCTGAGCGCAGGGCTCTCTACGACACATACGCGAAACTTCTCAAATTCCGTCGGGACAATGCGCGTCTGTTCGATATGGACGCAAGCTTTGAGATGTATGCCGGCAGTGGAGTTCCCGCCCGCACAATCTTCGGTTCAAACGAGGGCAAATCATTCGCGGTCATCGGCAATTTCCAGACTACAGATTACGACGATACCTACACCCTGAAATCAGCCGGAACCTGGTATGACCTCTTCAGCGGAAAAAGCTATAATGTGGGTTCCGACTGCCGGGTCAGCATCCCTCTGAAGGCAGGAGAGTTCCTTGTGCTGACAAATTTCAAATAGTTCTGTTCCCGGCAAATGTTGTCTGATTTATGGAAAGAATAAAACTTGCGGCACTGACCGCTCTGGCAGTTCTTATCTGCGCCTGTTCGCCGGATTTGGGCCCCGACAATCCTCAGACTCCTTCCGGAGGGGATGGGGGCTCGACGAACCAGGGCAGCGGGAGCAGTTCTGACGGAGGTTTCAAGGCGGAGGAAGGTCTTGGGTGGCTTTTCTCCGGGGACGACATTCCGGAGTTTCATCTTGAAGTTTCGCTCGCGGAGTGGAACCGGCTGCTTGGGGAATTTGACAAGAATAAGAATACTTCCGAATATATCCACGCGGATGTACTTTGCAACAAGGGAGATGAAAAAATCAGAATCGGAGACATCGGCCTTCGTCTCAAGGGCAACACGTCCCGTCGCAGGCCCGAGGGGAATGAGGGAATGATGCACACGGCTGGGCAGACGGGCTGGCACCACTGCCACTTCCAGCTTAACTTTACCAAATACAACAAAGACGTGGCGCACGAGCTGCACGGGATCAAGAAACTCTATCTCAAATGGTTCAAGGACGACCCGATGTATGTGCGGGAAGTTTTCTGCTTTGACCTTTTCCACCGCGTCGGGGTGTGGACAGCTCCTCATTCTGCCTACTGCCGGCTTTGGATTAAGGTGGCGGGTGATCCGTCCGAGACCTATCTCGGTGTCTATAATATGATTGAACTTGTTGACGGACGCTACGCCAATGCCAGGGCCGAACAGTTTGCGTTCAAGGACGGATTTCTTTGGAAATGTTCTTCGGGAGCGTCCCTTTCCGACGCTTCCGACCATCTTATCGGCAACGATGGCTCAGACAAGATCTATGAACTTAAAACTCAGACTGCGGAATATGCCGCTGCCAAGGCCCAGTTGCAGGATTTCATAAAAAAAGTAGCCGGCAAGGGAGACGAGAACTTCAAAAACTGGATTGTCGAGGTCTGTGATGTGGAACTTTTGCTGAAAACCTACGCCGTCAATGTTGCAGTGGGGATGTGGGATGACTATTGGAAGAATAAGAACAACTACTACATCTACTTCAATTCGAAGGACCTCTACGCCTACAAGTTCTTCTTCATCCCCTACGACTACGACAATACTCTCGGCACATCCCATCTGGATATGGATGCCGGCCGCCAGGACCCTCTCAACTGGGGAGATAATTCCAACCCATTGATTTACAAACTTCTCAAACACGAGGAGTTCCGGAAAATCTACAAAGACGCACTCCTTTCTCTCGTCGACCCTGTGGCAGGAGAATTCTACTACACCCGCTCGATGGCGAGAATCCGTGAATGGCACTCAAAAATCGGGGATTATGTTTCCAATGACACAGTGGAGGATATGTCAATCGAGGACCGTCCTGCCTCTTGGAGCAACCACGGGGAATACCGTCTGCTGGAAGAGAGCAACAATTTCTTTAAAATACGCGCTGAGGCCATTGAGCGCCATTGCAGATAGATCTAATAATATGAACTTGATGAAAAAGACATTTTTTGCGGCTCTCGCACTTCTTTTGCTGACTTCCTGCTCGGAAAAGACTCCTCACGCAGGATGGACTTATGACACGGTGGTTTATGAGATGAACCTGCGCCAGTACACCCCGGAAGGGACTTTTGCTGCGGCTCAAGAGCAACTTCCTCGTCTGAAAGAGCTCGGCGTGGACGTCATCTGGCTTATGCCGATTTACCCGATTGGCGAGAAAGAGCGCAAGGGGACTCTCGGCTCCTACTATGCGGCTAAAGACTATTGCGCGGTGAATCCGGAGTTTGGCACGATGGAGGATTTCGAAGCTTTTGTTGCCGCGGCAAAGGCACAGGGCTTCCGTGTAATTATTGACTGGGTGGCAAACCACACATCTCCCGATGCCGTCTGGATTGACTCCAAGCCTGCCGACTGGTATGAGAGGGACTCGCTCGGAAACACGGTTGTGGAGTATGACTGGACTGACATCGCCGCCCTGAACTATGACAACAAGGATGTTTGGGACGCGCAGGAGAATGCTATGCGTTTTTGGATGGAAAAGGGCATCGACGGTTTCCGCTGCGATATGGCTTGCGAAGTGCCTTTCGAGTTTTGGACAAGGACAATCTCTTCTCTGCGAGAGGATTGGCCGGGGATGTATATGCTCGCAGAGGGCGAGGATCCGCAGTTGCACTCATCAGGTTTCGACGCATCCTACGCTTGGGAACTCCACCACCTGTTGAACGACATCGCTCAGGGACGAAAGAATATCCCCGAACTTCTCGACTACATCAGCCGTGACTCGGAGCGTTTCCCTCAAGATGCTTTCCGTCTTATGTTTACTTCCAACCACGACGAGAATTCCTGGGCTGGGACAGAGTTTGAGAGAATGGGCGATGCGGCGCAGCTGATGGCGGTGCTCACATTCACACTTCCTTCCGGTCAGCCGCTGATTTACACCGGACAGGAGATGGGTTGGAACCACCGTTTCCTCTTCTTTGAAAAAGACCCGATTCCTGCTTGGGAGGAAAATGATTTCACCAAGTTCTACCAAAGCCTCATCCGTTTCCGTCACGACCATCCTTCGCTCCGTCCGGGAGAAAAAGGCGGCCGTTTCGAAGTCGTTTCCACCGAAGACAGCACACTCGTTTTCCGAAGGGTGCTTCCGAATGATGTTGTCACCGTATCCGCACAGCTCTGCCCGCCGTGGAGTTGGAATCTGGATGCGAAATAGAATTGTTGTTGATTACGAAGCTGTTTTAAAAATTTATTCAGTAATTTTGAGATGAAAAAGATATTTGGAATTATTATGACGGCAGTTATGCTTGGCTCTTGCAACTCTAATTCGGTTTTTGTTCCAGAAGAGGTAACTGATGCCGATTTGACGCAGATTTGCAGAGTCGAACCTCTTTCCTGGTGGGTGGGGATGAACACTCCGCTTCAACTTTTGATTCAGGGAGAGGGAATTTCGGAATATGATGTCGTTTTTGAGGGCGGAAACGGAGTGAAGGTCAGCGGAGTCCACAAGGCGGACAGTCCGAACTATCTTTTTGTCGATGTCGCCATATCTGCGGATGCGCAGCCGGGGACATATTATCTCGTGTTCACAAAAGGGGAGGAGAGTTTCAAACGTGCCTACGAAATCGGTGCGCGGGTTGAGGGCTCTGCGCAGAGGAAAAGTTTTTCGAGTGCGGATATGATTTATCTCATTATGCCGGACCGCTTTGCAAATGGCGACCCGTCTAATGATTCGACACCCGACACCGCTGAAAAGGCGGACCGCAGCGAATTTTTCGGAAGACACGGCGGTGACATTCAGGGGATTATCGACCATCTCGACTACATCGCGGAACTCGGTGCGACAGCAATCTGGCCGACTCCGCTTTTGGAAGATAATGCGGAGCACGAGTCCTATCACGGTTATGCGGCATCCGACTACTATCACATCGATTCCCGTTTCGGCAGCAACGAACTCTATCGGGAGTTTGTCGAAAAGGCTCACGGGAAGGGGCTTAAGGTTTTGATGGACATCGTCACAAACCATTGTGGCACATCGCATTGGTGGATGAAGGACCTGCCTTTCGCCGATTGGATTCATCAATATCCGCAGTACACCGGGACCAATGTCTGCTTTTCCACGAATATGGACCCGAACGCTTCCCGAAAGGACCTCGAAATTCAGGAAAGCGGATGGTTTGTCCCTTCGATGCCGGATATGAATCTCGACAATCCTTTCGTGCTCAGCTACTTCACTCAGTGGGCAGTCTGGTGGGCGGAGTATGCGGGACTCGACGGTTTCCGGGTAGACACCTACCCCTACAACGAGAAAGAGCCTATGTCCCGCTGGTGCAAGGCCATCACAGATGAGTACCCGAATTTCAATATAGTGGGCGAGTGCTGGACTTCATCCATCCCGCAGCTTGCCTATTGGCAGAAGGATGCGCTTGTGAACAACTTCAACTCTAATCTCCCTTCGGTGATGGATTTTCCTCTTCACGACGCCCTGCGTATGGGACTGAATGAGGGTGCAGGCTGGGGCTGCGGAATGACGAGGATATACGAGATTCTCTCGCACGATTTTCTCTATCCCGATGTGAATAATCTGCTGATTTTTGCCGGCAACCACGACACGGACCGAATTGGGGATGTGGTCGGGAAAAACCCGAAGAAACTCAGGCTTGCGATGACTCTGATGGCGACAACGAGGGGTATTCCACAGATTTTTGCCGGTGACGAGCTTATGATGGTTTCGGCAGACCGTTCGCAGGGACACGGCGGATTGAGAGTGGATTTCCCGGGCGGCTGGCCTGGTGACAAGATGAATCTTTTCACTCACGAAGGCCGCGAGGCTCAGCGCCTCAACACCGACGGCAAAGCTGTCTATCCGGGACAGGCGGAACTTCTTTTCGACTATGTGAGCCGTCTTTTCAATTGGAGAAAGACAGCTGAGGTCATCCACACAGGACGCACTCTGCATTTTATCACCCGCGACAACACATACGCATTCTTCCGCTACAACGACAGCAAGGCGGTTTTCGTCTTCATCAACAATTCCGAAGAAGAGAAAACCATCCCGTGGAGCTATTATTCCGAGATTTCCGAAGGCCTGAAAGAGGGTATCGACGTCCTCACCGGCGCCACCGTCACCATAGACGACAGCACCAAAGTCGCCCCGGAAACTGCTCTCGTGGTCGAATTCCATCGATGAGCGTATCCTTGCGCGATTCCAGCGATGAAGGTAACTGATTTCGCTCACCCGCGAGGTACTGAAATAATCGCCGGCCAAGACGAATCTACAGCGTCTGCCCTCCGATAAACTCGCGCATGATTGAGGTCGGTGGTATCATAGCGATTTCCTCCGGGCTCAGGGCCACGATGTAACTTAGGAACTTCAGCAGGCGCACGGCCTCGCCGTAGGCTGGAGATGTCGGGCTGATGCGGCGCAGAAGCGGTTCTGCATAGTATTTCAGCATCGGGAGTTCGAACACGAGAGCGGAATTGAACATCACGTCGGCATTTTCCTGGAACGGGAAGATGTTGCGGTTTTCGCCACGGCGGACGCTCGACCAGCGGAGAATCGTCTCTTCCGGGGATATGCCTCTGACGCGGTTGTCACGCACCATACGGCGCAGAATCCTGTTGTCTGTCGTGGAGATGTTGTTGTTCTCGTCAAGCGAAAGGGACGTGAGCGCTGATGCATAGACACGGAAAATCCTCGTCTGGTCCACTCCGGGCACCATTTCCGGGTTCAGAGCGTGGATTCCCTCCATAATGAGTATATCCTCCTTTTCGAGTTTCATCCTGTTGCCCTCGAAAGTGCGGACGCCAGTCTTGAAGTTGAATCTTGGAATCTCCACCTCCTTGCCCGAGAGCAGGTCGTTCAACTGTGCATTGAGAAAGTCGAGGTCCATCGCATGAAGAGACTCGAAGTCATAGTTCCCGTTCTCGTCCTTCGGAGTGTGCTCGCGATCGACGAAATAGTTGTCAAGTTCGATGACCTTCGGGTTCAGCCCGAGAATCTTGCACTGTTGCGCGAGACGGAGCGATGAGGAAGTCTTTCCGGACGATGATGGGCCGGCAATGAAAACAATCTTCACGCTTTCGTGTTTCTGCCAGATTGCGTCTGCGATGGCGGCATACTTGCGTTCATGCCGCGCTTCGGCGAGGTTTATGATTTCGCGGGCATGTCCTTCGAGTATGGCCTTGTTAAGCGAGCCCACGCTGCTGACTCCGAGCACACGGCTCCATTTTTCGTGATCGTCGAGCGCGGCGGCAAGCTTCGACTGCTTCTTCATCGGGAGAATCCTGTCCTTCTGCCCGAGCCCCGGATATTGTAGGCACAGACCCTTGCCGAACGGGCGCAGTTCGAATGTCTTGAGGTAGCCTGTGGACGGCAGCATCGGCCCGTAGAATGAGTCTGCCGTGTCTTCGATGAAATAGACGCTGTAGGTGTATCGGCCAAGTGTTTTCAGCAGTTCAATCTTCTCCGGCTGGCCATTCTTCGCGAAAAGTTTCTCCGCCTCGTCCTCTGTGAGTATCGCCTTGCGGAACGGGATGTTTTGGGCGATAATCTCTTTCATTTTTGCCTTGATCAGTCGCAACTCCCCGCCAGAAGGCACATGTACCTCATATTTCCCTCCTTCGGGATTTTCGTGTAACTCGCAGTAGAGCCCGCTCGGAAGTGCATATTTGATGTTTAGGAATTTATCCGGAAAAACGTCCCTCACCGCCTTCTGAAGCACGAAGCAGAGCGACCGGGCGTATGTGCGGATTCCGTTGGGATGGCCGTAGCCTATGAACTCGATTCTGTGTGGTCTGCAAATCTCGAAACCCAGTCCTTTCAGCGTGTTGTCCACCAGCGCCGCCAGAATCTGCTTGTCTTCCGTCCCCTCCGTTTCCTGCGGCATCATATCCTTTGCTATATCAAGCAGCGTGGTCCCAAATTCGACGTCGCGGTAGCTGTCTGTGTTTTCGCAATAAATTCTGATCTTCTCCATATATATATATTGTCATATTTTATTTGTCTTCTGAACTCGGTTGCACCAAGCGCCGCCGATTCCCTACAAATTAGTGACCGAAGGTGCTCGGGACGGACATATTTTATATAAAATTAGTAATTTTGCAGTATGAAATCGACCGGAAAATATATCGAGATAAGGGGCGCGAATGCGCATAATCTGAAAAATGTTTCATTAGACATTCCGCGCGGGGAGTTCGTTGTGATTACGGGTTTGAGCGGGAGCGGAAAGTCGTCGCTTGCATTCGACACTCTGTATGCCGAGGGACAACGGAGGTATATGGACACGCTCTCAACCTACGCGAAGCATTTTATGGGAATACTCGAAAAGCCTCAGGTGGAGAGTATAGAGGGACTCAGCCCCGTCATCGCAATCGAGCAGAAGACGACGGGAAAGAACCCTCGTTCGACTGTCGGTACGATTACGGAAATATATGATTTCCTGAGACTTCTGTACGCCCGTGCATCGAAGGCCTACTCCCCGGCGACGGGAAAAGAGATGGTGCGCTACACCGATGACCAGATAGTCTCTCTGATTATCGGAAACTACGGCGGGCGCAAGTGCATGCTTCTCTCTCCGCTCGTCCGGGGACGCAAGGGGCACTATAAGGAACTGCTTGCCCAGATGCGAAAGAGGGGATATACCCAGGCGCGGATTGACTCTGAAATCGTCGAACTCTCGGAAATTGAGGCGCTGGATCGCTACAAGCCGCATTTTATTGAACTTGTAATTGACAGGCTCAAGCCGGAAGTGAAGGACGAAAAGCGGATTCGGGAGTCAGTGATGGCGGCTCTGAACCTTGGCAAGGGCTCGCTTGCGGTTCTGGACATGGAAACGGGTGAACTGCACCACTATTCGAAGCATCTGGTGTGCCCGGACACAGGTCTGTCCCTTGAGGAGCCGGCCCCACATACGTTCTCGTTCAACTCTCCGCAGGGCTATTGCCCCCACTGCAAGGGACTTGGAACCATCGTGAATGTCGATGTGAAGTCCATAATTCCGGACCCGTCAGTTTCGATTGCGGACGGAGGAATCGTGCCTCTGGGGAATATCCGCCAGACAAAGAAATTTGACATAATCCGTTCCATTGCAAGGAAATATGACTTTTCATTATACGACCCCATAGAACTCGTGCCACAGGAAGCTCTGACTCTGATAATCTATGGCTCTGACGAACTTTTCCGCGTTGGGGAGGGGGCCATGTCAGAGATGGTGTCCTTTCCGGGAATTGTGGGCGACATTGACGACAAGATTGTGTGCCCTGAGTGCGGCGGGACAAGGCTGAAGAAGGAATGCGGTTGTTTCAAGATTGACGGAAAGCCTATCTGGGAGGTCTCGGCGATGGAAATCAGCGCGTTGAAGGAGTGGCTGCTGAGCCTGCCGGGAAAACTTGACAACAGGGGGAACGCGATTGCCAGGGACATTCTCAAGGAACTTGACGAGAGGGTGCAGTTCCTGCTTGACGTGGGTCTTGACTATCTTTCGCTTGACCGTGCCACAGCGTCGCTGTCGGGAGGGGAAAGCCAGCGCATCAGGCTCGCTACGCAAATCGGGTCGAAGCTTGTGAACGTGCTCTACATCCTCGACGAGCCTTCAATCGGGCTGCACCAGAGGGACAACCGCAAACTGATTGCTTCCTTGCAGGAACTTCGTGATAGCGGCAATTCGGTGATGGTTGTGGAGCATGATGAGGAGACGATGAAAGCAGCCGACTGGCTCGTGGATGTCGGTCCTGGAGCTGGTTCCGAGGGCGGGCGCATCTGCATGAACGGCCCGTTCAAGCTGTTGGCCGCACATCAGGGGGCGGTGGAAGAAAAAAATCCCGGATTTGTCGATTCGGCGGGTGAGGAAGATGTCGTGGAGCACTGCATTTTCGGCAACTCGGTGACTTTGGATTATTTGCGTGGAATCAGACGTGTTGAAGTCCCGGCCGTGCGCCGTCCGGGGAATGGGCTGTTTCTGACGATAAGAGGGGTGCATGGCAATAATCTGAAGAATGTTGATGCGGCATTCCCTCTCGGATGCTTCATCGGAGTTGCCGGAGTCAGCGGTTCGGGCAAATCGACTCTGATTAACGAGACTCTGATGCCGATTCTGAAAAACAAGTTCTTCAGAGCCAAGCTTCCTGTGCTTCCGTATGGCTCGATTGAGGGCGTGGAGAACATAGACAAGGTTATAGAGATTGACCAGTCACCGATAGGCCGTTCTCCGAGGAGCAATCCTGCCACTTTCACGGGCGTGTTCGACGACATTAGAAAACTGTTTGAGGCGACTCCGGACGCAAAGGTCCGCGGGTTCAAGGCGGGCCGTTTCTCTTTCAATGTCGCGGGGGGACGTTGTGAGGAATGCAAGGGAGCCGGTCTGAAGGTTATAGAAATGAATTTCCTTCCGTCGCTGAACGTGGTCTGTCCGCAGTGCGGCGGTCGTCGCTACAAGGAGGATACGCTTGCTGTCTATTATAAGGGGAAGAATATCAATGACGTGCTTGAGATGCCGATTTCAGAGGCATACGAGTTCTTCAGGCCGGTGCCTGCCATTGCGGTGAAGCTCAAGGCCCTGCTTGACGTCGGCCTCGGCTACATAACCCTCGGCCAATCCTCCGTCACGCTTTCAGGCGGTGAGAGTCAGCGCATGAAACTTTCTGCAGAACTCTCCAAGAAATCCACAGGAAAGACTCTCTACATCCTCGACGAACCCACCACCGGTCTCCACACCGAAGACATCAAGGTTCTTCTCGGTGTCCTCCAGAAACTCGTTGACGGCGGCAACACCGTCATCATCATTGAGCACAATCTCGATGTCCTCAAGTCCGTCGATTACCTCTTCGACCTCGGTCCCGAAGGCGGCCGCCGCGGAGGTCTCATCGTCTCGCAGGGCACACCCGAGCAGGTTGCCGCCGACCCCGCCTCCGTCACCGGCCCCTACCTCAAGCCGCTGCTGTAGAAAATGAAAACTTAGAAACATGAAAAAAATAAACTGCGTCAGATTTGTCAATTATTTTCGAGTATAGATTTCTTTTGGAAGAAGGAGTGTACTGGAGGTACACGACTGATGAGAAAATAAAGATAGACCGAAAAGAATGAGAAAGATGATGCAGGTTATTTTTGAAGGTTTCTTATAGAAAGATAAAGTAGAGAAGAACGTAGACAGGAAGAAGGATGACGAGGGAGAACTTGGCCATATAGCCGAAGAATGACGGCATCTTTATCCCTTGGCTCTCGGCGATGGATTTTACCATGAAGTTAGGGCCGTTGCCGATGTAGGTGAGAGAACCGAAGAATACCGCTCCGATGGAGATTGCCTTCAGAAGAATCTCAGGAATGCCTGCGACAAACGGAACGCCTTCAAATACACCATTCACAATGCCCGCACCAGCTGCCGCGACAGATTCCGGAAGGCCGCTTGCAAGGCTGTGGAATGCCACTGCGGTAGGCGTGTTGTCAAGGAATGAGCTGAGAGCTCCGGTGGAGAAGTAGAATTCCCAGACCTCGTCAAATCCGAGTCTCGCGGCGTTCTCTTCCATGTAGAGGAGAGCCGGCGTCATGGTGACGAAGATTCCGAGGAATAGTGCCGCCACCTCAAGTATAGGATTCCAGGAGAATTTGTTCATTCCGTAGCGGACGTGTTTCGCCGTTGTGTAAAGGGATATTCCCATGAGGGCGAGAAGCACGAACTCGCGGAGGAACTTGACCCAGAACTTTGCGTCAGGGGCGTCCATCTGTGGAATGAATGTCGGATTGATGAACGCTACGGCAAGGATGACGCCCATAAGGTACATGAAATTCTTTCTGCCCCTGAAACGAACCGGCTGTCTTTGCTCCGGCATCTCAAATGCGGACGGATCCTCTTTTTTCGAGAAATAGAACTTGTCGCAGAGATAGTATATCAGCAACAGAAGGCCTCCCGTGAAAAGCCATTCCGGAAGCATATTTATGAACCACGTGAATGAAGCGCCTCGCAGATAGAGCATGAAAAGAGGCGGGTCTCCGAGAGGGGAGAGCAGACCGCCGCAGTTCGCGACAAGAGCTATAAAGAACAGCAGCGTGTGTACTTTGTACTTGCGTTTTTCGTTTACTGCAAGAACAGGCCGGATGAGCAGCATTGCCGCCCCTGTGGTTCCCATGAATGATGAAAGCACGAAGCCTGTTCCCAGCATGGCAGTGTTGATGCCGGAACTTGGGCGGATGTCTCCGCTGACGTAAATTCCTCCTGTGATGACATAGAGTGTCAGAAGAAGGATGACGAAGGGCAGATAGTCATAGACGATCTGATGCTCGAGTTCGTGTGCCAGCCCGTGCCTTACGAGAAAAACTGCAACCGGAGCTCCCAGCAGGAGCGACACAAAAAGTTTGTGGGAATTCTTGTCCCACCATTTCCTGGCGAGCAGCGGACCGACGGCAATCATTATCAGCATCACGGCGAAAGGAATCATCGCCCATGCCGGTACCGCATACCCGGCAGCCGTCGCAACTATCTCTGTAGCTGTAAGTTGAATCATAACCACTAATAATTAACGACGCAAATATACCTCTTTTTTGGATTGAGACAAATGATTTTCTTAACTTTGCGAGATAATGTAAGTAATAGAGGCTGCTCTGTCATTTCGACTGAATAGGAGAAAATGTCATATCGACCGGGAGAGCAGACCTTTGCACAGTGTTTTTATGAAGAAGTTTATAATCATTATTTTTTCGGCGTTCCTGACGTTGACATCCGCGGCTCAGGAATCCTCTGTTCAGGAATCCTCTGTTCAGACATCCTCTGCTCAGACATCCTCTGCTCAGGAATCTCCTGTTCAGACATCCTCTGTTCAAGAATCCTCTGCTCCGGCAAGATACACCGTCGAGACCGTCCCGCAGACGGAAATCCTTTCTTGGAGCTATGTCACAGACCTTTCCGGCGTCGTCTCTCCATCCCAGAAGGACAGTCTGAACGCCCTGTGTCACTTTGCCAAGGATTCTCTCCAGTCTGAAATAGCGGTCGTCGTGCTCCCCGCGATTGACAACGGGAAATACGGATCGCTTCATGAGTTTGGGGTTGAACTCTTCAACAAGTGGGGAATCGGCGGCAAGGACAGCGAAAAGGGGCTTCTGATTGTTCTGACGACTGCTCCGGGCGAACGCGAGGTTGTGTTCAACACCGGGTATGGCCTTGAGGGCGCGCTGCCGGACGTCTACTGCAAGCGCATACAGAGCAATGTGATGATTCCGTACATGAAGAACGGGGAATATGGTTCCGGGCTTATTGCCGGAGTTTCCGCTGTGAACGATGTCCTCAAAGGCGACGTCAATCCTGACGAATTTGCTGGCGACTATGAGGACGATGACCTGTTTTGGGAATTTTTTATCGTAGGAGTATCCCTCGTCATCGCCCTGTGTGTCGTGGCTGTGCGTGGTCCTAAACGTCGTCGCAAGAAAATGGGTAAGTCTATTACCTGTCGAGGCTGCGGAGTAACCGGGGATATGAAATATGTACGTTCTGAAATCATTGAGCCTGCATCGAAGAAGCATACCGGCCGTATGAGAAATTTCTATGTCTGCAACCGCTGCGGGGAAGAAAACTATATTGATGAGATTATTCCACGCCGGAATTCCGGTGGCAGTTCGGGCATCGGCGGCGGTTCCGGCCCTATTGTCGGAGGCTTCGGTGGCGGCTCTTCATTCGGCGGCGGCTCGTTTGGCTCATTCGGCGGCGGAATGACAGGTGGCGGCGGCTCTTCGACGCGTTTTTGACCCATCTTTCAGTTTTTGATTCCTTCCATCCCATCAATTTACAAATGAGAATAATAAGAATAAATACCGGAAGCCCACTATATGCGGAGACGGAGAGGATCTGGCTCGAAAGTTTTCCCGAGAATGAACGCCGTGATACACAAATGCACAAAGCGGCCGTTGACGGAGACAAGCGTTTCTTTTATAATGCCATTGTTGAGGATATTTTTGCCGACTCCTGCGCGTGGGACTATGATTGCGTGGCATCAGATGCCGGCATTATTGACGGGGATCGCGTGATAGGACTTTTAAGTTGGTGGGCGCTTGACGGGATGGTTTATGGAGAGCATTTCGCGATGAGCCCCTCCGTCCGTGGACGCGGGCTCGGTGAGAAGGTCTTCACGGAAGTGACCGGAAAGTTTCTTGCGCATGGCTTGCCGTTCGTTATCGAGGTTGAAGAGCCATCTTCCGAAAATCCCATAGCCGCCAGAAGAATCCGCTTCTACGAGCGCTGCGGGATGCACCTGCTCGACGCCCCCTACTTCCAGCCTCCATACCGCAGAAAAGACGCACCGATTCCGATGCGTCTAATGTCCTCCGACCCGTCGGTTGACCCTTCACTTGCAGCCAGACTCATCCAGGCCGTCTATCCGACTCTGTAAGATTGCCCCAAATTGTCAATAGTTCTCCTTGTGAATCTCGAAATAGGCCTGCGGGTGTGCGCAGACCGGGCATATTTCCGGAGCCTTTGTGCCGACTACGATGTGGCCGCAATTGCGGCATTCCCACACCTTAACTTCTGATCTCTCGAAGACGATCGCCGTTTCAACGTTCTTCAGAAGTGCACGGTAGCGCTCCTCATGGCGTTTCTCGATGGCCGCTACGCCACGGAACCTTGCTGCAAGTTCAGGGAAGCCTTCCTCTTCGGCCGTCTTTGCAAATCCATCGTACATGTCGGTCCATTCGTAGTTCTCACCGTCGGCTGCGGCCGCGAGGTTCTGCGCCGTGTCTCCTATGCCGTTAAGTTCCTTGAACCAGAGCTTTGCGTGCTCCTTCTCGTTCTCCGCCGTCTCAAGGAACAGGGCGGCTATCTGCTCAAACCCTTCCTTTTTTGCCTTTGAGGCGAAGAATGTGTATTTGTTGCGTGCCTGTGACTCGCCGGCAAAAGCCGCTTCCAGATTTTTCTCGGTCTGTGTTCCGGAATACTTTGTTGCCATAATTATAAGGTGTTAAAAGTTAATTGATTATTTTGAATCCCGACTCCATTTTGAAGCCTATTCATTATTTCAAAATCTCCCAATGCCCGCCTTTCTTTCCTACCCGTAGCAGGATGCCGTCCTTCTTTAGTTGTTTTATATGATACCTTGTGCCGTCTCCCGATAATTTGCAGATTTGCGCCAATTCTTCAACCATGATTGATGGGTTTGAACGAATCGACCGTATTATCAAATCCCGTATGTTTGTGCCAGTTTTTGTGCTAGTTTTATCGGTAGTTTTATCGGTGCACTCTTCACCTCGAAATCTTCCCATTCGATGTCGTCAAGCCGCTCAATCAATTCCTCTTTCGTCATGTCCGACCTCCATTTGTTCTCTGCAAAAATAGTCATAATAATCAGAATTCAAAAGGAAAATTCATCGGATTGTACGATATTTCCCGATGTCGTGTTTGACGGGACGGGATTTGAATGAATTGAGAGTGACATAATCAAGCAGGGCGAAAACTTGTTCCCGCCCTGCCGGATTGTCTGTTTGAAAATTGCTAAATTGACGATAAATGTCTATTGCACCGGCAGATTTCTCGTCTGGTCAACCCAGATCAGCTTCGATGTGTCGTAGCCTCTTCTTGCCGCTTCCGCTGTCACCTTTTCGGCGGTCTCCCGCGTGATGGACGGGGTTCTGGAGAGAATCCACAGGTATTTGTCGCTTGAACTTCCGACGATCGCAAGACTGTAGTCGTCGGCGAGCATCAGGACCCGGTAGTCGGAATAGAAGAAAAGGAAGAACGAGACTTTGAGAAGAGCGGGCTCCGTTGTCGGCTTCGGCTGTTTTGCCTTTCCGTGTGCTGTTTTCATCTGGCCGTCCTTCCATCCGGAGTTGATGACATCGACCTTGCCGTCGTCGCAGGAGATATTCCGCAGTGACGTCGGTCATACCCCTTTCAAACGAATGGTTGAACCTCGCGATTTCGTACCATGTCCCGAGATAGCGGGACAAATCCAGAGAAGCAACGGGGGTGTTGTCCACCGGCCTGCGCATGAGCATAGCGGGAAAGCTGCCAATGCTGCTCCCACCGCACACAGACATAGAATACTTTTCATGTTACTTGTGGTTAATGGTGAGACTTTGGAACAGTCCGCATCCACGGATTGCTCCGTAAATTATTGCAAGGCAAATGCTTGCAAAGAAAGTGCCGTGCGATTGATTTCTCTTTCGCCATTCCCGATTCTTCATTTGCTCTCAACAAAAATAGTTATATGGCTCAGATTCTAATATGGAATGACCTCGGATAGTGTAATACATGTTGCTGAATGTTTCCTATGTGACGGGTTTTGAGTAAATTGACAGTGAAATAATTCCCCAGACGGTGCGGCTCGTTATGAAATATTTTCTATCTTTGCAGCGCTCAAGGTTCATGTGACCGGGAGCATTACATATTGGTGAAAGTGTTTTCGCATCGTCCTTAAAGAGAAATCTGACAGTTTCAAAGGAAATAAGGATAAACGACAGCACCGTCATCTGTATTCGCGTGCGTGTGTTCAACACCATCGATACGGGTGTGGGGTATTGTTTCAGTTTATTTATTTCCGGGTTTTGTCAGGACCTCTCTTTAGATAAGCGAACCAGACTCCACACTTTCTTTTTTACAAGCATCCGCTCGGGAGTCTTGCGGAAACAAAATTTTCATGGTTAAATGAAAAAATTATTTGTATGTTTGGTGTGCTGCGTTGTGGCAGTTACGTTCAGTTCATGCGGCAGGAAGTCCTATGTCAATGTAGGTGGCCTTAAATGGGCTGCGAAGAATGTCGGAGCTACTGAGGATAATCCTTACGGCGACCTCTACACCTATGATCAGGCTCTCAAGGCTTGCCCGGACGGTTGGAGACTCCCAACGTCTGATGAATTGGAGCGTCTTTGTCTTCAGTATTCGAAACCGGTAAGTTATGACGGCATGAATGGCGTTTGGCTTTCAGGTTCCACTCCGTACAAGGATGGCGTTGATGCCGTCTTTCTCCCTATGGCAGGTTGTAGTGAGGGCTATGGCAAGGAAGATGTTGATTCCGGCGGATTCTATTGGTCATCCACGGCGGTCGACGACGAAGTAGCCCGTGGTCTGGGCGTTAGAGACGTTTTTGGGAGGCCAGTGTGCATGGGTGATGGAGTTCGTTCTGTCGCCTTCTCCGTTCGTTGTGTTAAAAAATAAAATAGCGGCATTATATCAGTTTATTGGAAAATTGTGAGAACATTACAGATGCAATAAGGAAAATGTTGAATATCAGTAAATGCAAATTTATGGCAATGACAGAGAAAAAGGAATTCCCGATAATCATAACGGTGATAGCCGTGTCAATAATCGCGTTTCTTGTTTGGGCATTCTGACCCGGTTCAACTTCTACCGATGATTTGTTTGTTCGGTCAGGTCTGCAATGCAGGGACAGATTGACGCGAATACGGGAATCTGGGCTGAACTTCTGGATTGCGATGATGTCCAGCATTGAGGTTGAGAATAAAATCAAACTAAAACAAATGTAACATAATGAAGACGAAAAACTTATTTAATGCCATTGTGATAGTAGTATTGAGTCTGCCGTTGGCGATGTCTTGCAGTCAGGGAGTCGAGATTGACGGTCTTGTCTGGGCGGAAGAGAATGTCGGAGTTTCGAAAACAACTCCGTATGGAGGCTACTACGACTTTGACAAGGCTCAGGTGGCTTGTCCTAAAGGTTGGCGTTTGCCTACTAAATACGAATTTGAGATGCTGTCTCGGAACTATTCGGAAGCAGAGGTGCACAACGGCATTACCGGTCGATGGTTTTCCGGCTCGACTCCGTATAAGAAGGGCGTGAAGGCAGTGTTCCTGCCTATGGCTGGATGTGACGTTGGTGATAGTGTCGCCTCCAGCGGCTACTATTGGTCGTCCACAGGGAACGACAGCGGCAGCGCCTACCGCCTGTTCTTCGCTGGTTCGGTTGTGGGAGTGTACGGCCTCAGCAGTTCTAACGTGTTCTCCGTCCGTTGCCTCAAGAACTGACAGGTTCCTGCCTCAAGGCGAAACCTGCCGGTTCATCAAATAATAATGTCAGTCTGGGTGAGGCCGAAGGCCTTGCCCAGACTGACGAAAATAGTTCAAAATGTTAATCCATTGCTGTCCACTAAAAGTTGTGGACGTAATTAAAAGTTAAAAATCAAACAACATGGGTTCATAGACCCCGTCAAGTTCTTTGTCAATACTGAGGTTAGATTTGTTAAAGAGGTCGATGAGTGGTGTTGTATCGGTCAGCGAGATTCCTATGGCTTGAATGGCATTGTAGACTGACGTCTTGAGTTTCATCTTGTGATGGACAATGGCCACCAGGCAGTAACTGATAATCGCCGTGTAGATCTGAATTCTGACTGCGTTTTCGGAGTCTCCCCAGAACTTCTTGATCTTCAGATGTTGCTTTACCCATTTGAAGAACAGCTCCACGGGCCAACGGTTCTTGTAAAGGAGTGTTACTTCTAATGTGGTGATATCCATTGTGTTAGTCAGAAAAACGAAGTATCTGTCCTGCCTTCATCGCCTAGGAGTCATGAACTGACGCCGTGGTGATAAGGTAGTTGAACTTGTTTCGGTCAAGATACGAAGCTGATTGAGCGAAAACAAACGATCCTTTATGCATAACTGTCTGATTCGCAGGCAAAGTTACGATTAAAAACCGTTTACTCGTCAAACTCCCTCTAACTATCAATATTTTCAAAGACCTATATATAAATTTTTAGTGGGCACTAATGGTGTTAATCAATAAAATTTTTTAAAGTATGGGAAATCTTTTCAGTCTTATTGTGACTTACACATTCTCTGATGACGAACTCCGGGACTTCTTTCATGAATAATTGTGCTCTAAGGATGGAGAATAATAAATGAGTCAACATACTTTCTGCCGTGCAGAGCAAAACATGTCAGAGAGACCATGTGTTGTATTGGCAAAGGGGTTAACTGATTTTATGAAAGAAAAAGAAAATCAAAAAAGAAGAATCTGATTTCGTTGATTTGTATTGCTCTGCCCATCTCTGTGATATACCGAATAGTAATGACAAAATATGCCGATGGAAAATTCTTTGACTTTGTATGAGGTATTGTCGATGCTTTCTGTGCAGTTCCCATTGATAATTGCTGCAATCACATTGATTTATAATGCGGCTCAGGCACAGAAACAATATAAGTCGGGTTTCTTCGTCCGATTATCAGTCTGCTTGGATGGTGTGTTGTGTTGATTATAACTCTGAATTTGATAATTAGATGGATGAATTGCTCGAAGAAATGGATTCTCTTGACTATATAATCATAGGCCGGGGCGCAATCGGGAGTCCGGAGGGTTGAGAGGCTTTCCGGAGAGGATCTGCAAGTTCAGCGGCCCACTGGCTTGGCCAGTCATTCAGATTGAGTCTGGGGATTGACGTCTGTCTCTCCCGTGCCCAACATTAAGCGGCTGCCCAAACTCCAACGGCAACTACTGATCGTCAACGACGTACAACAGTAACAACGTCTACAACCTGAACTTCAATGGTTCAAGCGTGAACATGAACAACAACCATTTTAACGCCCACTCCGTCTGTTGCCTCAAGAACTTGCACCCCTGCCTTTTATAATACTCAATCGCAGAACACCGATGATAACCGTTGAGAAACTGTCAATGACATCCCGTGCCGCATCGCACGGCACTATAGTTCTGTTCCGTGAGGGCAACTTCATGAAGGCCTACGACGAGTCCGCCTTTATGTTCGTCACCCACTTCAAGGCCTATCAGGTGAACCGCAGTTTCGTCAAGACCGTTGGTCAGGACGTATATTCCCTCGGCTTTCCGCATCTCAGCATTGAGAAGATTCTTTCAGGAACCAGATAGAGCAACCTCATGGACGGCAGCGTGGATGTTGAACTTCCGGCTATAGCATTGTTCGATGAAAACGGCTATAAGGGCTGGCGGGAAGGCGTCCGTGTTCAGCCTCGTCCGGTGAAGCATCCGTCTTCGGAGAGCTCCTGTGTTTCATGGCAGCCTACGACCTGCTGCTGGATTTCTACAAGGTAAATGCAAATATCTGCCGCAGTGAAGTCAGCTCTGCTGCATCTTCGTTCCGCGAAAATCGAGGTTCGCACGACCTGAAACAGCTCTCGCAGAATCAGTTTGCTGCATTTTCCGAGTCGTTCACGAAACTGTCACAGCTTTTGACAAAGGAAGGCGATGCGTCAAGATGACAGAACAGCAGACTTCAAGCTTACCGAAGTGTTCTCCGCCTACTACGATGCCCGCCAGCACAGGCGCGGGACGGCTTCCCAACTGGCCTTTGAACTTGACCTTGAAGAAAACATCGTGACACTGTGGCGTGAGTTAAACGACAGGACATACATTGTGGGGACAAGCATCTTCTTTACGATAAATGACACGGTAGCCCGTGAGGTCTTCGCTGCTGAGTTCCGCGACAGGGTAGTTCATCATGTCCTCTACAACCGCATTGCCCCTTTCTTCGTCGGTTACTACCGCCGCATCCGTGACAGCTTCACCTATAGAATCTATAAAAACAGAAAATAATCTGTTTTTTTTACCTTCAGCGTAAAGAAAAAATTACTCTAGTAGAAGAAAAAGAAAAATCTGGTATTTCTTTTTTTAGGTTTGTCGATTTTTCTGCATTTTCTTCCTATTATTGCAACGGCTCTCAAAGAAGCGCGGTGTTGTTATTTTATAATTCGGTTGTATTATATTGAAACTTTTTATATTTTTGCACTATGACTCGACGAATTGTCAGCTACGGCGGATACTTTGAAAGTTTTATGGAGACATTGACACCAAAGGAGCAGGAGAAAATCAAATATGGCTTGCTTCTGCTTAAGGCTCAGAACCGTATATCCACAAAATTTGTCAAGCATCTGAGAGATGGGATCTATGAACTGAGGACATTGTATGGAGGAAATATTTTTAGGGTATTCTTTATCTTTGATGACGGAAACATAGTTGTCTTATTCAATGGCTTCAGGAAGAAATCTCAGAAAACTCCGTTGGGGGAGATAGAAAAGGCAATAAACATTAAGAATGAGTACTATGCAGACAAACAATCATCAACTCGTTGATTATGACGTTGTTCTCGACAGGGAGTTTGGCGCTGTCGGCACACCGGAGCGGGCGAGGGCTGAAGAACGGGCATACGACTTCTATTCCGGCCAAATTATTTTGGAGGCAAGAAAAGAGGCGAGGATGACGCAGGGTGAGGTCGCCGACAAGATAAACGCTTCGAAATCCTATATATCAAGAGTCGAAAAAGGAGCAATAATTCCGAGCGTCGGGACATTCTACAGGATTGTCAATGCCCTCGGCATGAGGGTCGAGATTGTTCCGGAGCAATGAACCTACAGCAGAGGCGTCATGTAGGCCGGAAGAAGAGTTGTCCCGTTGTCCTTTGTAAGGTCGTTTGACTGCCTGAGATCTGTATCCGGTCTTCTTCGCTTGGAATCGTTATGTTTTCGAATTTTTTATTCCGACTTCCCCCCGCAATCTCGCACGGATTTTGCGTAATCTGCGGCCGTTTGCCAAAATAGAAGGGCAGGTTGTGTGAAAGATCGTTTGAAAATAAAATGTTTTTGATATGATGGAGCCGAGATACTATAAATATACGGTCATTCCTCAGGAGATTGACTTTACGGGGAAGGCGCGTTTTTCGACTATTGTGAATGCCATATTGAACACGGCAGGGGAGGATGCCCGGGTGAACGGATTCGGGATTGATGTGCTGTCGGAGAGAAACCTCGGGTGGGTGCTGTCGCGGCTTGCGGTGGAACTCGACCATAGGCCTCTGGAGCAGGAAGAATACACCGTCGAGACATGGGTTACGGAATATGCGTCGCTTACGACTACCCGATGCTTCCGCTTTCTGGACTCCGATGGGAAATGTTTTGGACGTGCCGTGTCGAACTGGTGTCTCATCGACTTCGCGCAGAGAAGGCTCGCGCCGATGGCGAAGGTTGCGGACGTCGCCGGACACACCACTACGGACAAACCGCTGCCGTGCGCTGCTCCTGTGAAGTTGAAACCGTTTGAAGCGGAGCCGTGTGCGTCCCACAGGGTCAAATATATGGACATAGACTTCAACCGTCACATGAATACCCTCCGCTACATCGACCTTCTCGCCGACGAACTCCCGATAGAACTTGCCGCTGCCGACCGTCACATCCGCGTCGACATCCATTTCGTCAAGGAATCCGTATATGGCGACCTCCTCAACATTTTCTGCATTCCGGAATCCACTGTTGCGGAATCATCGGACACGTCAGATAATGACGGAGCCGCCAAGTACCGTATGGCAATCAAAAAAGAAGACGGCACCTTGAGCATTCTGGCACACATCGAGTCGAGGTAGCCTGAAATAAACTACCGGGAGCAAAATTTCAAAAAAAAATCTTAAATTTTGCATGCAAGGTTTCGGAAAAACCGGATTATATATTCGGAATAAAAAAAATTACTGAATATATGAAAGCAAGAAACATCATTCTTATGGCGGCGATTGCGGTACTTTCGCTGTCATGCTCCAAAAACACAACGGATTACTCCAAATACTATCCGAATTATATCCTGACCTGTAAGACCGACGACGCGGGGACATTCTATCTCCAGCTCGACGACAAGACAACGGCACTTCCGCTGAATGTCAAGAAGCCTCTTTTCGGGGGCAAGGAAGTGCGTGCGCTTGCAAACATCACCGACAAAGGGAAGGGCACGAAAGAAAATGGCGGTGAGAACTTCGACCGAGTCGTTGAAATCAACACTATCGACAGCATACTCACCAAAAAACCGGTCCCGACACTCGGAAGCGTGGCCGAGGACGAGAAGAAATATGGCAGAGACCATGTCGCGATCATTGACCTCTGGGCGACCGGAGTTGAGGACGGCTATCTCAACCTCTGCTTCGACGCTGCGTGGGGACGCTACGGGCGGGTTCACTACATCAACCTCGTCACAGGCACCGACCCCGAAGATCCTTACACACTTGTGCTCAGACACAACGCCAATGGTGACGACTACATGAACGGCGCTTATGTCGCGCGCTCTCTGGTGGCATTCAGTTTGCGCGAACTTCCTGACACCCAGGGCAAGACGGTTGATCTTACATTGAAATACGACACCCGTGACGGGCAGAAGTCCGTAAAGTACAAGTACTGTAGCGGCAAGTCGGAGGACGAGACTCAGAAGCAGTCTGTGCTCAAGGGTGTTGACCTGAACCTCAAGATTAAATAAGTGAACGAAATTTGCATTGTTTCTTGAGGACAGATCCAAAGAGATATGCAGATACGGGAACAAGAACTCATAAAATCTTCGATACGGGGAGACGCTGACGCACGCAGGGCATTGTATGACCGCTATGTTCAGTATCTCTCCGCTGTCTGTTCCCGTTACATCACCGGCCGTGATGATGTGAAGGATATCCTTCAGGAAGCTTTCATAAAGATTTTCCGTTCGCTTGGTGGATTCGAATGGCGCGGCGAGGGCTCGTTGAAGTCATGGATGACGCGCATCGTCGTCAATGAATGCCTTAAATTTTTGAGAGACAATCGAAAACAGAATATATTCGTGGCAACGGCACAGCTGCCGGATGTACCTGACGGGGATGACGATGGAGTATCCGTCGAAGACGTGCCTCCAGAGGCCGTACATTCGATGATACGCGAACTTCCAGATGGTTACAGAACGGTCTTCAACCTCTTCGCCATCGAGGGACGAAGTCATCGGGAAATCGCGGAAATGCTGGGAATCAGCGAGGCGACGTCGGCCTCCCAATTTCATCGGGCGAAGAAGATTCTGGCGGAAAGGATTCGGGAATATGTCGCAGGCGTGGAAGGGTCTTGAGACAACGAAAGCTGGAAAATGAGAAAGATATAAATTCATTATAGAGATTATGGCGGAAGATTGGCTGAATAAGATACGCGAAAGTCAGACGGATTTCTCCGAACCGGAACCGGAAGGGCTCTGGGCGGGGATTGAGGCGGGGCTTGCTGCGGAGGACGTCGGGACTTCGGCCGGCAGGACATCGCGTGAAGATTCTGCGGTTTCGCGCAGACGGACAGTTCGCTGGTGGTGGGCTGCGCTGCCGGCCGCTGCGGTGGCTGCATTGGTGCTGTTCCTTTCCGTTCCTGGGCATCGTGACGCTTCGGACGCCCCGTTGATGACTTCTGCGGTTGCTGAACTTAAGTCTACGACTGAGCCTTTTGATGTTGTCTCTCGAGAGGTTGAATCTTCCGTTCCTGCCAATCTGTTGGCATATTCGGGTACGCTTTTGGCTTCCGATATGGAGGTCGGGAAGCTTTCAGAAGCGACTGCGGATGATGCCGGCAGTGCTTCCGAAGAGTTCCCGAAACGACAGGGAAGTTCTTCGTGGAATAATAGTCCTAATGACAGCTCTTCAGAAACCAGTTCGTTAGAGAATAGTTCTTCAGAAACTAGTTCGTTAGAAACCATTTCATCGGAAAACTGGCCTTCGGAAAACGATAACCCTGTCCTCAAAACTCGTCGGGGAGGTTTCAGCTTTGGTCTCTTGACCTCGAATGTAGCCGGCAGCCGCAGTTCGGTTTCCAAGTATGCGGCGCTATACGGCTCTACAGTTACCAAACAGATTCACGGATTCTCTGAAACGAGGGCGGATTTTCCTGACAGTCAAGGATATGCAGATGTGATGCAGAGCAATTCGAGCAACGAAGTCTCCTCCACTGTCAAAAACTGGCAGCCGATTCAGGTCGGGGTGAGTGTCGCATATTCCTTCACGGACAGGCTTTCCATAGAAAGCGGACTGACATATTCCTGCCTCGTCTCGGATTTGTCTTCAGGCACGCCATCCGGTAACTATGACATTCGTCAGACACTCCACTACGTCGGCCTGCCATTGGCCTTGAGATATGATTTCCTGAAAATAAAGGGATTCAGTCTATATGCTTCGGCCGGCGGTCAGATGGAAAAATGTGTTGCCGGGAAAACTCGTACGGACTATTTCGTTGATGGGAAAAAGGTTTCGTCGGAGAACGGGCGCATAATGGTGGAGCCTCTGCAATGGTCAGTCAACGCATACGTGGGGGCGCAATATAGTTTCAACCGTCTGGTCGGGTTGTACATCGAACCGGGCGCAGCCTATTATTTCCGCAACAGTTCTCCCGTAAACTGCATCTACAGTGAGCGTCCTTTCAATTTCAGTTTTCGGGCCGGACTGAGGTTTTCATTGTGAATATGAGGCGTGCCGATAGAACGTGTAAGGCGGAGTCATAAATGTACGAGAATACTTAATAAAAATAAAATCAATTGATTATGAAAAAGTTAGTTTTTGTGATTTTGAGTGTGGCCGTGCTTTGCAGCTGCGGAACCGGAAAGAATGTTGATGTGTCAAAGGCGATTCTTGGAGACTGGGAAATCGTCGAGGCCGGCGGCACAGCTGTTGAGTCTGGCTTTGACAAGGCTACAATTTCATTTGACGGGAAGGGCGGTGTCCACGGAAACACGAGCATCAACTATTTCTTCGGCGAGTACAGTCTGAAGGGCGACGGTATAAAGTTCGGCAATATCGGACTTACTAAGATGTTGGGGCCTACGCCGGATGTCGAGAAGGCTGTTGTCGATGGACTCAACACCGGAGTGAAAGTGAAGTTTGAGGATAATGACAATGCGGTAGTGCTTTCAAAGGATGGCACTGAGGTCCTGAAACTTAAGAGAACTGAACTCAAGGAGGACGAGAATGACGGCACGCCTGTCGAAAGTGCAGGGGAACCGGTCGCCACAGACCAGCAGACCGAGGTGGTTAAGTAATTCAAACCTCTACCTTTGTCGCAAAACGATAATGCTAACATCAAGGGAGATTTTTTCTGCGATTTTGGGTATTGAGAGACCGTCTGTTACGCTTGTGTAGCGGGCGGTCTTTTCGTATATGGGCTCCCGCTGGGAGAGGAGTTGGATGATGCGCTGGTGGAGCTGCTGTCTGTGGGTGTCGGATGAATTTGGGGGAGTTCCTTCGGATGAGCCAACGGGGACGTTTCGATGGGCGGCGTCGCTTGTAGCCGTGTCGCTGTTGAGCATCGGGCGGGTTGCAGATTCGCTTTCGAGACGCCGGAACAGTTCATCTGCGGATGTTTTGAGATATATGCAGAATGTGTGCTCTGCTACAAGTTCCGCGCATTCAGGAGTGGTGAGCGTGCCGCCGCCGAGGGCAAGAATCATTTCTTTGGCTTGCGGATAGTCTGTTTGGGGGGAATCTTCGCCCGGTTCCCCGGCAGCATCTTGGTTTGGCTCTGATGAGGATTCCTGAAACAGAATCTCCGTCAGCGCCTCCAGCTCCATCTTTCTGAACGCCGCCTCTCCGTCGCTTTCAAAAATATCCCGGATGCTTCGTCCCTCACGCTCCTCGATGTAGTCGTCCAAATCCACGAAAGGCAGGGAGAGCAGCCTCGACAGTTCCCTGCCGACGCTGCTCTTTCCGCATCCCATCATTCCTATTAAGGTTATTATCATCAAAATAAAGTTGGTTCGTCGTCTAAGTTCAGATCCAACGGCTCGTCCGGGCTTACCTGCACGACAGTCGCCTCGCTCTTCACCTCGTCCTTTGCCTGAGTTGCTGCAGGAACTTCCGCTGTCTCGGCCACGCTCTCAACGCCTTCTGAACCGTCTGTCTCCACGGCCTCATCCTCCGGCTTTACGAGCGGCTCGACAAAGCGCACCTTCTTGACGTCCATCGCACTGACCTTCTTTCCCTTTGCTGTCAGACCCTTCTTCGCTATGAACTCCTCGGCATCGACCTTCTCGGGCTCGCGGTGTGCGTGCTTTCCGCCAAAGACAATCTCGAATTGCGGATGTCTGTCCTTGCTTAGGGCTACAAGATACGATCCCTTGCTGTCCGCGATGAACGGAACAGGGGTGTTGTCGCTCACATCGAAAGAGAACCTCTTGACGTAGAATGACTTCGCTGCCTTGTCGTAGTAGAGTGCGGTGAATGTCTTGCCGACCTCGTATTTCTCTATGAGGAGAAGTTCTCCCTGGTAGCGGCTGCTCAGGTCGAAACCTGTGGTGTAGTAGGTTCCGTCCTTGAACACCGCGAGAATGTGGTCACCGGTGTTGAACTGTCCGAGATACTCTCCGCGCTCTTCGTCGTTGAGCTTCTGGATGTCGGCGTCGAACCAGATGTCCTTGCCGCCGATGGTCGATGCTCCCTTGGACTTGAGCGCAATCTTCTGCACGGCGTTCTTCTTCGCCACGACGTTTCCGCGAGAGCCTCGTCCCTTGATGTCGAGCTGCGAGAAGTCATATTCGTCGATGAGCTTCTTCAGCTTCGGCTTCGCCTTGAGATAGATCTTCACCGTCTCTGCCTCGCCGTTAGGATTGACCGTAAGCCACTGAATCAAGGAACCAGGCGTGCCCTGCGTGATGTCATAGTCCTTGTCACGGGTAATCGAAGTGAGCGCAAACCTCTTCGCGTAGCTGACAGGTCCTTTTCCGTCACGGTAAATCACATTGTAAATCGTCCGCTCATCGCCGCGGTTAAACAACCCCACATAGAGGAAATCCTGCCCTACATAGACCTTCTCCCCGACCTTCATCACCTTGTACTTGCCGTCTTTCATAATCACGACAAATTCGGACATATCCGAGCAGTCGCAGACGAACTCCGTATTCTCGTCCTTCTTCAGCCCGATTCCCACGAATCCCTCGGCACGGTTGGCGTAGAGTTTCGCATTGTTGTTCACGACCTTAGTCGCGGCGATGCTCTCGAATCCTGTGATTTCCGTATGCCTCGGCCAGTCCTTGCCGTATTTCTTCTTGAGGTTGCTGAACCACCTTATCGTGTATTCCGTGAGGTGTTCGAGATTGTTGCGTACCTCGTCCATCTCGTCCTCGATGCTCCGGATCTTTTCGTCAATCGCCTTCGTGTCGAACTTTGAGATCTTGCGCACAGGCTTCTCGACAAGTTTGAGAATGTCCTCCATGAGGATTTCGCGCTTGAGAAGGCTCTGATATTCCTTCATCTTCGCAAACACTTCCTTCAACTGGATTTCCCATGTCTTAGCGTCGTCCTTTTCGAGAATCTTATAGACCCTCTGCTCGAAGAATATGCGTTCGAGAGAATTGTAGTGCCAGTCGCTTTCGAGTTCGCCGAGACGAATCTCAAGTTCCTGACGGAGAAGGTCTTCCGTGTGGAGAGTGTCATAGCGCAGGACTTCATCTACCCCGAGGAACTGAGGCTTCTTGTCGACGATGACGCATGTATTCGGGGATATGGAAACCTCGCAATCCGTGAATGCGTAGAGCGCGTCAATCGTTTTGTCCGGCGAGACGTCGTTCGGGAGATGAATCAATATCTCCGCCTTCTCGGTGGTGAGGTCCTCAATCTTGCGAATCTTTATCTTACCCTTGTCCTTCGCCTTGAGAATAGAGTCGATCAGGAGGTGGGTCGTCTTTCCGTAGGGGATTTCTGTGACGGCGATGGTGTTCTTGTCGATTTTCTCGATTTTGGCACGCACCTTTATCACTCCGCCGCGCCGTCCGTTGTTGTAACGCGAACAGTCCGCGTAGCCGCCGGTAGGGAAGTCCGGGAGAATCTCGAACGGCTTGTCCTCCAGTATGGCTATCGAAGCGTCAATCAACTCGTTGAAATTGTGCGGGAGAATCTTCGAGGCAAGACCTGCGGCGATGCCTTCGGTGCCCTGCGCGAGCAGTAGCGGGAACTTCACCGGAAGTTCTACAGGTTCCTGGTTGCGACCGTCGTATGAAGTCATCCACGGGGTCGTTTTCGGATTGAACACGACTTCCTTGGCAAACTTGCTCAAACGCGCCTCGATGTATCGCGGAGCAGCGTTGGCGTCTCCTGTGATGATGCTTCCCCAGTTTCCCTGGCAGTCAATCAGCAGCCCTTTCTGACCGAGCTGCACGAGGGCGCCTCCTATGGATGCGTCACCGTGGGGGTGATACTGCATGGCCTGTCCGATGATGTTCGCGACCTTGGTGTAGGCCCCGTCGTCAATCTTGTACATTGCGTGAAGGACACGCCTCTGCACAGGCTTCAGCCCATCGACTATGTGCGGCACAGCCCTATAGAGGATTGTGTAGGACGCATAGTCCAGATACCAATCCTTGAACATTCCGGACAGTTTGAAATGCCGGCTGTCTTCCCCGAGAAGTTTGTTAAACTTCCCGGAGGCCTCCCCATCGGGAACCTCGGCGTCGTCGTCATCCGAAAGTTCGGATTCCTCTCCGTCAGCGTCCATCGCCACGTTTTCTCGTTCCTCGTCAGACGAGGCCATTTCTGCGGAACCATTGTTCCCGAGTTCTTCGTTCTCCGGCGTTTCCAAATCGTCTTTCTTGCTCATAATCAGTTATCTATTTACCATTCGTAACCGAATCTCTTCAGTTCTTTCTTGCTCTCCCTCCATCCGTCATCGACCTTGACGAAGAGGTTGAGGAAGACTTTCTTCTGAAAGAAATCTTCCATATCGATGCGCGCCTGTGTGCCGACCTTCTTCAGCATAGCACCACCCTTTCCGATGATGATCCCCTTCTGGGATTCCCTCATCACGTAGATGACGGCGCTGATTTCATATCTCTCCTCACCCTCATGGAACTGCTCCACAACGACCTCGCAGCTGTACGGCACCTCCTGCGAATAGTTCAGGAAAATCTTCTCGCGGATAATCTCCGAAGCGAAGAATCGCAGGTTCTTGTCCGTGAACACGTCCTTGTCGTACCACGGCGGAGCGACAGGCAGGGCGGTGACGATTGCATCGTAGATGTTGTCGAGGTTGAACCTTTCTTGTGCGGATGCAGGGAATATGGTCGCATTCGGCAGCCTTTCCTTCCACCAGGCCATCAGTTCCAGCACCTTTTCCTGAGTGCTTATATCAATCTTGTTGATAACCAACACAATCGGGCATTCGAGCTTCTGGAGTTTAGCAATCCATTCCTCGTTTTTGTCCGGCTTCTCCACGGTGTCTGTCACATAAAGGATGATGTCCGCGTCTCCGATTGCCGTCTCTACGAAATTCATCATGCTCTCTTGTAACCTGTAGTTCGGCTTCAAGATGCCTGGGGTGTCGGAATAGACAATCTGATAGTCATCCCCGTTCACTATTCCCATAATCCTATGCCGCGTCGTCTGTGCCTTGGCCGTCACAATTGACAGTTTTTCGCCGACAAGGGCATTCATGAGAGTGGATTTGCCTACATTCGGATTACCGATGATGTTGACAAATCCAGCTCTGTGCTTTGTGGTTTCCTTATTCGTTTTGTCTTCCATAGTCACTCAAAACCGAAAGGATGAAAGCCTCCTCCCATCCTTCCATTGCAACTTGTACGCGGCCTAAATGTACGCGCCCATCTTGAGGATGTTGACCTCGCCCTCCGTGAGGTATCTCCAGTCGCCCCTCTTGAGGTTCTTCTTGGTGAGTCCCGCGAAATAGACCCTGTCAAGCGCTTTCACGTCGTAGCCGAGCGATTCGAAGATGCGGCGGACGATGCGGTTCTTGCCGGAGTGAATTTCAATTCCTATCTTGCGGTGATCATTCTCCTCGATGTAGTCGAGGGCGTCTGCCGCAACATCTCCGTCAGAGAGTGTCACACCTGCCATAATCTTGTCGTAATCCTCCTGAGTGAGGTCCTTGTCAAGCGAAACCTGATAGATTTTCTTCTTGTCGTATGCCGGGTGCGTAAGCCTTTCAGCAATCTCTCCATCGTTGGTGAACATCAGTACTCCCGTGGTGTTCTTGTCGAGACGTCCGACAGGGAACACCCGGGCAGTACACTTCTTGAGAAGTTCCATCACTGTCTTCTCGGCGTGCGGATCGGAAGTCGTGGTCACGAATCCCTTCGGCTTGTTCATCACGATGTAGACCTTCTCCTCACCGTGAAGCCTCTCTCCGTTGAAGCGGACATCGTCCTTGGTGACGTTGATTTTTGTTCCGAGTTCAGTGACGACGTTTCCGTTGACTGTCACACAGCCCGCGAGGATGAAGTTGTCGGCCTCGCGCCTTGAGCATATTCCGGAATTTGCGATGTATTTGTTCAGACGGCACTCCTCCTTGAACGGAATTGCCACATTGTCGTTGTCAGACAGCCTTTCGTTTTCGAATGCTTTTCTTCTGTCAATCATCTGTCCGATTCCGCTCTCGTCCTCAGAGCGGAACATCGGTTTCGGTGCCGGACGCTTCTTGCCGCCTTTTGCTCCCATCTTTCCGCCGAATCCAGGTTTTCCTCCCGGAGCAGCCTTCTTGAATCCTGGCTTTCTGTCGCCGCCGAACGATGGCTTCCTTCCCTCGCCGTATGACGGTCTCCTGTTTTCGCCGAAATTGCGATGCTCACCGGATGGCCTTCTCTCGCCGTCCGGCCTTCCTCCGAACGATGGTTTTCTGTCTCCATACGGGCGTCTGTTGCCTCCGAATGACTGTCTGTCACCGTATGACCTGCGCTCGTTTCTTTCTCCATTTTCGCCGCCTTCTGATGAACGGTACGGTCTTGCCGGCCTGTCACCAAAATTTCTTCTGTCGCCATACGGCCTGCGGTTTTCTCCGTAAGGGCGATGTTCCCTCCTTTCTCCGAAGGATGATGGTGTGTCGGATGATGTCATATATGGACGGTCATCCCTCTTTCTTGTGACGATGCGGCGCCTTCCGCCGTTCTCTGAACCTGACCTGTAAGGTCTTGAATCGTTGCTGCCGTACTCCCTACGGCCTTCGCTGCTGTGGTCGTTGCCACTCTTTTCGTTGTACTCCATTAGTTTGTGCCTTTCGGCGTTTAAAAATTTATACTCTGACTCGCGTCAGTCTGTTTATTTATTACAGGGACATCATTTTGTCAACTTGAATATATATGTAATCGTCCCGTATTGTTTTATCTTCGTCACATCCGTCGTCTTCGAGAACTTTGCTGACATCGCAGCATTCCTCGCAGCATTCCACAATGACTTGTCAGTGACAGTGGTCCCGTCAAAGCCAGGAATGGCCTCTATGACCTTTCCGTTCTGATCAACGGCTATCCTAACAACGACCGTGCCTTCCTTCTGTATGTTGTAGGCCGGCCGCGCAAGATGCCCCACAACGCTGCGCCCCTCAAGCCTTGCATTCGGCTCACCGGAAACTTTTCCGCGCTCGACGTTTCCGCCTGCATGTCCTGTCTCAAGTTCATCGCTTGCCGTGCGGGCTGTCTGTGGCGCAAGAGTATCCTTCGCATCCGGGTTGTCGGCGGCATGGAACAGCGCTCTTTTGTTTATTTCCTTCTCGCGTTTGGGCTCATTCACCTCCACATCACCGTCAGGTCCCACTGTCGCCTCCTGCGCGACGTTCTGTTTTGTCCCCTCCAGTTGTGCCTTTGACATCTTCACAATCTCGTCCGGTCTTGTCCTGTCCGGTTCCGGCGACTTCAAACTCGTCCGGCTCCATCTTTTTTCCGGCTTCCTTATCTCCACCTCCGGTTCGTCGAAGTCAATCAAGATCTCCTCTCTCTCCGGTGGTGGCGGGTCCAGATATGTCATTCCGGCAAAGCACGCACAGGACAACGCAGCGGCGTGAAGCACCAGCGTGAGGCCAATCCCGGCCACACGTGACAGCTTTCTCTGCTTTTCCCTGTCCTGTTTGTACTCTTCCATTATTTTAATTCCATATTTAACGGAATTTTTATTCCGGTTGGGTGGCCATGATAACTTTATAGTGGTTTCTCTTTGCAATATTCATCACCTGCACCACTTCCTTGATAGGAACCGTCTCGTCCGCATAAATCGAGAACGTCGGGTCTTCTTCTCCCTGAAGCAGGTCAATCAGGTCATCCTCCACTTCATTGAAAGGCACAGGCTGTTTGTTCCCGTTGATATGATAGGTGTAGACGTCTTCGCCGTGATCCGCAATCGACACGCTCACCGTCGCTTTTGCCGACACCTGCCCAGTGCTCTTTGGAAGCAGCAGCTTCAGCGCGTTGGGATTGATGAGCGTCGATGTGACCAGGAAGAAAATGAGCAGCAGGAACACGATGTCGGTCATTGACGACATCGAGAATCCCGAGTCCACCTTTGTTGTTCTTCTTATAGCCATATCTCTAAATCCCTAAAAATCAAAGTTCTATTCCTTTCCGCTCTCCGCCGGCTCGTGCAGGAGATCCATGAAGTCGATGGTCACGGATTCCATCTTGAACACGAGGTCTGAAATCCTGGAGGTCAAGTAGTTGTAGGCGAAATATGCGAGGATTCCGACGACAAGACCGCCGACGGTGGTTACCATCGCCTCGTAAATACCTCCGGCGAGAAGCGATATGTCGATGTTGCTTCCGGCCGTGGACATATTGAAGAATGCGCGAATCATACCGGTCACCGTTCCGAGAAATCCAATCATCGGAGCACCGCCGGCGATGGTCGCCAACATAGGCAGACCCTTCTCAAGCCTTGCGACCTCAACGCTGCCCATGTTCTCGACGGCTGTCTGGATGTCTTGAAGCGGCCTTCCGATTCTCTCAATGCCCTTCTCAACGAGCCTTGCCGAAGGTGTATCATACCTCTGGCACAGCGAAACCGCCGACTTTATCTTTCCCTCATGGATGAGGTCTCTGATCTCATTCATAAAATTCTTCTCGACCTTCCCGGCCTTGTGAATCATCCACCATTTGCTTGCAAAAATGTAGACCGCAACGATTGAGAGCAGGAGCAGCACAATCATGAGCCATCCGCCGGCCTTGGCCAGCTCAAAATAAGACATCTTCACTTCCTGCTGCACCGGAGCCGGAACAATCTCCGAAACCGTTGCCGCCGTGTCCGCAATGCTCTGAAGTAAGCTTAATGACATATCCCTTAAATTTTAAATTTTTTCAAAAAATCCGAATAACCCGCAAAGATACAAATTTTCTCGAAATCCCGAAGATGATTTTTGATGCGGTCGCGGTTTGGTTTGTCATTCTTTGTTATAGCGAACTTTGTGATGCGCAATGCCCCGTAAACGAAAAACATTTTCTATCTTTGTTTCGTCATCGCAAGGTGACAGACATATTGATGAAAGTGTTTGGCTTTTATCCTTGGATAGGAATCTGGTAAATTTCAAAAAGAACAGGGATTGGCTGCGACACTCATCACCTTGTATCACTGTAAATTATCGTCAGGTAATTGCATATACGGGTGTGGGGTATTGCGTCGTTTATCTGTTCTTGGGCTTACCAGAGCCTCTATCCGGATGAACCGAAGACTCCACACTTTCTTTTTGTTTGAACTTGGTCAGTTCCGGAGTCTGTGACCTATAAAACTATTTTGCTATGTGTAATTTTATTGAGGCCGTGGAGATTACGGCTATTTTGTCAGGGCCCTCTTTAATCCAAGGACAACAAGAGATGAGGATTCTTATTTTCCATGACCAGAAATCAGTTCCTTTGCGCCTCGTTAAGTCCGAGCAGGCTGTCACTGCACATTATGGCAATGATGGTTTATGTGAAGTGCTTGGCAACCCTGATCTTGCTACCTTGAAGGTTGGAGATACAATTGAACTTGGACCGGGGGCTTCAGCGAATGACTAAAATTTGGTGTATGAAAAGATTTGTATTATCAGCAATATTGATTGCTGCCATTGCGGTTCAGTCATGTGTCGACACCGCTCGCATAGACGAATTGGATTCCAGAATAACAAAACTGGAATCTCTTAGCTACATTGACGCTGTTCAGGACGCGGACGGCCGCTGGTATTGGACATTGAACGGCAGTTGGCTGTATGTCAACGGAGCTAAAGTTCCTGTGTCTGTTGGTGATGGCGTGACGCCGAAGATGAAGATAGAGAACGGGATGTGGTATGTCTCTTATGACAACGGAACCACTTGGACCGAAACAGGCAAGGCTACCGGTGACGACGGTGCTGCGTGCGGTATCGTTTCAATTAAGGAAGACTCTTCCGGAATTTACTTCGAGATGCAGGATGGAACGGTAATAACAATTGCTAAGGTTCTGCCTTTGACAATTGTGTTTGATGTTGACGAAGTTGGAATAACATCCGGTGGCGAGAGCAAGACAATTGGTTATACTTTGAATGGCGCTTCAGAAAATGTTGTCATAAAGGCAATTGCTCATGATGGTTGGAGAGCCAAGCTCAATGTGGATACCAAAACAACGGGTACGATAACAATTACAGCTCCTGAAAAGATTGTGGAAAGCGAGGTCTTGGTGCTTGTCAGTGATGGTGAGCGAACTGTGTTTGCTGTAATTAATTGCTATCTGAAGGCTACGGTTGTTGTGTCTTCGGAAAAGTATGAAGTTCCCTATTCAGGAGGCAATGTTGATGTGACTTTACAGACAAATATGGATCTTGGAGTGTCAATTCCTGTTGATGCTCAGTCGTGGCTTAGTCTTGCACAAACTAAATCTATGATGACAAAAACGCTTAGTTTTACCATTCTGCCTAATGATAATGCCTATATACGTAATGCTGTAGTCTCTCTTGTTGATGGCAATGGTAGAGCGGCCAAAACATTTCTTGTGTCACAGGAAGGTGATACTGAGGGCCTTGTTTCGATCCATGTTGATACAAAGGGGGAGTTGCACTCGGTCATGGAGTCTTACGACAAGGCTCATATTGTCAAAATGAAGGTGTCGGGAAATCTGAATGATGTTGATCTGCTTGACATATATTATGAAATGCCGGCATTGAGATACCTTGATATGTCGGATGTTAATATTGATGTTCTTCCGGCGGAATGTTTCAAAAACTCTAAAGTGACAGGCATAGTATTGCCGAATACGGTGAAGACTTTGTCGCGTGCATGTTTTTCATCAAGTAAAATCTCCGGAAACTTGGTTGTCCCGGCATCGTGCGAGACGATAGAACCTTCTGCATTTTATAATTGTCAAGCATTGGAGACTGTAGTATTTGGTTCGGGCTCGCTTCTGAAGACAATCGGTGACAACTCTTTCGAGGACTGTACTTCATTAAAATCTGTAGTCATCCCGGCAGCGTGCGAAAATATAGGTGCATCCGCATTTAAGAACTGCAAATTGTTGGCGGACGTCGATTTTGAACAAGGTTCTCATTTAAAGACAATAGGCGGTGGGTATGATGATTTTGGGCGTGATGATAAAAAATACCGTGGTGCTTTTAACAATTGCGTGATGTTGAAGTCTATAACCATACCGGCCTCATGCGAGACAATAGGGGCGACTGCATTCAAAAATTGTCAATCGTTGGAGACAGTAGTGTTTGAGAATAACTCGCATTTGAAAATAATCGGAGGCGGTTATTATTCTAATGATTATTATTACGGGGCATTTAGTGATTGTACATCGTTGAAATCTATAATTATTCCTGCGTCTTGCGAAACAATAGAGTCTTCGGCATTCAAGGAATGTAAGGCATTGGAGAATGTGTCATTTGAACAGTATTCGCAGTTGAAAGAAATTGGTGGTGGGTGTCATATGTATGAGTATGATGATGGCAGTTATTTCTATCCCCATAAATCAGTATTGTATTATTATGGCGCCTTTAGTGATTGTGTTTCGTTGAAATCAATTACTATTCCTGCGTCTTGTCAGAATATTGGTGTAACCGCTTTCAGAAATTGCAAGTCGCTTGAGAGTGTGGAGTTTTCACATGAAAGTGTGCTGACTATTCTGTCTGGAGGGAGTTTAACTCCGAGTTCCGGTTATGTTACTAACGGTAAAGAAGATTATAGTATTGCTCCTCCCAATAGTAGCGTTCGCGATTGTTATAGTAAAGGCGTTTTTGCAAATTGTTCCTCATTGAAGTCTGTAAAAATCCCGTCATCGATAACTAATATAGATGCCGGTTGTTTCGTGAACTGCACCTCACTGACCGATTTGTCTTTTGATGAAGGGTCTCAATTGTCGGAAATTGGAGAGGCCGCGTATATGAACTGTGGACTCTTGCATAGAATTTATATGCAGAATTGTTCAAAACTGTCAAGTGTAGGAAATCAAGCACTATATGGTAATGATCAAATTTATTTTCTGCAGATAGGAACAACAACTCCTCCGAAACTTGGACGTGATGTCTTTGGCTCGGTTGGCACATACTCAGTTCTGAAAGTTCCTGCCGGTTCCGAACCTACATATAAAAGCGCTTCCGGATGGAGCGAATTCTCTTCAATAACAGCAATTGACTGATAGATAAACATTTTATAATAAATTAGACTATGACACAAGTAAGAAAAATCGCAGAAGAGGTCAACAATGGCCTCGCTATCAAGGACTGGAAAAATAAGATTCTTGATATAATCAGGCAGAATTATAGAGATGAGATTCCATCGGAGGAAACTATAATCTGTTATGCTGCTGATCTCATTCAAGATTACCACAATACAAAGAAAGACGGTCATTTATGGGCAGACAATCGAGACGTTACCGATAGTGATGTCAGTGATTTTGCGAAAATTGTGATAGCCATATTGGCAGGCTATGGGCAATTATCTGATTATGAGAATGCCGATGACTCCATAGCCGGAATTGAAGCGAAACTTCGCCAAGAGATGGCGGCTAATGCAGCCGCTTCCCAAAAGGACGACGATTAACATCAAGAACTGCTATTGACCTATCAGCGTTCAATACACCATGAAACTTTATCCCCATTAGAGGCCCTCGTGAGACCCCAATGGGGATTTTTGTGTTCTCATCTCCATAAAGGCATTCAGGATGTACTTGTTGATGTATTTTCTTGATGATTTTCTTGCTAAAAGTTTGTGTAATCAATGGTTGCTCGTATATTTGCAATGTCAGTTCCCACCAAGCCTCTCAACGATGCTCAAATGCGTGGGGCTTTTTTGTATATATACGTTACTCTCAAAATACGCTAATGGAAAGATTACCGCACTTCACGAAACATTATATGACAGAGATGGATGGGAGAACGAACCGCTATGGACGCAACGGATGTAAGTGCTCTTACTCAAAGTCCGTCCACTCTTTCTTCAGCAGGAATTCGAAGAGTCCGACGGTAAGGATGCCGTTGTCATCTATCCATGGTTTGATGTCATCACGGACTACAATGATTTTTCTGAACGCGTCATTGATTTTCAGAAGCGAGGCAGTTTCCTGACGGCGTTTCTCATCATCCGGAATCGTAAGGGCGGACTGGATATAGTATCGCTGGCTTCCCGAATTGGCTACAAAGTCAACTTCCAACTGTTTCCTTTGCCATTTCCCATCATCTGAAACACTGCGCTGTTCAAGAGCTCCGACATCGACATTGAATCCTCGAATCCTTAGTTCGTTGAAGATTATGTTTTCCATTATGTGAGTCTCCTCAAGCTGCCGCATTCCAAGTGCCGCGTTGCGAATGCCGACATCGGTGAAATAGTACTTTGCCAGCCCTTTGATGTATTTCTTGCCTTTTATGTCGAATCTTACTGCCTTTTCCAGCAGAAATGCATCTCTCATATAGTCGAGGTAATTATCGATTGTCGCCGGACTTATAGAAGATTTGATCTCCGTCTTGAACGTATTGGATAGTTTGGTAGGGTTTGTCGGGGTGCCGATACATGATGCTGTGGTGTCTGCCAGTCTTTCAAATTCCATGCGGTTCTTTATTCCTTGACGTTCAATTATGTCAATGAGATACACGCTCTTATAGAGATTTGACAGGTAATCTGTCCTCTTCTTTGGGCTGTTAATCGAAAGAATCAGGGGCAGGCCGCCATAGGTGTAGTAGTCTTTCCAAGCCTCGTTTGCAGAAAGGTTTGTTCCTGAGCAGTATTCGGAAAATGACAGCGGATAAACCCTTATTTCATCACCCCTTCCTCTGAATTCGGTCACAATGTCGCTTGACAGAAACTTTGAATTGCTACCAGTCACATAGGTGTCTACATTTTCTATTCTGAGCAGGCTGTTCAGAACATCCTCGAACCGAGGAACGAGCTGGACCTCATCAAGCAGGACATAATGGAGCCCATCATCGGCTATTCTGGACTTGATTTCTTTGTAAAGGGTCATAGGCTCGCGGAGCGGTTCATTTTCAATGTCATCAAGTGCAATGCGTATGATGTGGTCTTCCTGAACACCATTTGATATCAGATGCCGGTAGAATAACTTGAACAGAAGGTAGGATTTTCCGCAGCGGCGTATTCCTGTCACGATTTTTATCAGTCCGTTATTCTTTCCGTCAATCAGTTGCTTTAGGTATTGCTCACGTTTAAGTTCCATGTTTGCATCATAATTTTGGCAAAATTGCCAGTTTTGTGACGCAAAGATAGTCATTTGGAACGATATCTCAATGCTCTATTTCACAAAAGTGGCAATTTTGCCACTTTTGTGAAATAGAGCAGAACTTTATTCTTCGCTGCCGAGCAGGCATTCGAGCGGGTTTTGGGTGGCGTGAGAGGTCGGAAAATGAAAGTAGGAAGAAAACCACTTCGTTTTCCTCCTACTTGATTGTACCCGGAGCCGGGATCGAACCGGCATGCCTTGCGGCACTGGTGTTTGAGACCAGCGCGTCTACCGATTCCGCCATCCGGGCAACTGTGTGCGCGTATTCCTGTTGTGCGTTATAGTCTAACTTTCGGAACTGCGCGTCGATAGACTCCTTCCGTGAAAGGACTGCAAAGGTAGAAAAAACTTGTGACATCGCAAAATCTGGAAATATATTTGTAAAAGAATAAAACAGCATCTAAATTTGTCGGTCGGTTTCCGGAAGAAAGATTATTGCGTCCGGAAGGTAAGTAAATGAACGAAAAAGTGAAGTGCAGAATAGTGCGTGCGGAAGGACTCGATCCGCTTTTCCCGTTGTTGGAAGACTTCGGGACGGTTTGGATTGTCTGTGACCGCAATGTGTGGGATCAGGTGGGAAGTCCTGTGTCGGAGAGGCTGCGCGGGGGGCACGCCAATTCGGGAGGTGGACTGTCTGTCTGCAATAAGTTGCTGGGAGTAAGCATTATAGATGCTTCTGAGGCGAACAAGACAATGGAAACTGTTGAATCTGTCGTGGGGGATATGCTTGAGGCCGGAGCCGACCGAAACGTCCTTGTTCTTGGCATAGGCGGGGGCATAACCACCGATCTGGCGGGTTTTGTCGCCTCCATATATAAAAGAGGTGTCCGCTTCGCTTTTGTCCCGACCACTCTCCTCGCACAGGTCGATGCTGCAATAGGTGGAAAAAACGGCGTCAACTTCCGTTCCTATAAAAATATGATTGGGGTAATCCGCCAGCCGGAGTTTACCTATATATATAATGAGTCGCTGAAGACACTCCCGCAACGTGCTTTCCTTTCCGGAGTCGCCGAACTGCTGAAGACTTTCATCATCGCCGATGCCGATGCCTATAATGACGTTGTCGGGCGCCTGAAGGCTTGGAAGGCAAATGAACCCGATGCGGACTGCTCGTCTGAAAAAGACGGTGGACGGTCAATTCCGGGGATAGGAGATCTCGCTGCGCGGGCTGCGGAAATCAAGGCATCCATAGTGGAACAGGATCCGGAAGAGCATGGCCTTCGCCGGGTGCTTAACCTCGGTCACACCTTCGCCCACGCCATAGAGAAGCTCTCCTCCGGAAGATGGTCCCACGGTGAGGCCGTAGCGGTTGGCATCATCTTGGCCTCCCGCCTTGCAGAATCACTATCCGACAAGGTTACGGACAGCGAGGGCCTGCCGTTCATCTGTGAAGAAGGCCTGGGAGCGCGACTTGAAAGAGACTTTAAGGCGATTGGCCTCCCGACAGAATGCCCTTACACGCTGAAAGAAATGTCCGATGCCATGTCAAAGGACAAGAAGGCCGAAGGCGACAGGATAAACTTTATTCTCCCTGCCAAGATCGGTTCCGTCAAAATTGTGAAAATAAATATAGAACAATATGATTTGTACAGTACTTCAGAATAAGAACTTCGATGAGCTATTGGCTGCTCTTGACGAATGCCTGATGGCAGAAATAAGGCTTGACAGTTGCGGGATCAACGAAGACGAAATAGACGAGATCTTCTCGACGGCCGACATTCCGCTGGTGGCGACATGCCGGATTGCGGAGACGGCAAAGAAGCATCCTGAGATGAGTCCGGTGGCGGTGGCTTCCCTCTGCGAGAAACGCCTTGTCGCAGCCATCAAGGCCGGTGCCTCATACGCTGACCTTGAAATCGAGGCTCCCAAGGAGAACGTCAAGAGAATCAAGGCTGCCTGCACAGACAATGGCACGCTTCTTATTCGTTCATTTCATGATTTCAACGGCACTGATTCCATCGAAGCGCTCAAGGCTGTGGTCGAAAAATGCGTCTATCACGGTGCGGACATCGTAAAGGTTGCCACGACAGCAAATTCCGAAGACGACGCAGCCCGTGTCCTTTCTCTCTACGACGACCCGTCGGTTCTCGTTCCTCCGCAGACCGGCAGGCACACGACACCGGCTCCTGAGACCACCGAAGGCAGGCTCATAGCATTCTGCATGGGCGAGAAAGGCAAGGAATCAAGAATGGAATGCCTCAAGAAAGGTGCACCGTTCACATACGCCGCTCTCAACGAAAAAGAAACGGCCGCTCCCGGTCAGCAGATCGCTTCCGAGATGTCAGAAAAGCTATATGGAAGCCTGCCTTTCTTCGACGCCGACATCGTGGCACCGTCATCAAAGAGTTTTGTCCAAAGAGCCGTGATTGCAGCCTCCCTCGCCGAGGGCACGTCACGCCTGCGCAACTACACCCCGTGCGAAGACTCTGAATCAGCGCTACGAGTCGCCGAGGCCCTCGGAGCCAAGTTGCTACGCGAAACTGCCGGGGACGAGACGAATCTCGTGA
>ULRB01106370.1_pt1 | contig 50720 bp, 55 predicted proteins | sample 1955051 | NCBI WGS metagenome assembly ULRB01 (sample SAMEA4835671, study PRJEB28245) | human gut metagenome | biome: gut microbiome; material: fecal sample | place: Denmark | collected 2008 | reverse complement strand
AACTCCAGTCCTTTGGAGCCTGCGGAGGCTTTGTTCGGCTTAATGAAGGCGTCCGTCAGACCGAAAGTGAGGGGGATGCGGATTTTGCATTGATCTATGCTGACCAACTCTGCGAGGACATTGTTCACATGAGCCTTGTCGTACCACAATGGCGACACTCTTGCATAGTCATCGTCCTGAACTGCGTTCCTGACAACCGGGTTTAACTGGCGGGTCAACTCATCACCAGGAAAGACTACTACATCTTCCCCCGATTGGATGAGGTTCACAGCCTCCTGTTCGGAAATGCGGATAATATTCTCGCTTTGACTGGGAACACTGCAATAGGTTGGGTCTGAATCTGCGAGATACAGAACATCTCCGTTACCATTTTCAAAGCCGTTCTGTTTCTGCCACGCACGGAAGAATATCTCTGCCGACAGTCCGGCTCTACTTCCAGCCTCGAATACAATATACTTCTTTGCTTTCATCGTACCATCTTTTGAATGTAGAACTTCTCGGCATACTCTGTGCCACATTCCATACCTCTCAACTTCGCAAGCTGACGTATGCCGTCCTCATTGAGCGGAGATGGTGCTTTGCGAACCTGTGAGCCATAGAGCATAAACAGACCGACTTTCTCATCAATGCAGTCAGTGATGTCGTGGAACATATTGCCGCCTCCGACACTCTCCATCTTGCTTATGATAAACGGATACTCATACAGCACTACCGTCTTTGGTGAATAGCCTTCACGACCACGACATGAAGCGAGAGCGCAATCATACATCTTCATGTGGTCCTGATGGTGCGAGCGATAGTTGATGAATATTTCATCGGGGCGAAACGCATCTACGATTTTGTCAAGCTGTGAGATGATGTCGTAAGATGGTATCGTATCCATCAGAGCATCCTTGCCGAAAAACAATACCGTGCGCTGCGCCCCCAGAGTGTCGCATACTGCGTTGAACTCAGCGAGCCTTGTTTCCTTGTTCTGATGAGGGGCGATACCGCCGATGGTGCCGACTACGATGGTTATGTCTGCACCTTCCTGTTTCTGATGAAGGAGGTAGCCGCCACAGCCGAGAACTTCGTCATCGGCGTGGGGAGCGATTACAAGTATTCTTTTCCGTTGCTGTGTCATCGTGATTCTAATTGATGCTACAAAGTTAGCAAATACTTATCATTCATACAATACTATGATAATATATTTTACCTGTTGAGGTTGCGACTTATTAACATAATTGATAGATTGGTAAGGCTCAACCTTGCATAGCTCAAAGAGAATCGGTTGACGGCATTATCAATTCCGGGCTATGATGTGTAACTGCGCATCATCTCTCTTGTTAGTCCGAGTTCAGGGGCATTGTTCAAGAACTCCAACAGAGTGGCTTCTGTATCGTACTTCTCGAACAGCGGCTCATAGTTCCTGTCCCATTCCTTATCTCCGTGGTTGTCGAGTATTCTCGCATCTATGAACAGCTCATAGCCTTCAAAGAAATCAGATACTTTATGAGGATCTAAGCCGTAGGAGTTTTCATAGCTTGACATGAAGCACGAGCCGATAGTTACCTGCTGTCGGAGCTTCCAGTAACATTCCGTTTTGAATGAGCCATCGGCATTCCAACAGGAATCTTCATACTTCTTCTGCTCGAAGTCATCACACTCGCTTCAATCGGGAGTGAGTGACCTTTCCTGATATTCGCAGAATACATGGAGCCTACCAACTCCAAGATCGTGAGACATCATCGAACAGAACTTACATTCCTTGCATTGCTCTTTCTTTGCCATAGTTCTTACTTTTCTACTGGTTCAACTGATATTGCATTATCCATTTCCTTTGCGAGTTGCAGAAGGGCGGCGAGGTTCTTCCGGCAGATTACCAGGGGTACCTTCTTCTCAAACTTTCCGATGAGCTTGTTCTCGGATTCTACCATCAGGCACACCTGCTCAACCTTCTCCTTGCTTCCGGCTGCTTTGGCAAACGCATACTTAACTGCGATGATGGGAGCATCTGAAAAGAGAGCTGGGATGGTAAGCGGCTCCGAGAAACGAATCTCATTCATCTCAACGGTGGCATCGGTTATCCATGCGACCATCTCCGAAGACTCCTTCTGATAGATTGCTCCGAGGGTTTCTACTTCTTTAGCGAGGTCATCGAGCGGCGCCGGGGAGTGCGTCAGTTCTTCGATAGCAACAGCTACTTCCATAAGCTCCGACATCTTGGTAGATGAGAGTGGTGCGGCAGACGGCAGGAAGCCACGCGAGATTTTCGGGATGGAGAGTTCGAGGACTACTCCTTCATCGTAGGTCTCGCCTTCAAGATAGGGTTTCGGGCATTTGCCCCAGTGGAGAGCCACTACTTCATCGTGACTCATGCGGAACTTCTTCGGTTCCGGGAAGGTGATCGTGCCGTTCTCCTTGACAACATCCTGAATGTAGGATGTGAGGGCAGCTATGACTGCGTTACGGCGGTTCTTGTGGTTGGTGACTTTTCTCTGATACGAGGGGGCATTGAACTTGTTCATCTTCTTTGACTTTTATGAGGTTGTACTTTAGTTTATCTTGTCTATATTCTCAATCACTCCTTTCGAGAGCTGATAGCCGGCGTTCTAAAGTTTGCTTACCATGTTCTCATAGTAAGCGTTCTCTTGACGAAGGCGGATGAATTTATCTCTTGCTTCTGTATCATTGCCATTCTCGAGAGCATCAAACAATGCATCTCTTGAATCAAAGACTTTTTCAACTGCTACTTCATGTAATTCACAAAAGAGGTCATCAGCCTTTTTGAGAACTTCTTTCAGAGCTTCTATCTTTTGGAGGATTTCGGTCTTTTCCATCTTCTTCGATCGTTACTGGGTTACGATTTTTTATATTTGTCTGCGAGATGCTTGTAAAACTCTTTGCGACTTTCATCATCCATACACTCGTTAAGGATGGCGATGTACGTTTGACATTGAATGCTTTCTATCTCTTTCCATCCATAAAGGTCGAGTGAGCTTTCGAGTCTTGCTTTCACGAATTGAAGGGTGTTTTGCTTTTCCATCTTCTTAATCTTTAAGGGGTTATGTTTTATTTTTACGATGTAAAGTTAGCCATTATATATGATATGCGAAAATCATAACTCTTTTATTTTCGGTGCTTTACGCTTTATTTTTCAGAACAATCGCAAGTTTAACTTTTGCTAACTTATGCCGTTGGAATGAGGCAAAAACAATGACGTGCTACCTTCACAGGCAACACGTCGTCGAACCTTAAATTCAAAGAAGATGTATAAACAATCTTTTTTACTATTTTCAGAAGTTGAACAGGTTGACGGACACCCCTAAGCCGAGATATGGCTGAAATCCTTTCGGGGTCATTCCGTAGCCTGCCTGTATTCCGATAGAGAATCTTTTCTTTTTAGCGGGGTCGCGGATTCTTACTACCGTTTGCCTTGATGTGATAAAGATACTATCTAATCTTGCTTTGTAGCCACTCACATAGGCTCTGTAATCCTCCGTCTCGTAACGGCTCTGCGTGATGGGGATGGATATTGAAACGCTGTCATTTCCGAGCTTTTCGACCTTGACTTCATCCGTTATGCTATCTCTAACGACAGAGCTGTCCGGCGTTGCTACTCCATCATCGGGAGGAGGTGTCAGCGGTATCTCTACATACTGATACCGCAACACAACACTGTCCCTGGGGATGGGAGCCGTGTCCGGCTTGACTTCCGTGGTAGTGATGGAATCGACTACCTCGGACTGGGTGGGAGGCTCCGGATGCCTGCGCTCATAGTCCTCGATGGCGAGGGCTACAAGGAGGAAGGCTACCAGAATCCAGTAAAAGAACTTTTTCATTGCACCTTACTTTTGAGCGTTGATGTAGTTGACGATACCGTTGACATGGGTGGCGACGATGGCGGAGCGACCTTCTGCGGAAAGCAGATACTCCACATCGTCCTTGTTGTCTTGGAAGAAGTTCTCCGTAAGGACTGCCGGGCAGACGGTCTTGCGGAGAATATAGAAGCCTTCTTCCCAGTCAGGATCACCGTCGCTCATGTCCTTCCTGATTTGGTGGCCGACGAACTGGCGCTCTGCTTCGGCATACAGAAAGTTGGCAATGGCATCGGCTCTTGTGGTGCCTCGGCTCGTGAATGCAGACCATCCCCGTGCGTTAAGCCATTGACCGTTTCCGGCGGCATTGCAGTGGATGGAGATGAGGATTACATTCATGGAGCCTTCCTTCGCACAGATGAGGTTGGCTCTGCGGGCTCTTTCGCCAAGCGACACGTCGTTAGTTTCCGGCACGAGCAGACGGGCATCATAGCCAAGCGACACAAGCTGACGATGGACTGCGGATGCAATCTCTCGCGCATACTTGTATTCGAGCAGACGACCGCCTTGCGGATAGCCTGGCTCTACGGGGCTTCTCTTGCCTTTGGTGTCCCGGCCGTGACCATTGTCAATCAGTATGACAAATCTTGATTTCTTCTTTTCCATGTGATTTTACTTTTCTGATTTGACATCTTCTTCTTCGATTGCATTCTCTACCTCCGGGCGGTTCAAGAGCTTCCAGAAATTAAACTTCTTCTTAATGCCCTTGTAAACGAAGTAATTGTTGACGCAGGATGAAATCTCGATGCCATAGATGATGATAAGCAGACCCATCGAAACAACAGGAATGCCGAAGACCACTCCGATGGAGCGGCTACATAATCCGGCGAGAGTAACCCAGCATACATAGTCCATTGCCTTGTTGAAGGTTCTCCTCCACATACGGCTATGACGGATTTCTTCTCCACGCTTCTTTGATGCGAGAATGCCAAAACGCAGGTCCGAAAGAATGAGCATGAAAGCGAATAACAGCCACGGAAGAAGTGGCTCATAAAATTCGAGCAACGTAACTCCGACGATGCTCAAAATGGTGGCGGCATAATTGGTCTGTTCCATTCTTGATCAGATTAAGAGTGCGACCAGACCGCCGAGGCAACCGATGGCGGCACCAATTACGTCATACAGCATATCAGACCAACTCCATGAGTTGCCTTTTGCCTTGCTGTCCCCGTACTCTTGCCCGGCACCGCAGGCAATACCTCCGAGGAAGCCAGCCATACATGACGGAAAAACAAGTGCGCAGGTATTGGCTACTACGCTTGCTATCGCAAAAGCGATTACGGCACAAGCGATGATATGATAAACGTTGTCTTTCATTATCTTCATGTTCGTCTTTAGTTCTTTGGTCCAAAATTAGTAATACACAGGCGAATGGTTCACACAAAGCAACCCCATTCGACTGAACAGCAATGTTCAATGGAATGGGGTTGCAACCTAAAGTCGAAAAGATGATGCTTTTGTTGTAATGAAAGACCTTACCAGTCGTTATTCGTTACTTACAGATGGGGCGGATTGCGGTTCGGACGACGTGATGTCGGCTTCCGCGACTACCGCTTCATCTTCTTTCGTTACCGGGGTGTGCTTCTGACGGGCAGGCTCTATCTTGTATAGACCGGAACTTCCACAGCCTCCACCACGGCTCTTGCAAGAGAGTTCTTCGACAATGCGGAAGAATGGAGAGGTCGTGTAGTAGAACGTCATCTGTGCGATGCGGGTTCCGGCTTTGATGGTAAACTCAACGTCATTGTTCTTCAACAGCACATGGACGTTATCGGTATAGTTGGGATCAATCTTGCCGACCATCACATCGGCATCGAAGGTCTGTCTGCCGTAGAACTTCTTCCATACTGGGATGAAGCCGAACAATTTAATCTTTCTCTTTTTGCATCCGTAGCCCACCATGCCGTGAAGGGAGCAACCACTACGAGGCTCTATCTTGGCTTCTGTGCCGCTGGGGAGGTTGATGGCGAAGTCCATCGGGATTTTCACTCGGCTGTGTGCAGGGATGCGGATATCACGCGGCACTGTGAGGTCGTAGCCGATGCTGCCTTTCTTTGCCTTTATAGGCATAACAAAGTCATCCGAGAGAGGCTTAATCTCAAATTCTTTGCGGACGACCTTCTTTGTCTTTTCCTTGTTCATTTTGCGAAGGGATGATGTTTTGCGGGTTTCCTGAAAAACACCCGCCGGGTGTTACTCCGGCGAGTGAGGGGCGCAGAGAACGAGTCTGACATCTGTCAGCTCTTATGCTTTGTCGAAAGTTACTCTCAACGACTGTGAGACTGTCTTTGTAGGGGGAACGATGGTAACGATTGCCCCGGTCTCGCGATCAACGATGGTCTGCTCGTCCGTGATTGCTTTGAGATACATCTCGCGGGCCTTCAACTGGCTCGCAATGCTCTCCTTCCGCTTGATGAGGTCGAGATACTGGGGGTCGCCGCTTGATGCGTAGTCGTAGCGTGTAGAGTTGGAGACTCCAACCTTTGCACCTCCGAATGCGGCATCCTTGCCACGGACTACCACTGCCGACTGAACGGCTTCGCTGACGGCTTGGTTCTTTAGGAATTGTTCACAGACTTCGGCAATAGCCTTGATCTGAACGAATGCTGCAACGGCATCTACTTTGCCGTCTGTTACTTGGGCGACGAGGCTTTCAGCGAGGTTGCCCTGTGCCTCTTTCGTGAGGCTGGCGTTACTTACAAACGCCACCAGTGAGTTATTACTTTCCATGTCTTTTCGGGTTTAGGAGTTTGATGCGTCTTTCTTGTAGTCCGCCACTGACCAGTGGACGAACTTGAATGTGATGTACCATATAGCGCCGAAGGCTGCTAATGTAAACAGGTTGAAGTGTCATGCAAGCAGATGGTAGACGCAGAACGTCGTTATGAGCAGGAACATGATTACTGCGAGAACGACCATGTAGCCGTTCATGATTTTGAGGAATGTTTTCTCGGTCATCTTTCGTTTAGGTTTTCTTTATTTGCATTTGAGCCGTTGGGCTGTGAAGTTGTGGGAGGCTATGCCTTCCCGATTGGGATGATGTTAGCGAGAACTAACATCGTGGCTGTCGGTACTTGTTGCCGACGGCGTGGGTTCCGGGCTGTCCCCGGATGGGCTCTTTGGGGGATTTTTCATCTTCTTTCGTTCTTTAGTATAAATCTTTATTTGCGATAGTATCTCTTACCTGTTGGTAAGTGATTTTGACGATGCGAAGTTAGTCATTTATGTTGGATTGACAAAGCCATAAATCAAAAAATTTTCTTCCTGATATGATTTTTTTGACTGGCACAAAAAACCGACTGCATCGCGCGTATGCGCTCGCGTGCGCGTATCTCCCCCAGTAGAGTATAATATTATTTATCTCTAAGATAATATACTACTAAGGGTCATTTTCCGAGGGTCAAATTTATCCGCGCCGTGGTTAGCAATCGTGGTTAGCTGACAAAATGACACCTCTGTAATTCGTTGATATTGCAGACATTACAAATTCTCTCTCGTGGTTAGTTGTCGTGGTTACTATCATTTTGCTACCGACCATTTTTAGGCTGTCGTGGTTACTCATCGTGGTTAGGTCTATTTTGACGGACGCTGTAAGGCGTTGATATAACAGAAATTACAGCGCGACTATCGTGGTTACTTACCGTGGTTAGATGGGGTATTTTAGGGGTCATTTTCGGGCTTCCGTGGTTAGTCATCGTGGTTACTCTCCGTGGTTAGCTGTCGTGGTTAGCAACTTTTGAAACGCATCTGTAATTCGTTGATATTGCAGACATTACAAATTCTCTCTCGTGGTTAGTTGTCGTGGTTATTTGTCGTGGATACCTACCGTGGTTACTCGCTCCATTTTTGAACATTTTTTCGAGGTGCCGGACGAAGGACTGCTGACATTTTGCTACCGCTTTTCCGATGGCGTTTTGGGATGATGTTGCACCGCTATCATCATTGGGCTTTCCTGACATAATTTCTCCAGTTGGTTGTAATTGCATCGGAGATATGGAGCTTCCATCAACTCCGTGTATGTTCAACTTAACACCACCACTACTATGGTAAAATTCAAAGACCCCGACCTGATGTCGGCGTGCGCGGAGAAGATCATCGACAGACTCTATGAGCTTGCTCTCTGCGACACAAGAATCATGGTTTGCGACTGGCTCGCCTACGCGACACTCGCAACCTATCGCCTCGTCAATGAGATTACTGGCGAAAGCGACCTCCCTACGATGGATGAGTGCTTCGATGGCACTGCCGTCACTCCTGAACTTTCGGACAATCCGAAATGGAGCATACTCAAATACTGGCACGAATTTCATTGGCAGAAGGCAAACACCCCCGCCGGCGAGAGCGAGTATGAGAGCTACTTCTCCATCGTTGCAATCCAGTTGGGCGATGTGATGTTGTCGATGTAACGACATCTTCGCTTTTCCCGTCCGGGCACCGAGATTCTCCTGATGGTTCGGGCGGCTCCCGGTGCCATTTTTATTACAAAGAGCGCAGGGATTCTTCAAATTTACGCATTTCTTCATCATACTTCTGTCTTTCTCTTTCAAGTCTGTCCCGGCAGGTATCTATGATGATTTCATTTTTCTGTGAGTCATATACCATAAATTCGATGCCTCCATTCCAGTTGCGACTTGCTTCTATATGGAAAGAGTTATCTTCGTTGTCATCAGCTTTGGCCCAAATGCCATACTTTGAAATCTCCCTGTTGTAAGTCATAAACCAGCGGGCTATCTTGCGTACATAGGCAATCATCTGCTTTTCGGTCATCTCCTGAGTGAGTTCGAGAAACCCACCCATAATTTGCTTGGTGTCGGAGATTTCGAGATTCCATCTACATTTCATCTTCTTTGACTTTGAGGTGTTATGTTTTATTTTTACGATGTAAAGTTAGTCATTAAGTTTGATATGCGAAAATCGTAACTCATTTATTTTAGAGTATTACGTATTATTTTTATGTGCTTTAATAGGGTTGTTATCATAGGCACAATACATCAAATAAATGGAGGCGCGCCACGAAAGCGACGTCTCCATTCCTACCTAAGAATGAATAAATCAGAACAACTTAACAATGAGGTTTGCGTACACTTCCGTAAACAACCCGATTTCCAGCCAAAAGACGGCGTTTCTTCGCATTAAAAGAGCGAGGATGATACCGAGTACCAACGGCACCCACAAACCGCCGCAGAACGCCTCCCAGAGGATTGCTCCGGCAAACATCACTACGGACGCTCCGATGTGGACGCTTCGGGTCAGTCCTTCCTTGAACGCCGGAGATGCTGCTATGAACATTAGCGAGGCGACTGACAGGAAAGCAAAGCATTGAAAGTCATCGTTGAGAGTGAGCCAGGGGATGAGAAGCAACGCTCCGCATACGGCTACAATCAACGAGAACATCCACTTGTGCTTGATACAGTAGTAACTATCACTAACACTCTCCGGAAATCCGTGGAAGGAAACGAAGACTACGACATAGACCAACAGGATCAATGCGGACAGGCAGACAGAGATGAGGGAAAACATAGGATTACTGGACTTCTATGTAATCTTCCATATCTCCGAGGGCATTGATGGCAGTCCATTCTTCATCACTGCAAGTTCCCCTGTGGCTACCGACAAGTGCGGCAAGGCTGCCAAGTTCTTCGATAGAGTTGAACGTGTAGGTGTTCGGAGTGCCGTCGGCATTGGAACCGAGGTTTATCTTCTGCGGGAACGACATGATGCCGCCCTGCAAGCCTACGAGTATGCCGATGAGGTCGGTCTTCAAGGTTTCGGAATACTCCACTGTGTAGCCGTTCCACTTGATGCCATATCTGAGGCGATACTCACTTTCTTCTTTAATGACAGCAACTATGTCAGCTTTGATTTCATCGAGCGTCGGGCGATGGTTGTAGGTCTGATACCAGTTGTAGCCAGTCTCAGCATCCTCTGAATCTTTGCCGAAACCGTAGAACACTGCCCACCTGTTGGTGCCAATCTTTTCAAGTCCGTTCTGCGGACCTGATGCGCCATATCTTTTTTCCATTGTCTTTTGAGGATTAAGTAAATTCGTAGATACGCAGGGCACCACTGCCGGGCACCTGCTTGATGGTTGTCTCTATGAATCTATCCTGAACAGTGTCGTCATCCTCCATCTGTTCAAGAATGATTTTCATGTTTTCGAGATGAAACTTCATCTCCTTGCAGTCAGTGAAGAACTTGTACTCGGCTGTGTCCCCGGAGAATCTGAACTTGGCGAGGTGTCTCAGTCCGTACTTGGTCTGGACATCGGTCTCGACCGAGAGGATTTGAATGGGGCGGTTGGCTATCTGGCAGAGTTGCATCGCTGCGCAGTTGAACCGTTTCTTGCCGTCTGCCGGAGTGTAGGACGGAAGATTAATCTCATTAAATTTTGCCATGTGTTGTCCTGTTAATATTTTATATAGATTTTGACTGTCGCTGTACTTTGCCATGCCTTTGAATGAGCCGATAAGCTGCTGGCGCCTCTTTCGACTTTTGATGCGAGACATCTTCCTGGCGAAGTTCTGCTTTATGCGTTTGCGGAGCCGGATATGAGTGCCGAAGTCAACATAGCCAAGAGCGTCGAAGCCTTCTGACAACGGTCTTACTGCGTAGGATGGTTTGATTGAAAGTTTTCTCTTGGCACATTCTGACTGATACACGTTGAACATCATCCAAAGGAGCTTCTTGTCATCGCTCCACCAGTAGGAATCATCCATGTAGCGGGCATACAGAAACCTAAGCTCCAGTTCTCCATCCTCCTTTTCAAGCACATATCTCTCACAAATCAGAATCATCTTCCAATCTATCGGAGACATATACAGGTTGGCAAAGACCTGACTGGAACGAAGTCCTTTCGACAAACCTCTTTCGGTAAGAGTGATGAAGTCATCGAGCATCGGCAACAACATCGGGTCGCCGATGTATCTGCGAATCTCCAGCTTCATCAAGTCTTGATCTATGTTGTCATAGAACTTGTTGATGTCGGTCTGGCAATAATACTTGCAAAGATCCGGCACGTTTATTATATCCTCATGGATGATGCAATGCAGCCAGTGCATACCACGTCCTTTGACACTGGCGGCAGCGTTTTTAATAAGGGTCGGATAGGTGTACTTCTCAACGACTACCATAATGCTATGACAGCCGAATCGGTCGAACACAGTGGTCACTTGTACCACTCTGTCTTTTGGTCCGTCATGCACGGTAATCTCCCTTACAGCTTCCCTACGCAGTCTATAAGAGCCATCGGAGACCCGCCGGCGAAAACTACGGATATATCTGTCTTTCTTGGGCCAATACTTTTCGCGCTGCTGTTTGTGTTCAAGATGACTGATAACATAATCAAAGCTGTCTGACAGGTTCTTCTCGTCTATGATTTCTGATATGAGGTTGTCAACCGGGTACATCTGTTCCGGCAGTATGGCAAACTCATCAAAGGAGCCATCATCAAACGGGAGGTCAGACATTGCGCCTTCAGGCACATTCGTGATGTTTCCGCTTTCCAGACTTTCGTCTGCTTTTGCCGAGGCTCCGGTCCCTCGCCTCTTGCTATCCACCAACCCGTGATGGTGTGCAGTGTGACGATTTACACCGGGCGAAACAATTTCGTCCGATGTGTTCCCTAAGTTGAGCCGAGAGCCGTTGTTCGCGTTCGAGTTCGACGAGGCGTTATTCGCATTCGAGTAAACGAGACCGCCATTCGCATTCGCATTGTTATTCGAGCGACCAACACAACGGCCACAGGGACCATCTACCTTTTTTGTCTGACTTATGTTATGAGAGTCATCCATGTTCTATTCAAGAGGGGGCTTCGGCTCCGGGCTTTGTTGCCCGAAACCGAAGCGACGCTTTTCGTTATGCAACCTCCACGCTTTCCGCTGTTTCAACTATTTCGTAATTTCCGCTGAAGGCGAGCCGAGAGCCGCCGTACGCGCTCGAGAACGACGAGGCGTTACTCGCATTCGAGAAAACGAGACCGCCATACGCATACGCATTGCTACCCGAGCGACCAACACAACGACCACAGTCATGGGTGTAATACTGACAATCAGAGTAGTTCTTGTTCCACTTGCTGTTGTCTGTGGTTAGACGAGAAGCGATTATATCGCAGTATCTACCGAACTTGACACGTCCTATGCAGTAGCCAGACATATTGAGTCCCTGGATTACGCTTTCCTCTTTCGTCTGATAGTTGCGTACTACATGATATTTCGCATCTATCGGGTACGAGCTTGTAGCTACACGGTGGTCTTTCTTGAATTGGGCGAAGGACGGCACATTGGCGGCTATGAGGTCCATGATTTCCCAGTTACATCCGACAAAATTCTGAATACCGAAGATGATGTTGCCGATGTTTGAGCCGGAATACTTTCTTGTCACCTTACCGTAGGTGTTGAAATTGTTCTGTCCGGTTGTGTACTGCGAGCCACATCCATATCCGGCATACGCCTGGATGTCACGGGTTCCTGTCAACGCCATTACGAGATTGGCGATATCCTTGCTTATCTCATAACTGATACCGTGGTAGCCTTTACCACGCATTTCGATGAGATTGAGTATATCGGCATAGGTGTAGTTCATCGTAGAGGTAGGCACCGAGGCGTTTGTGATGTTGCCCTCGCTGTCATACTTCCAATCGGCATTTGTTACAAATGTTCCAGTACCTGTACGAGTTATGACACCGCTGATCGAACGGGGACGCATGAGTGCATCCACACTCATGCCGTAGATACCGACGAAACGCATAGGCACCCATACCCAGTCGGGTTCTATTGCTTCGATTGCAGCACTATCGACTGCAATGGCTTCGAGGTCATCAAAGCCAGTAGGCGATGTGAAAACAATCTTCTTGGCACCGCTGGGGACATTACAGAACACATAATCTCCATAGGTAAAATCGAACAGCGAGTGACTGACTGCCATATTGAACGTGCCTACAACCTTGTTGTCAGCATCAACGAATACAGCACCAATCTGGGCGTTGTTGAGTCCAGGCCAGCGTACCTGCTTCATGCCTTCGACATCGAGCTGATAGACATTCATGTTGGCATTGTCTGTCAATTCGTAGTCATCGCCATTGGCGAGTGCAGTACCGTTGTTGGATGTATATACACAGGAGAAGGCTTGCACAAGAATCTCGGAGAGTTTCTTGCGATTGATCTTCGTAGCGGTTGACAGTGGCTTTGTCGTATAGCTGCAAGAGAACAGGTACTTTTTCTGATTCTTGAAGTCATTCACGCCCTTGTACCAGTACAGACCGAAACCGAGCATGATGTCGAATCCTTCGCCTGCCTGATCGGTCGGGTCGTATTCACTACCGTCTGCCATAAGATTATAGTTGGCATCTGAAATCTGGAGGGCACGGAGTTTGGCTTCTCGGCTGTCGTAGGTGGTCTTGTAAGGATGGGCGTTCTCGAATATTCTCAAGAAATGTCCCGAAGGCTCGTAGTCATCTTTGCTTGTGCCATTGTCGAGATTCGTGATGTTGTAGCAGTCATCATCAGTATCATCGAAGCATACACAAGAATACTGCGAGTTGTAGAGGGTCAACTGGGGAAAGTATGCGGCGAACTCCGAAAGCAGAGACTCGCTGATGAGGTCTTCCATGATCCAGCGACCAGTTACACCGGAACACTTGTTGCTTTCCTCATAGGCGGCGCCTGTGGGGTCAAGACCGATAGCTCCGCTGTTCTTGATTGCCTGGAGGATGGATGAGGGTGCCGTGATGTTGACATCGGGCAGACGGAGGTAGCGGAGGCTGGAGGCTGTAACAATACCGTTGATGAGCGACATCGGGTCGATGTTAGGACAGCCGGAGAGCATGAGCCTGTTGACATTCGACATACCTGCGATTGTCAGACCGCCGGGATAGGTCAGTTTAGGGAGGTTGACGAAATTCAGCTCAGTCATTGAAGCAGGAAGCTCCAGTGTTGAAAGCGGCGAAGTCTCAGCAGTAGTAATTGACGTGAGGTCGGAGCCGGAGGCAAGGACTGTTTCAAGTCGGGGGCACTTCGAGGCATTGATGGTGGTAACTTCTGTGGTGCGCACGTCGAGATGCTTCAAGAACGGAAGCTCGCCGAGGTTCATGTTCGTGAGGTAGCCAGTATTGCCCGGCGACAACTTCCACGACGTGCGATGGTTGGTGGAGCCAATCACAATCTTCTCCGCCAGTTTCATGATGGAGAACTGGAAGTTCGGGTCGAGCGAAATCTGCGAGAGGTCAATCTCGCTCATCTGGTCTGCCTGATAGATGTAGAGTAGGATGTTATCGCCATGCTGGAAGTTGGTAAAGATACCTTCCTCCCCGGCTTTCAGATACATACCCTGGGTTACATTACCACCATCGTTACCGATACCGAAGTATCCGTCTTTAGCGGCTTTGAACTTGATCACGGCACCAGTCTTGGCACCGACACGACCGCCGAGAACGTGGCTTGCATCCTTGAAGTCGCCTGTCTGATAGTAGCCGTCACGGATTCTCCAACGCTGTTCTATAAAGCGAGGGAGAGCCTGACGACCCGAACCATGCAGGGCGTAGTAGTAGATGTCATTATACAGCGGCGAGTACGAGATATATTTGCGTTCGCAATCGAAGGTGCAGACTACTTTCGGCCAGAATGCAATGCGGTTCTGAACGAAATAGTAGAGGGCACCTTTCGGGGAGAAGGGACCTGCGCCGATGCCATTGACTTCGGGGAGGTTACGCATCGTTGCTACGACACCGGGGAGTGTGAGGGTGTTGCTGTTAGCATCGGACACCATTTCCTGATTTTCGCACCGACGGAGGTCGTTCCAAAGGATTGAGCCACGTCCGGCATAACACTTGTTGTCCTCTGCGGGGTCAAGTTCTGCCGGGATGGTGTTGCCACCGTCATTGTCCTTGCCGTTGCAGGTATCGCAGTCGTACACTTTGTTGAAGTACATACGCACTGGCTCCATTGCCGAGGGGGAATGATAGACACCGTTCTCCACCCAGCAACCATCTTCGAGGAAGAACATCGGCTGCATATTCTTCGCCTGCTGGTCAACGGCAGCGAGATAGTCAGTGAACGTATAGTAAGCAAGGAGCGACTGAATGCTCATGTACTTCCAGGCGTTCTGTTTCCAGATGCCTTGCCATGTGGATGAGAGTGCAGACTTGGAGTAATCGCACGAATCACAGAATTTGAGGACGTTATAGAGGTCATAAGGAACCTTGCGACCCATAGCGAGGTCTTCCTGTAACTGGTCGTCATCAACCATGCACTCAAAATACTGAGTCCATGCCGGATAGGTCGGCTGTCCGAGGTTGAGTTTCGACACCCATGAGGACTGCGTGGTAACAGGAGCCATCATATCGTCGATGGAACTTACACCCATGAACCAGTCCATGCCGTCATAGGTAATCAGCTCGAAGCCGGACACTGGATTGAGGACATCCCCGGTTATCTTCCATTTGCCGTTCTCCTGTTTCATTGAGCCATTTGCGCGAGCCCACTCTCCACCGCTGTAACGCATGAAGATATAGTCGCGTCCGCAATACTGCGAGAGCAGATAGAGCTTGGTGGTGTCAAGTCCTTCGGTGGTCTTGAAGCGAGCCATGATTTCCTCCAGTGTTTCCTGGCTTTGGAATTTCCCGGCGGCGTTGAATGTGGCTTTCCCGAAGAACTCAACGAAATCCCCGTAGTTGCGGCATCCTTTGTTGTAGCCGGAGGTCTCCTGGAAGCCGAGGGCAACCTGCTCGCCTTTGTCTTCCTTCCAGTTGCCACGGGCATGGAACCAGGCATCACTGAGCGAATCAGTGGTGGCACGGAAGGCGGCGATGGGATGATTGGCAGTTGAGTGGTTCATCTGCAACCCGGTTACGGTAATTTCGTCTTTCTTCCATGTTCCATCGAAGGCTCGCTGCGCGGGAGTAATGTAGTCGGAACCGAGGGCACGGAACGTGGCGTTCATCATATCACACACACCGCAGTCATTCGCCATCGACGAGTCTGAGTAGTCAACCTTGACTGTGATGATGGCAACCGGGATGGTGTTTTCCCCTACGCGGACATAGCCGATATTGAACAGCTCGTAGGTTTTCAGAGCGTCGGCATTGGTGTAGTCGGGATTGAGTGCCGTAATTTTCCAGTTCTTTTCCTTGCGGAGATAGAAACGGTCATTCTTGATCGGGCGCTTTGCGGAGGTCGTACCCTGACGGCGCCAACGGACATTCTCAGCCTTGAAGGAACGCCACGGCATTGTGGGATGGAAGTAGTACAGCGTACACTTGAAGTTCGTCTTTGTGTCAATGTCGGCATCGAAGCTGTCGAAGGTAGCCTGCGGAGCAACAACTACATAGTAAGGGAAGCCTTTCTCTTTGAGAAGGTCCATCGAGGGGCGGTTCTGATTGTCAAGCACATTCTCTGCGCTGTACTCCTCAATCATTGCATCGGTGTTGGTCAGCTTACACAGGTAGTTCTGGAACGCCTGCGCCCACTCATAATAGCTGTCGTAGGCAAGAACATAGTAGAGATAGAAGTCTCCGTCCGTGCCATCGAAAGTGATTTGCTTTTGGTTGAGGATTGCGCCGGAGTTGGAGATGTAGCCGATTGCGCCGACTTCCTCGCCATCCATGTAGAGCTTGATGGTTGAGTAGTCAGTGGTGCCACGCTTGACACTGATGCTCGAAGGCTCTACAACAATGCCGACGGTGTGCTTCTCTCCACACTTGAACGGGCGGGTTATCTGTGTAGGAGTACCATTCTTACAGAATACCACAACCTCGTTGCCGCATACATAGAAGCCAGCGCCGCTGTCGGGGTCGTAGCACTCCATCAGCTTTGCTTTGCTGTCCTTGATGTTGTTGGTAGCAAAGGCGAACTGGAAAGCCATACCATTCGTGCGCTCTGTGGCTGCTGTGCCAAACGGAGAGTAGTTGAGAATCTTGGCTTTCACGTTCTCAGCTATACGGAGGCTCATTTCGTTGAGGTACTTGACGAAACCATTGGAGGACCAGTTAGAGCCTTCCACGGTCATCGTATAGCCGTTGTTGCTGATGGTGTGGTCGGTCTCGGCGTTGGAGCGGCTGGCATTGTCGAAGCCAAACAATGCGCCTTCCTTGATGATGGCGTTGATTGCGGAACCTACGACAAGAACAGTGATGGGATTGGTCTGACTGCTACCATTCTTGGCGTAGAATGAGATTGAGTCAGTTCCATCGGTAGCATATCCCTGTACCTGCTTGCGGACAACCTCTGTCTGCGAGGTGCCGATGTCGGTTGATAGGACTTCAACATCGTCGATGAATACCTTTGCAGTGGTAGATGTTTTGCCGGGAGTGTAGGCGGCTACCTCCATTTCGAGGTTATCATACAGACGGATTGTGCCGTTGTTGAAGTCATTATAACGAAGGGCAACGATGGGCTGTGTGGAGCTTGCGTCGATACACATTATCGACGAATACACCACGTTACCTTTCACGCCGGAAGCAACATCTTCGCCGGATATGCGGATGGGGTATGAGCCATGAGCAAGTTTCTCATTGCCGCCGAAAACATTGTTCGGGTCAATCGAGATGGAGTGTGAATAGCTGTCCGTGATAGTGGCAATGCCGAGGGTCTTCCACTGACCGTTGTAGTACAGTTCAGTCTTGACCTTGACACCGAGCTTCGATACGTTGTTGGCGAACTTATACATCAGCAAGTTCTTGCTGGAGCCTCCGACTTCGAGGGTTGAGCCTGACGTGTAGTTGAGGGTCTGAACAGAGGTGCAGGTTACATCGACTGCCGTAACAGTGATGGTGCGTCTCTTGACATTGCCTTCTGCATCATAGGCTACAATGGTAAAGTCGCGGGCGGCGGCTTCCGTGAAGTATGGCGTGAAGTCATACTTGAACGAGTAGTTCGTGGGGCCTGTCGATGAGTTCTGATTGATTGCCTCGCTCCAAAGGGTCAGACCAGATGTGGCATCTATGATTTCAAGTCTGCGGATCACACCGAGGACTTCGGTAACATTGCTTCCCTGTCCGTCGAAGGTAACGGACTTGATGGCGGCACGGACGGAAATTTCAGAACCGAAGGCGGCATACACAGCGGGGTTCTCCAGATAGATGTTCAGAGATGAGCCGGACACCGAGCCACCTCCGCTACTCTTGGGGATGGAGATAGACTGACCCATTTCATCGCCTTTCTTGTTGATGGCTTTGATGATATGGTTCTCAGCATCTTGGTCGATGTCAAGATGGTCGAATGCTGCCTGCTGCATATCATAAGCACCACCTGTGGAGAAGGCATCCTTGCCATCCTTTGCAGGCTCGGCTTCTGTCTTGACGGCGCCACCACCGCCAAACTCTTTCCACAGGTCTTTGTTGGAGAAGTCGGACACCTCGCCAATGAACTGGTAGGCTTCCCATGTGTAATCACCAGTGCGGAACGTGATAACGAGTCCACTCTTGGCATACTTGATGCCGGATGAGGATTGTTCAGAAAGGATTGCGTCAATGGCACTGCTCTTGTCATAGTAGCCTGCGACAGAGCGAGGGCACAGAGCATCTACATTGATGATTGCTTCTGCTCCGGCTGACATTCCTGCCATATCAATCCAGTTGTTGACGTTGAGGAACTGGGTACTTGTGATGTTCGGGCCGATGTACTGATAGGTCTTCCACGAGCTTGAACTGATAGCGAAGGTGATAGTCAAGCCGAGAGCGGCATATCCAGTATCCAGTACAGCTTGGAGGACATTGTGGGTCTGCGTCTCCGCTTTGATGTCAGAGTAGTATTCCCCGGCATCCAGCGGCACCTCTACGGTGACGTTGAAGTTGTTGCCGACAGATGCGCCACCAACCTTTACGAGCATTTTGCCGTCATAGCGGTACAGTTCGTTGCCGCTACGGAACATACGGTCAGAACGGGCGACAAGGACTTCCTCGCCTCCTACGTTCTTATTCTCGTTGTAAATGTAAGTATTTGTGTCGCTATCTTCCCCGAAGAATGAGAATTTTCCCGTGGTACCGTCGGAACGGAACCAAATACCATTTTTAGGGAGTTGGATGCCAGTCTTATTCGGCATGATGCCGTCGAAGGGATAGATGGCGATATTGGCTACCTGTGAACGGATAGCATCAAATTCGCTTTTACCGATTACATATTCCTCCGGGACATAGTAATCAGTACCTTCTACAAGCTTCATTGCGTAGAGGACGTTGCCATTCCTGAATATGCAGTCAGTTCTTGGAATAGTCTTATAATTGACTTGGGTCAGATAGGGCGTGTACTGGCTCCATGTACCATCTTCATCTTTCTGATAGAAAAGATGATTGTCATAGCAGAATGCGATGGTGCCAGCGGGCCATTCAGATAGTTCTGATGATGGATGATAGCAGGTGGCATCAAACGGGAAGATGCGTACACCTTTGGCGAGGTCTTCTACGGACTTACCTCTATCGCCGGGGAAAGCGGTGCTTGCAGTGAAGCCGAGAGCGAGGTCCGAGCCGATTGTGATGAGTTCCGAACCACTCCAACGGAAGGTCTTGTTGTCCGAGGTGCAGGTGTAAATCTTGCCTCCTTCGGGCACACGACCTGCGGCGGTGCCTGTTCCATAGGCATCAGCACCGAGCCAGTTGTTGTAGTATGTGAACTGCGTGAGAATGAGGCTTGCGCCACCGTTTTGAATCTGCCAGTAATCCGACACATTGATTTGCTGTTGGAGGGTTCCACCTTCAACGGCGGGAGTGGCGGCATTCAGATTCTTGATGGGTCGTTTGATAGTTCCCCATTGGGAATTATCAGCGACGGCTACCTTCGACACGGCGAGAAGGAAAACATCGTTGTCGGTATCATACACCACCATACAGCCGGGGTCATCGGCACTCTTACTGATAGATATCATCTGAGAGGTAACGCCACTTACCATAGCGTTAAACTCTACGACATCATCGACGAATCCGGGCAGATTGGCGGCAGGCACCTTTGCATTGGCATCGAGTGGAGCAATGCCGTTGGGGGCACCCTTCGTATCGGTTACAGCTTTTGCGGCATTGGCGGTTGCTTTTGCAGTGTCAGCAGTGGACTGGGCGGCGTTGGCAGAGTTCTGAGCGGCAACAGCCTTACTTTTGGCGTCCTTCGCCTCGTTGTATGCCGTGGTAGCAGTATTCGAGGCTATCGTCAACTGTTGAGTGAGGTTGTTGTTTGCCTGTATTCTTGCGTTGGTCTCGGTTGTAAGAGAGGCGTCAGCAGACTCTATCAGCTCCTCCAGGACTTTACCGACCCTTTCAGCAGTATTCAGGCCTTCCTGATCCTCATGTCGGATGGTACTCGCCTGACTTTTTAAGTTGGTCTTGTTGTTTAATCCCATTGTGAGTTGTATTAAAGTTTTCCTATTTTTCTGATTTTCACTGCGCCTGAAGCCTTCTGCGCACCGGGGTTGCCGGACATCAAACCGTTGCGCTTACAGTATGCGATACAATCTTCAAGGTAGCAGTTGGCTACCTCCAGAGTATCGCTGTAAGCATTTGACCTTTCGGCCGATGAGATGTGGGATGAGTAATTGTCCTCCTTTATCATCACACCAAATCGGGTGGCGTTAAAGTCACCGACCATCAAGTATTTGGCAAAGACATAGTAGGACATGGCGGCTTTCAGTCCAACGAAGGTATAAATCCTTTCTCCGGACTGATATGTGCCACCTTTCAGAAGCATACCAATCTTCTCATCGTCTTCTCCTTTTTCAAGGATGGAAAGGAAAAGCGAGTCTCCGAGGACTGGCTTTATGTTCATCTGTTCTGCTTCTATGATGTACGCGTTGAGCTTGTCTTCATCGGTATTTTTGCTGATGGGTCTGCCATATTTGGCGACCTCTGCCGGAGTAATCAAATGTTCCATATCAGTTTTTTTTGGAATTTATGGGGGATGATTCTGCCGACTTGTTGGAGATGTAGACAAGCGGCTCTATCTCATAATTGTCCGAGGGATTGGCAACTTCAAACCAATGGTCGAAGATGCGTTTCAAGGCTCTGGAAATTGCTCTGCGCTGCTTGCTGACGTATGAGTTGTAATATTCGTATGCTTCGGCCAGGACATCGCCTGAAAAGCCGAGTTTGCCTATTCTGATGCAATACCACGGCTCCTGTCCGAAAGCGGAGTAAATTCGTTCTGTTGTGCTTGACTCTGTTACTGTGAACTTGTCATCGTAGTTGGTGCCTTCTACATTGATGAACTCCGGCTTATCATCTGCGGAGTTGACGACAATCTCCATGATGGAGCAGGCATTGTTGTCACCCTGAAAGGCATCGAGGCTGTCACTGAGGTCATACTGCGAATCTTCCTTTTCTTTGGCATTGCCGTTCTCATCGAACTCATACTGGACGCTTTTCTTATGGACGAAAAGACCGGACAGCATGAAGCCGTTGCGGACGTTGCGGTACTTGACATTATCAAGACCTTCGTCTGTGGATAGATTCGTTACAACCTTGTCGTAGATGGGTTTGGGATAAGTGTACTTGCCATTCAACGACACCCACAATACCTGTCCGCTATAATGCTCTATGCCTCCGCAAGATTGGATTTGGTCAATCACTACGGAGGGGATGGGATTGAATGTGAAATATTTCTTTACAGTGGAGCGATCTACATTGATTCTTCTCCCCTTGCGTGTCTTGTTTCCTTCCCAGTCGGGATGAACATTGATGTAGGTTACACATCCGGCATCGTCTTCTTCTTCAAGACGACAGTTCTCAAAGGGGATGTGCTGTATCTCGCAGATTTCACAAGCGAGATTGTAATTGACGTGCAGGGCAAAGCCGTTATATTTGGCGATGTCCAGTGCTATGAGGGAGAATATATCATCAATGGTTTCTCCCTTGTGATTGCAGACATACTCCGAAAAATCGGTGTTGCTTAATCCGTTACCCTCAATGAATGTCTGATAACGCTCCAGACAAGTGCCACCTGTCGGACTGTTTTCAATAAGGTCACTCATCCTTTGCGGATACAGGTTATCGGAGCCATAGGCTTGGATATTGAGCTGGCTTAGATATGAGGTGCTGAACCTCTTGCGCGGTCTGATTACGTTATTGACATTCATTCTTGGGTATCGGTTGGGAGGTGGTGGGTATTACTCCTGGTCGGGAGCTTCTTCGGGTTCTTCGATGCTGACTTCATCAGCGTCGGAGGGGTCGGGAGTTTCGGCGGTCTCAACTGCTGCTTCCTCCGGGGCGGTCTCTGTGGGAGGCTCGTCGGCAGAGGCTTCTGCGGCAGGAGCGGGATCGGGTTCAGGCTCTGACTTCTTCTTGCCTTTCTTGCGAGGGGCAGAGGATTTCAGATCTTCGTTTTCTTTGCGGAGCTGTTCGTTCTCCTTCGTCAGACGAGCGATGACGGCATCCTTGTCTTCGACTTCGGGAGTGTCGGACTTGGGGAGCCGGGACTTCCAGCCTTCGGGCAGATGCTCAAACAGCTTTTCGTTGGAAGGATTCATGGCGAGAAAGCGGAGGGCGGCTTCATCAGTGATGTTAGCGTTTGAGTAGCACTTCGGCTCCCCAAAGAATGTGATGATGGCTCCCGGTTTCAGCACGAAATCGGATTTCTTAGGCATGGCTTTGTTTCTTTTGAGATAGATGAGTATTTCCATATAAGCATCCCGATAGCAGTCGCTACAACCTCTGTTGGTGATTTCTCTGCCAAAGATGTTGAAGTACAGGCTATCGAGAAGCGAGCGGTCAAGAGATGAAAAGCCGTCTTGGTAACGGCTTTCCATTTCTTTGAGACGGGTCATGGTTTCTTCGTATGTCATGGCGACAAACTGTTAGGTACCACTTACAAGGGATGCCAGTGCTGTGCGGGTAGCCGCAACGGACTGGTTGAACAGGAATATTCCGGCAGAGGGAGCGCCCGATTCCTCCAGTGTGGCGGACCATCCACCCTCGGTGTCCTCCGAGTATTTGTCATCAGCGAGTGCAGTAGCCGAAAGACCCTGCTCGAAGCCGTAAATCTCGAAGGTGTTCTTGCCGTCCTTGCCGCCATACTTGTTCTCCATGATGGCGACAAACAGACCGTTTGCAAGAGGGTTGATGATGTCCTTGACCACATCGGGACCGTTGTCGAGTATCACGAGGCTTACACCCTTCGTGAAGTTCTTGCGGTATGTGCCTTCGGCGAGAGCCTTGTTCGTGCCCGTGTAAGGAGTCTTACCGGGCACGTACATACGATAGGCTTTCTTGCCAGTCTGTAATACCAGAGTGGTCAGGACATTGGGGTTGCTCTCATCGCGGACACAGCTTTCAAAGTCTATATCATCGTAGTTGATGAGATAGCCATAGTTGCGGAGACCCTTTGTGGAAGGGTTCTCACAATTCGCCATCATATCTGCGGCGAGCTTATAGTCACAACTCTGAGTGCTCATGATGATTGGGATTTAGAATGCAACCTGAACGAGGTCGTCTTCGCCGATGAGTGTGCCGATTTTCGAGGCGGCATAGATGTGGTTCAGACGAGTTACATGGTCGAAGGTGATGTCCGTCTTGGCGATGGCATCCGTGTCGCTTGTTCCGATGAACAGGTTCGATGCGGAAGTAACCAGGGCGCGGTGCGGGCAGTTGAGCGACGTGCCGTTGTCCTCATACTTCTTGATCATGCGGTCCCAGATGTCGCACACCACTACGGGGTGTCCGTCATACTTGGAGAGCTGGATGCCGGAAGTAACCATCTCCAGTTCGAGCTGGAGGTTGTGCAGGCGCTTCACGTCGTTGCGGAGGGCCTTGAACAGTGAGTTCGTCATGAAGATGGCGTGGTCGGGCTTGTCGAAGATGCGTGAGTCAGCGTCAGAGAGCATCGAGTCAACGATACCGATGGCGACACCTTCCTCACGGATGGCTGCCTTCTGCGTAGCATAGGTAACCTTCGGTGTGGTGCTGGTGTCCTTCTTGGTGTTGGCTTCGATGGTGGTGAGCTGATGAGCGTTGGCGGTGGTGATTGCCTTGAGGCGTTTCCAGAAGCCGTCGGCCATTGTGAACAGATTCTTGTTGATACCTGCCGTGAGCAGACCGCTGTCGGCGAAGTTCTTGGCATCCTTGTCGCCGAACCAGGCGATACGCCACAGCATCTCCTGCATGGCACGGGTCAGCAGAGGAATGACGATATCGTTCCAGTAGGCGGTGCCGATGATTTCGTCACGGTCAGTGCCAGTGTTGAGCGAATACTTGGCGATGGTGTTCTCCAGGTCGTCGTAGCAGATTTTCAGAGGAATCTGATAGTCTCCGAGTTCCCAGGTCTTTTCGATGCCAGTCACGTTGATGTTCTCGTATGTGGGCGAACAGCCGGAGGCGTTCTTACCTACATCACCGAGGCTGTCGATGTAGCCGAGCTTCTTTCCGTCGTACACACCAGTCTCGGTGGTGCAGACAACTTCAAGGTCGGGGTCGTTGAAGGTGCTGAGAAACAGGAGCTCGGAGAGGTCCCGAATCGCACCATTATCGACGGTGAAATTTTTGAAGTTAATCATTGTCGTTAAAATTTACTTGTTAATGGAGGTTGGGGAACTGTTTACTTGTTGCGCTTCTTGGCAAGAGCCTCCTTCTTCTCGCGGAGAGCCTTCTGAACGGGGGTCTCCTGTGCGGCGTCGCCGTTGCGGTTCTCACGGAAGCCACGGCCAGCGGGCGATTCCTTAGAAGATGATGCGCATACCTTGTTGAGCCATGCGAGACCGCCGGCGCGGTTGACTTTGGCGAGGATGACCTTCTCGTTGGACGAGAGGACGCGGGCACCCTTGAGGGCTTCGAGCTGGGCTTCCAGTTCCTCCTTCTCCTGTGTGAGGGTATCGACCTCCTCGGTGAGGGTTTCGTTTTCGGTCTGAAGCTCCTCGACCTTCTCCATGAGCTCGTCTTCGTCGAGACCTTCGGCGGTCACGTCGTCGTCGGCAGGCACAATGTCAGTTACTACGCCATCAGCGATGATGATGGTGGAGCCGTCTTCCATGACGAACTCACCGTCGGGAGAAGCGGCGTCGCCGACCTGCGGCTCGCCTTCCTCACGCTCGATGGTCAGTTCAGTACCGTCAGCAGCGGTGACTGCGAGGGCGTTCATCTTGACGTCGGACAGCTTCTTGTAGCCAGCCTTTGCGAGGAGGCGCGAGATTACACCGCGCTCAACGCTTACTTTTGCTTTCTTTTTGTTCATTTTGCGGGTTGATTTGATGTTATTAAATGTTCTTATACGCTTTGCGGTGATGGGTGCAAGCACCTCCGAAATAAAGCCGAGTTCAAGGGCACGGTCAGCATTGATGAAAATGTCCTTATCCATAAGCTCCTGGAGTTCGGTTTCATCTGCGCCAGTGCGGTCCACATACAGCGAAAGGATTTTTTTCTGCTCGTTGCGAAGCTGCTCAACCTGTAAGCCGAGCTTCTTGATCCCTGCGTCAATGGCATCGGCTGTGAAACGGTCGTGACAACCGAGGTCGGGCCATGCGGCGGCTGGATTGTGGATGCAGAAGTGGGAGTTGTCTGTTGCGTGTCGCCTTTCAAGAGGTGCGGCAAGAAGGATGATGGTAGCCATCGACGAACACTCGCCTTCGACGGTACAGGAGATTGTCTTGCCGGACTGACGGAGCTTGTCGTAGATAGCCCAGCCTTCGACGCAATCACCGCCACGGCAATGAATACGGATGTCAACATCATCATCGTCGGGCTTCATACTGGCGAGAAAGCCGTCAATGTCTTTGAAGCAGATGCCGTCTATGCCCTCCCACATCTGGAGCATGACTTTATCTTCTTCGCCAACAATGTCGTTGTAAATTTTAAGGATTGCCATAGCTTTGTGAATTACTTTATCGCAAAGTTACTTTCAAGGCATGACAAACATATATAAAGTGCTATGAATTAGAGTGAACACTGTCGTTCAGTTACTTCATCGGCTGCTATGAGGTTACTCCTGATTTTGTGTGTTAATTTTGCTCCAAATAACAATCATTTGGAATATTTGCTATATGGCTAAGGTTATCCATGTTCACATTTTCTCCCGTCCGAGAGGAGAAAGAAAGGACTACTACTTTTCAAGCATTACGGCAGTCTATTCGGTACTGACAGCTGAGGACATCGGAGCGAAGAAGTCCTATCTGCTTCATTGCGGTCTGAGCGGCGGAGGCTCTATCGCCACAAAGAAGGCTATCATCAAGCAGTCAACTCTTATCGGAAACAGCAAAAAGAAGATGGAGCAATCCTAAAAGCTCCATCTACAAATGAAATTGGACGTATATGATAACGCTTGCTATCGGTTCAGTTAAAAACTGGGATCTATGTAGTGTCTTTGGTAGTGAAGCATCAGATGAACCCCATCTTTGAAAGCCTGTCCTTCCATACACCAACGTTCGTTTCTTCGCTTGGTAAAGATGTCCTCATCTTCTTCAAGCTCCGGCAGGATTTCATATCTGCTACCATACCAGTCGAGGCAGTTAGTCTTGTTGTGGCGAACTGCAATCTTACGGTCGGAGATTATGCGGCTTACTGTGGCGGCTCTCTTGTCGCTCCAATAACATATCGTACAGGGTAAACCGACTTTCGGAACGATGTTGTAGATGGCTTGGAGGATTTTCGCCTCTTGCTTCTCCTTCCATTTGAGCTGCAATTTATAGCGGGCGTTCTTCTGCTCCTGTGTGAATGACAGCAATTCTTCACGGGTCATGTCGTAGGGGTTCTTCTCGCTCTGCAATGCTTCCAGTTGTGCAAAACTTTCTTCGGTTGTCATGGTCTTGGCTTTTAGTCGTTATCTTATTCCTCGTCTTCATCTTCGAGGGCATACAGGCACTCATTACTGTTGGCTTCTATGAGCAGTTCCAACAACTCCCCGATGAAGGTTTCACATTGCTCCATGTCTTTGACTACATCGGTCATTCGATATGGGGCACCATTCATTCCATGCCCGTCGGGGCCGAGCCAAAGGAGTGCTTCTTCATCGGGGTCGTAATCATCGTGGAAGTCTATATCTACCGTATAGTCGGCTGAAATGCAGATGTCGCTGTCATCAGCAGGGATGCCGGGAAGCCCGTCTATGCCGATTTCTTCCAACTCCGATTCAATAGAGTGTGAGCCAAAATTGTAACAATGACCATACTCGTCCTCGTAACATTCAAAGTCCGAATAATCTCCGTCACAGGGGTCTTCGATGATGGCTTCCATCTTGGAGACTATATCATCTACGATTGCCTGAACTTGTTCGTCTGTCAGTTTCATAGCTTTCGATTTAGTATCGCCAAAGGACGATGTGTTCTTTGTCGCTCATTTTGTCTATCTTCTCTAAGATGATGCCGAACATCTTTATCATGCGAGAATGCACGTCGCAAAGACCGATGACCTGAAACTCTATGCTCCAGTATTGTGTATCGTCTATGGTGACGATTCTTGCGTATGCACGACACTTGTGTCCGTCTATGGTACGTTGAAGGAGCAAGCGATACTTGCCGCCTTTCGGAGCCTTGTTGATGGCTTCTACAATTTGCTCGTAGGTATGGGGATTGCTCATAGCTTCTTAGATGAGGGTTGCGGCTTTAAAAGAACGGAAGGCTTCTTTCTCACAGTCCCAGAAGCAGATTACATCTGCGTTCTTGGCATCGCCTTCGCCTGTGGTCTTTCTTACATAGTTGAGGTTGAACAGCGTCCCGATGGCGTGGCGGATTTCGCCATTGACCTTCTTGAAGGTCAACTCCACGCTGCCTACAAGCATCCGGGAGTAAACTTTGATTGCCTTCCATGCAGATTTCAGAGCTTGGCTGAAATTCTCGGCTTCTCCTTTTCGGAGGATTGCATGAGCAATCTTAAATAACTTTGACTTGTTGACTTTCATCTTCTTTGACTTTATAGGTTATGTTTTAATTTCTACTGTAAAGTTAATCATTAAAGTTGAGGTGCGAAAGCCATAACTCATTTATTTACAGTGTGTTACGCAATTATTTTCATCAAATACAAGTTTAACTTTTGCTAACAGATACAAAAGAAGGCACCCCGGAGGATGCCTTCTGTGACGTTGGGATGATGCTCACTTGGAGTAGGACTTCATGATCGTGCGCTTCTGACCGGGTTTCAGATGGTACCACCATCGGGTAACATCAATATCCTTTGCTTTGCGGGCAATCATAATCTTGCCTCGCCCTCTATGGAGGAACCACTTGTCGCAGACACCATCGACCAGTTTGCGATAGGTCTCCCGGTTCTTGAATGAGTCAACGTCTTTGAGGGCGGCGACAATATCATCCACTGCCGGAACCTTAATCCAGGGAAATTCCTGATACACCGGGGCAACTGTGGGAATACTGTCGCCGAGGTCTATGAGGATGGGGAGCGTGTCGGTGCCGAGGTCGCCTATGACGACGTAGTGCTTGAACATAAGCTCTATGCAGTAGATGGGGATTCGGCGCGGGTCTATGTCGGCGTGGAGCATGGTAGTGAACAACTCCTTGTCTTCGGTTTCAAGTTCATAGAGTCCGGTCATCGGAATCTTCTTGAAATCGTCGCTCTTGGTTACAGCCTGCGCTGCGAGCATCGGGGAGGTCGGACCTTTGATTGTAACCTCTGCGGTCTTATCATCGACCGCAAGGGTGTGGATTTGTACGAACTTCATGGCGGTATCAGTATTTGGCACAGACTATATCGTAGATTGCCTTGCAGATGTCGATGTCATAGAGGGCATCGTGGAGCTTGTCATCTTCGACAGTGATGCCGAGGGTCTTGGCTACGGTACCTTGCTTGAAGTTGACCATCTGACTGCGACGGTCGGCGAGGTATGGGGTTGCCATTACCATAACGTCGATGCTGTTCGCCCAGAACCATGAGCCGAAATACTTGTCCCCGTTGTGTCCGAACCAGGCACGGAGGAACTGATTGTCGAAGGAGGCGTTGTTGTAGCCGACGAGGAAGAACTTGTCGTAGCGGTCGTAGCGGTCAACATACTTTGACAGCATATTGATGAACTTGTCGTACACTTCGCGCATGGGAGGGTACGCCATTATCTGCGCCTGTGTTACTCCGGCAACGTCGAGGGCACCCTGCTCTATGACGGCTCCGGGATTAGGCTGGACGCGGAGGTCGAATTTCTCCTTCACTTCGCCGTTGATTACGATACTGCCGGACAACTGATGGATGCCGTGCTTGTCGGCTTGCGTGCCAGTGGTCTCCAAGTCGAAAAATAGTAGCTTCATAAGGTTTTCTTATTTTACGTTATTTGTGGAATGATGTGGAGCTGTCAGCCATAGACAAATGTCCGGGCTGACAACTCCGATTTGTTACGCTTCTTTCTGTTCCGATTGTTCAGTCTCGCCGTCGGCGACCTCTGTGGCTTCATTTGGGACTTCCTGTGGCTCGTTCTTTGTGTCGGATGAGGGTTTGTCAGTTTGAGCCTCAGTCGTGTCTTCTGCGGGCATTTCTGTGACCTCCTCTGACTCTTTAGATTTAGCCTGCGCTTCTTTGAGAGAGGCTTCCAGTTCCGAAATGGTTTTCTCATAGTTCTCGCACTTCTTTTCATACTCTGCGGCGAGGTCCTTGTCTATGACGGCTACATCTTCTGCGTAGGTATGATTCATTGTGATGTCGAGCAGATTGGCGAACCCCTGCGAATAACATACCTTCTTGTCGGAAAGCATCGTGCGGATGAACTCACGCATAATTACAGACTTGTGGGTGCTGACCTTCTCGAAGGACTGGGTCATGTCTTTGGATGATTCAAGGTCGAGACCGATGTTCTTGCGGAAGGTGGCGGGCAGACTGCTGGCAAGCAGGGCGAGGAACACGTTTTCTTCTACTTCATCGACGGCGCCGGGCTTCTCGGAGAATGATGTGGAGCCTTCAAAGAAGGCACGCTGACGTTCTACGCGGTCCTCCTGCTTCTTTTCTTCTACGGTGCGGAGCTGTGTGCGGATTTCAGTCAGTCGGTTAGCCTGTGCCTCCTGAACACGGTCTGCGTCGCCGTTCTCATCTGTCTTGACATTGTAGAGATACTTGACTTCTCCACTGAGGTTCCCGTGAAAGGACACCTCAAAGACTTCGACAATCATGCCAGCGTTGAGGTTGTCATCGAATACACCCCTGACTCTTTCGTAGGACTGGTAACGGATGTTGTACTTTTCTTCATCGGAGAAATTCTCCCTGACAGGCGGCTCCGGCACGACGAGGTATTCACGGCTTCCGAGTGGCTGTGGGTACAGCAACATTGCGTTGGCGGCAGAGATGATGGTGGCGTTGTCTTCCTTGCTCCCGGAATAGACTAACGGCAGACCAGATTCTTTTGCCTTACGCAGAACTGCCTCCTGATTTTTGAGCCGATACAGCTCGATATTCATACACCGGGGATTGTCGGTCTCCTTGAAACGTGTCGGGAATGTGGCGGTGCAGAACTTACATCCCTTGCAGGACTGGCACCCAGTCTTCTCCTTGCAGGAGGTGTAGGTCTCATCTTCGGGGTCGAAGTGAGCTGAGGACAGCAGACCCATGACGCTTTCATCTATCCATGCTTTCAGCGTCTCCACCTTCGGAATCTTGCTCTCCCAGCGTTCCATCTGCGAGGGCTGAAAGCGTAGCTCCAGCAACATCTTCTGCTGATCCTTGCGGAGATTGCTGATTACTTGGAGATGCACGAGGTTCAATACTCCTTCTCTGAGGAAGGCGACGAACTCCGGGATGATGTTGTTCAACTGAATGCGGTTGACAACGAAACTCTGGCTCTTGCCGAGCATCTTCGCTATCTCCTTGACCGAAACAGCTCCCCTGTTGTAGAGGTACTTCAACGCCTGGGCTTCTTCCATCGGGTCGATGTCCTTACGCTGGAGGTTTTCAATGACCATACAGGCGAATGCCTGCTTGTCATCGAGGTCCTTCACTACGGCTTGTATGGTTTCCTTGCCGAGCAGGGTAACTGCCCGGAAGCGGCGCTCGCCACATACGATTTCATACTTCTTGCCGTCTTCGCCATTGATTTTGCGGACAGTTACAGGCTGAATCAGTCCGTTGGCTTCGATACTTTGCGCAAGCTCCTTCAACTCTGTCTCGTCGAATGTCTTGCGAGGGTTCAGAGCGCTCGTAGCTATCTCTGAAAGCTTAATTTCATTTACTTGCATATTCTTGTTTTAATTTCCAGTCTTGTGATTACAGCCAAGCCATCTCTACTTTGGCTTCTTTGGGCTTTGCACTCTCTATTGCGTAGGTGTTGATGAGGTTGGCGTAGGAAACTACCACACTTTCGCAGTCCTGTCTTTCGAGGTCAACCTTCTCCGGCTCAGACTGACACGGCATTACAATAGCTGTGAGCTGTTCGGATTCAAGGAGGATAGGACGACCCGGGTCTATCGTCGAGACTTTCATGAAGCTGAGGTCGCCGGCGGCGTTGAACACTTCGAGGGCATTGAGTAGCGTCGCCATTGAAACGTGGCAGTTGCCAACAACGAGCCTGTCGTTGGGATTGCAGCCTTCCTGTTTCTTAAACCACTTGATTGCCCGATACACTTGGCTCCAGTTGTTGTTGACTGGCGTGCCTGCTTTCTTGGGGATTACTCTTTTGAAAGATGGATACTTCCCCTCGATGTCAGTGCCATTTTCGAGCTTGGTCTTTCCGGCAAGTGCTGGATTCGATGCCTTGTACACCACCAACACATGAGTGTCAGAGGCTACGCATACATCCTCCTCGAAGTGTACGCCCTGCATGATCGGGCGTATCTGTTCCTTGCTTACAGCGTAGGAGAACAATGCTTTCACAATTTTCTTGTTCATCTTCTTTTCTATTTAGGTTATCTTTATTTGCTAATGTAAAGTTAGTCATTATGATTGAAGTGCGAAAATCAACCGCCATTTATTTTTCTGCGGTGTCGGAAATTTTTACAGCACCTCCATTTCCTCTATGCCGATGGAATAGCTTTGTCCGTCATCGTTGCACCACTCCTGACAGCGGTCGGTATGAGAGATAAATCCACCGCTTTCTATGTCGAAGTTCTCTCTGGCTTCGGCTATCTCGCGGGTCATTACTTCGTGAGCTTTTTCAAGGGATGAGTAAACATAATGGGTGTCGGTGGTGCTTTCGGCTGAATACTCAATCAGCACATACACCAAAAATACTTTCTGCTTCATATCTTTGCTTTTAGGGGTTCAGTCAAGTTCGTCCAACTCAGTCTCACAGATGAGGTAGTTCTCATCCCTGCCGTAGGTCTGACGTTGCGACTCCAGTTCGTCTTTTGATTCATCATCAAGGGGTTCTTCTCCACCTTTGGCGTGTTCGACTGCAAGCTCAACGGCTCTATCGGTAGTGGTGCAGACAGCGAGCAACTGGAGAGATGATGTGTTCAACCAGGCATTGCCTGTATACAGGAGGTAAACTTTCTTTTCCATGTATTTCAGATTATTTCGGGGATTACATCATTGTGGTAGCCGTTCTTCCATTCAGAATAAACCCGGTTGCAGACTTCTTCATCTGGCTCGAAGGGGCCGACGAGTGTGTAGATGCGGTAGAGCCGATTTTCGATTTTTATAACGACCTCGTATTCATCGGGGCCACATTGGTTGCGAGCGACTAATGTGCAACTAACTTCTGCATCTTCTATGTGAGTTTCAAACTTTCTCATTTTCTTCTTTGACTTTGTGGTTCTTGTTTTATTTTCTACTGTAAAGATAATCAATAAGTTAGAAATGCGAAAGCCATAACTCATTAAAATGCAGAGCTTTTGCGAGAAAGTTTCAAGTTTAACTTTTGCTTACAAATCATCAGAAACAGGCGACCTTCGGGACATACTTGATGTTCCCGGCGTTGGCTTTAAGCATTTGCTCAAAGACGGTAATGACATTGATTCTGTGCTGTGCCTCCCACTGGCTTTTCTTGTCGAGCAGAACTATGTGAGCCTGAGCATCGGCAAGCAAGCCATCAAGGTAATAGCAGAACTCATCGTAAGGAATTTCATCCCTGAAGAACTGCTCAACCGTCATGTGTCCGTCCAATGGGATGAAGGGCTTCGGCTCTATCGTCTTGGTCTTTTTCGGTGCCGACTTGGGGGATGATGTTCCTTTGCTCCCCGATGCTTTCTTGGCTTTGGAGGATTTCTTTGTCTTGGCTGTCTTACTGCGTCGTTTCTGTTCCTCTGCGGTGGCTTCCCGGACGAACTTTTCTACCAGTGCTTTGGCGAGTGCTTCGTTGGCTTTCGCCTGATTCATATAGGCTTTCCTGACCTCCCACGATGTTTCCCTGCCAGTGAGATCCAGCTCATGCAGGGCGAGCGACTTTTGGGGATTACGGAGGGAGAAGCAGACAACAGCTTCAATCCACTGACGGTAGGCGTTGGCTCTTGTCTTCCGGCTCTCGACGATGATGGTGTGCATCCCGTCTTCGTCAACATAGCAGTTGCAGCTCGTGAACTTGGCTCTGCGTACATTATACTCCCTGACTTCACAGTTGGCAAGTTCACACTCATTCTTTGCATCCCGCAGAGCCATACGGAGGGCATTGCAAAGGTCTGTCATGTTGAACCACAGCCTACCATCGGCAATGATGGCGTGGAGGAAACCGAACTCGGATGAGTAGAACTTCTTCATGCCCGGCTCCTGGATTGCATTCGATATATACATACCTTCTTGATTTAAGACATTATCAAAGTTTGTGATTTTTGACTCTGTAAAGTTAATCAAGAAAAATGATATGCGAAAATCACAACTTCTTTATTTTCACTATCTTATGCTTTGTTTTTCAAGAATTTCGCTACGACGGGTGCGGGGTAACTTGCCGGGGTAACTAATCATATACACAATATTTTCAGTGTGAAATCTCCTTAAATCAGCTATTTTTGACTATCTTTGCACTTGGTTTGGCAGCCTTTGACCGCTGTTATACCGGACATAGAGGAAAACGAAAGCGTTAGCTTGTAAGCTGAAAGCCTGAAATCGCCAAATTTTATCTTTCACAGCGCTACAAGGTAATGCCTACGCACACGGCGTGGGCTACTTGTGCTGTGAAGCGGTGTTTGGCGATACCGAGGCTTCTACAAGTAGTCCACGCCTTTTGTTGTCCTTTGTGATGAGAACAAAGATAAACAACAAAACAACTCCTTACAATGAGAAAAGTTATTTACTTTTTGACATTGATGCTTGTTTCGCTTTCAGCATCAGCACAGAAAATAGTTGATGACCGGGTAACGGACACCGGGCTACGGCTTATTTCCTGTGAGTCAAAACCATTCCGAAGTATGTCCGATAAGGTCGTTCTCTCACTGGGTCTGTCCGCCTCCGTCAAAGATGGTGCAGTCCAGTATTATCTTGATGCAACACTGGCTTCCAGTGAGCCGATATCAGCCCCGGCTGGGGCGAGGATGCTTGTCAAGACATCCAACGGCGATGTATTGACCCTGACAGAGTATTCAAACAAGACACTCTCCGACAACATAGGCGAGGTGAAGAATGTCAGCGGCATCATCGTCAAGACTTTCACCATCCATGCAACCTATGCCCTGACACCAGAGCAGATACAACAGCTACTCTCCGGCATTGCAAAGATTAGGATTGAGCTGAATGGCGACACAAACTATGAGAAGGAATGGAAGAAGGACAAAATCTCCGGCTTCCTGACGAAAGAATATAACATACTAACCGAGGCTGTGGCGACCGACAAGAAGGGCAGCTTCACAGACGACTTCTGATTATGGCAGTCCATTCAGTTGACCATGACCTTTCGGAGCTGCTGACTTGGGTCGGCAATGGAAAGGCACAGCTCCCCGACTTTCAGCGTAGCTGGGTGTGGGATGATGGTAAAATCTGTAAGTTGATAGAGAGCATATCTTCCGGCTTCCCTATGGGAGCGGCTATGTTTCTCCAGACTGGCAACAGTAGTGTGAGGTTCAAATACCGTCCCCTTGAAGGCGTAACGGCTACCAACCTCAACGAACCCGATTTTCTTGTGTTGGACGGACAGCAACGCCTGACAACCTTATACCAGGTCTTCAAGACTGCGGAGCCAGTGGCTACCCGTCCGGCTACCAACAAGGACAAAGTAATTCTGCGCCACTACTACCTCGACATCCGCAAGGCTCTTGATCAGACTGCGGACAGACTGGATGCCGTCATCTCAATCAACGAGAAGAAGCAACTGACCGAGGACATCGGCAGAACCGTGATACTTGACCTCTCCACCAGGGAGAACGAGTTTAAGGAGCTAATGTACCCTCTGAACATTGCTCTCGATCTCTCGGCTTCCTCAGATTGGATGCTGGAGCTGAACGACTACTATGAGGGTGATGCAACAATCCGAAAACTGTTCAAGGAGTTCAACCAACAAGTCTTACAGAAAATCCAGTCTTACAAAATTCCTATCATCAACGTGACGAAGGATACCTCAAAGGAAGCTGTCTGTCAGATATTCGAGAACGTCAATACTGGCGGTGTGAAGCTGACGGTCTTTGAGCTTGTTACTGCGACATTTGCGGCTGACGAGTTCAATCTCCGTGATGATTGGGATGATGTTCAGGCGACATTCAAGGCGACCAAACAGGCTGACATACTCCGGGTGGTGGAGAACACCAACTTCCTTACAGCGATGGCTCTGCTCATCAGTTATCGTGAGTCATTGAACGGAACGGCTGCTGTCTCCTGCAAGAAGCGAGATGTGTTAAAGATGGTTCTCGATGACTACAAAGCAAACCGGGATTATCTTGTGTCGGGATTCATCAAGGCGGCGAGCTTCCTTATCAATCAAGGGGTGTTCACTGCTCAAAACCTTCCATATACTTCCCAGTTGGTACCTCTGGCGGCTATCTTCGCCTATGCAGAGATTGACGGAATCAATCTGCAAATACAGACGAACAAGGACATCCTTGCACACTGGTACTGGTGCGGTGTCTTCGGCGAATTGTATGGGGGTGCCAACGAAACCCGTTATGCCTCCGACATCGTGGATGTATTCAACCAAATAAACGGCGGAGAACAGCCGGAAACAGTAGTCAGAGCGAGCTTCCAACCCCGAAGGTTACTTTCTATGCAGACGCGAAACTCTGCGGCTTACAAGGGCGTCATGGCTCTCATCTTGCAGGATTCTCCGCTTGACTTTATGAGCGCCAATAAGATGGATATTGCAACCTACCTTGACGAAAGCACTGACATCCATCATATCTTCCCCCAGAACTATTGCGAACAGCAGGGGTATGATTCAACGAAGTGGAACTCCGTCATCAACAAGACCCCTATCTACGCAAGCACCAACCGTTCTATCGGTGGTCGTGCGCCGAGCGAATACATAGGTACTATGGCTAACAAGGGCCTTACACAAGACCAGATGAGGGAGGCTATCACTTCCCACAAGGTTGACTATGATCTGCTGAAAGCCGACGACTTCGACGGCTTCATCATTGACCGTGCAGTCCGGCTTCTCGACAGGATCGAACTGGCTATGGGGAAGGCGGTGTCCGGCAGAGACAGCGAGGACACCATCAAAGCGTTTGGCTCTCCACTCCTGACGGTGGCTGCTGATTGACAGACACAGAACGGCTCAGACGCTTTATGATTTTGTAAATGCCTCTGTCCGTCATTCCGTACTTATGAGCAAGGAACACTGTGATGTAAGTCACTTTGTGTCCTTGCTTTTTCATATCCATAAACTGCTCATATATTTGCAGGTTCTGAACGTCGTTGATGTTGATATGGTTGGAGAGCAGCACCTCAACCATACTACGGTTCATTATCAGTAATTCATAATTCGTCATGGCTGATTAATAGGTATCAAGGTTCTCTATCATCTCCACCCTGTCCTGGGCTTCTGTTATTTCAACCACGGAGACAACTGGCTTTATCTCACGGGCGGCGGATTCAAAGGAGTCTGTAAGCATTTCTGCCTGATTGATGCTCTGCGACGAGTTGAGTACCTGCATCGGTACGCCTCGACCGATGTTGTTCATCGTCATCAGCAACGGCTCAAACATTTTGGTGGCGGCTGCTGTCATCACAAACTCCCCGTTGGAGAGCATGGCGGGGATGCTGTCGGATGTGCCCGTACCGGGACCAGTGACTTTACCACCAGTGGCGAACTTGGCAGACTTCACTGTGGAGATTGCTGTGGCGATATTGGCAAGCACCGTGGCTACCGTGGTGGCGATAGCGGCGATGTTGGCAGGGAACGGCATAGATGATGCAGAGGCGATACCTGCGGACAGAGCCTTACCAGTATCAATCGCAATCTGTGCGAGGGTGATGATTTTCGACATCTTGGCAAATGCGGAGTTGCTTTCGCCGAGAGTATCGAGCAGTCCGGTCAGAGATGATGTTACAGCCTTCATCGCCTGTGCCTTTGCCTGCTCATTCTTGACAATAACATCGTTTGTCTTTTTCTGAGCATCAGCAGACTTCTGCTTTGCAGCGAGGATTTCGGCTTCATATTCTTCGGTGGTCTGTGTGGCAAGCTGACCGCGAGCAATCAGCGCCTCCAGTTCTGCGGCGGCGGCTTCCTCCTGTTTCGTAAGAAGCTCCGCCTGGTGTTCGTCCATTTCTTCGAGACCTCTCTGCCTCCATTCCTGATAATGCTCCTCATCCATCTGATAGCCTTCCATCTGACGAAGTTCTCTTTCGGATTGAGCATATTCAAGTTCGGCTATCTCGTTTTCAAGCTCTTGCTTCTGACGTTCAATTTTGAGTTGAGCCTGTTCCTCATCGAGGGCAGTCCTTTCATTGTCATACTTCTCTCGTATGGCTTTCAGAGCCTCCTGCTTCTCGGTCTCATTTTCATAAGCGAGTATGGCTTCCTGCTCTGCTATGGCTTGCTGATTGTCGAGGCTCTTACGGCGAAGTTCAAACTCCTGGTCGGTGCCTTCCTTAACAGCTTCGAGCTTCAACTGATTGAGCTTTTCCTTATGCTCAATCTCCTTTTTGATTTCCTCGGCATCAAACTTGGCGAGTGCCTGCGTCTGCTGCTTTTGGAGTGAGTCAATGATGGAGAGAATTGCCGTGCGCGAGGCTTCGGTAAGGTTCTTCTTCTCAACAAGCATCTTCTGATAGTCCTCTATCTGACGTTTGTAGGAAAGCTCCACCTTTTTGCGACGTGTCTCGACTGACTCCATCGTGATTTTAAGCAGTTCATCTTCGGCTTTGCGCAGGAGTTGTGCTTCTTCTTTGGCGGCTTCTGCGGCAGTGTCCTTACCTTTGCCACCTCCCTTGCCTCCTTTGGTCTTGGTCTTGCCGGGATTCTTGCCTTTACCTCCCCCGCCGCCACTGCCTCCGGCACCTGCTCCGTCGGCTCCAGTGTTGACAACGGAGTTGACATCGAGCTTGACGTGTTCTATCTGTCCGTCCTTGATTTCAGACCACGCCTCCTGGTAGGCATCAACTGTATCGTTGACTACATTCTTGACTGCCTTGACGGAAGCCTGACGGAACTGGTTCCACCCGGCTTTCACATCATCCCAACTGAGAGTGAGGACACCCTTGATGATTTTGCCGAGACCCATGATTTCATCGACAAGCATGATGCATACATTCTTGATGATGGACCATGCAGTCTTGAACTGGATGGCGATAGATGCGACACCCGCCCTGACAACCATAGAATTGTTGTAGAGGTCGATGAACCAGTTGACGAGTTCGACACAGCCTTTAATCATGGCGACAATGCCGTTGTTGACCCACGTCTTTGCGGTGGCGGTCATCTCCTCAAAGGAGCCGCCGGTGGCATCGAACAGAGAAGCAAGCGTGTTATCCAGTTCTATCTGGCTGTTCATCTGTTCCTCCTGTACTCTTGCGAGGTCTCCGGCTTTTTCTTTGGTAACATCGAGGTCGGTTTCAATATCTTTGAGGGTGCGTAGGTACTGAAGACCTGCATCCTCACCGGGTCCACCGAAGATGTCCGATATTGCTGCGGCTGTGGCGGGGCTGTTGTCAGCCATTTCATTGAGCTTGGCACTGACCTGTTGCATTGCCTCAAAGGTGGTCATCGAACCGTCCTGGAGCTTCTTCTGCATTTCAGCGGAACTGATACCTATGCCGTCGAGTGCTTCGGAGGTAGCGGTTGACATTTCGCGGAGCCTAATGTTGGCTTCCTTGATCGTGTCAACTGCCTTATCTGAAACAATACCCATCTTGCTCGACTGGGCTGTGATGGAGATAAACTGGCTTGCAGAAAGTCCGGCTTCCTTGAAGTATGCAGGGTATTCCTTCACAATGTCGGTAAACTGCCCCGTGGCATTGGCGCCACTGACAAAACCATCCTTGACATATCCCAATGCCTCCTGAACCGAAATGCCAAACTGCTGCGACAATGTGTTGGCTGATTCAAGCACCTCCTGAAAGTCAACACCGAAAGTGTCGGCAACGCCTTGCACCTCATTGCGGAAGGCTTTCATCTCGTCGCCGGAAAGTCCGGTCAACTGCGATGTCAGGCGGCTTGCTTCCTCCAGTCCTTTGTTGTAGTCGTACCACCACTTGACAGCCATACCTGCTCCGGCTATACCGAGGAAGGTCAGAACTACCGGGTTGGCAAGAAGTCCAGTCAGCGTGCCCCAGAGTGCCTTTGCCTTTACAGTAAGTCCTTCCATCACGGAGCCTGCGCTGTTCTTAGAGAGGCTGTTGAGCGAGTTGCCGAAGTTGAGGTTTACACCAGTGAGGTCGGACAGGGTATCTACCAGTCCTTCGCTTCGGCTCTGCGATTCTGCAACGCTATCGGCGTGTTCCTTGATTACCTTTTCGTTCTCCTCAATCTTCTTGGTAAGGAGGGCGATGGATTCGGAGGCTCCGCCAGACGAGGGGTCGATGGCAGCAACGGCTTTCTTCAACACTTCATTGGCTTTTTCAGCTTCCTCGGCAGACTTGGCTTCCTTTGAGAGAGCATCACATAATGATGTGGTTGAGACTCCGGCTCCGAGCAATGCAGACTTGTAGTTGCCGACATTGCGATAGAAGCGTTGAGTACCTTCCTCGGCGCTTTTCAACTCCGTAGTCAGGCGGTTGATTTTGTCTTTCAGTTCATCGCCTTTGGCACTCTCTCGCTCGGCCCGGCTCAGACGGTCGTATTCAGCATTGAGGTTGCTGATTTCTGCCCGGAGCTGAACGAGCGAGCCTTCCTGTTCTGCCTGTGATTTGAGCTGATTCTTGACTGCCTTGTTGACGGTGTTCATGGCGTCTTTCATCTGGCTCATGGCAAGGTTGCCAGCCTGTATGCTCCGCTGGTATTCCTCCTGAGAGATACGACCCTCCTTCAGGTCTTCTTTCAGACCTTTCTGCTGCTTACGAACAGCGTCGATTTTTGCTTGCCATTCAGCAATCTGCTTTACAGCGTCTCCATAATCCACTTGGATTTGGAGTATCTTGGTTGTTACGTCGTCTGATGCCATAGCTTACTGATGAGGGAGTTTAATCATTTCGCATTTGCAGATACCCTTGCTATCACGAGTAATGGAAACAATAGCGAAATAAGCATTATACTTGTCGAGATACACCGGGACAGAGAAATCGAGGTCTCTGAGGTCAAACTCATTCAATTCAAAATTTTCAGTGATGAGGATGGGCTTGTTGAGAATCTGCCCGAGATAAGACATCGAGGACGAAGACATCACCTTCTGCAAATCATTCCAGATTCTCAGGCTCATTACTTTGCCATCGTCTATCGTATTACCTAAATTATCAATATGACTTATCGGCTTTTGAATGATGATGCCGAGAGCGGGTTTCGGGGCACAATACTTTACGACGGTAGCAGTCGATTCACTATCATTGTTGAGAACCCAACTCTTGATGGTGTCGCCTGTCTTTTCGTTGGGGAACTCTCTGTTTAATAAGAATGGAGCCGCCCACGGCAATTTTGCTACCGTCTTCTCTTTGGCCGAGATAAGATCTGATGCCAAATAGAACGATGCAAACCCATTTTGGTAAACATCGTTGGAATCAGAGGAACTATCGCCATTGGTCTTATCGGTACTCATGGTATAATAGTTTCTCTTGGCAAAATCACTGACAAGGAATGAGGTTTTTGTCGGGAGCTGGGTCGTGGAGGTCGTCAGTTTCTTAGTCCAGTCATATACATTACCTTCTGTGATGTTATCCTTGAAAATATCATAACTTACGGCATGGAGGGTGTTGTTCTTAAACACCGGGAAGGTGCCTGTCATAAAGAACAGACTTTTCAAGAAATCAAGTACAGTGGTTTCAGGCATACATTCCATCGGGTTACATTTCCCTTGAAATGCGCCATCGTCACTGACTTCGGTAGGCACAATCTTGAATTGCTCAACAATGCTGAACGAGGTGATGGTGTGTGAAAACCAAAATACTATTTTATTAGTTTCTCCGTAAGGAGATTCGTATTCCAGAGGCACAGCAGAGGTAGTATCGCGAAAATCGAACTCCCACAAATCCGTCTCCCCCTGAACTCGTCTGCCAGCAAGTTCAGATACATCGGTCCACTCGTAGTGCATACCATCTTTATCATATCCAGTGTACTTATCATGGCACAGCTTCATTATCGGGGTATCACTACCAGTCAGGTCAGAGAACTTGATACGGAAACATCCAGTCATCTTGACCTTAACGCCCATGCTAACCTGAAAGCCATTGGCGATGGTTCCCATATAAACTGTCGTAGTAACATAGATATAACCGTTGCCTGTGCCAGTTCCACCAGCAGGCTTTCCAACGACATACCGATTAAACGTAATCTCATTCTTAAAGATTCGACCGTGGATGTCCTTCGGTCCATCCTTTGTGAATGATGCTCCAGTCATGGTAACGGCATATTCAGAAAACTGTTTTACTGACAACTGATGATTGACAAAGGGTATCACACCTTTGTTGACACAATCAAACCTATCTTCTTCATCAGTCCATGTCCCAGTATAGGGTTTGGCAAATGGGAAGGCTATATTGTACTTGCGAGAAATTGCTTGCAGGATTGCGTACACCGGGACGACAGGCACAAATGGAACTGATGAAATGGCAACTCGATACTGATTGACACGAGAATCATACTTGAAGTTATACGCCGTAACTCCGGCATTATAAACTACATTGTTCATGATTGCCGTATTGACAAACTGACTGATGGTGCCAGCAGAAGAACTCCATTCAACTGTGGTGTTAAACGCTGTCAGTTCGTTAAGTTTCAGATTGTCGTCCTTAATCTGACCGAAAGCCATAGCGTCTCCCCAAGTCATCACACACTTATAATCAGTGTCAATGCTGTCGATGTAGAGATTGACATTTTCAAACAGGGGGATGCCGTTCTGAACATACTCACCTTTGAGCTTCAGATGAGTTAACGCAGAAGTGCATCGAATATCATCTGCCATTCCAAGCACTCGCCGATTGTTTGCGGTCATCGGCAACTTGAAGGTGTAGGAGTATGAGGCAGTAATCTTCGAGAGATCACTGAATATATTGCTCTTGAAGTTGAGCGTAATACCACTCGGAGTTGACAAATCCAAGCGATGCCTTTCGCCATTGCGTATGATGTAAAGTTCCTCAACCATGATTACAGACTTTGTGCATTATGAGCAGGAGCCTCAAAGGTGATTTCCAAGTCATGAAGCTGCTGCTTATTGTCGTACTCAACGGTGGATGCCTGGATTACAACTGGCACCCATATTTCATTGCCGTCTATATCTTTGCCGAGATACATATCAATAATCGGAGAAGTGATGATGGTGCTGACCCATTCAAACATATCAGCCGTGAGATGCACAGCAGCACACTTATGAGTTACATTCAGCTCAACGCTTGTATTTCTCTGCATATTGGAGAAATACATGCCTCTCAAAGGCGTGTTGATGATGATGTTATTTTTGCCGAGTTTGGTCTTCGACGACCTCTTGCCTTTGGCAAACAGATAAAACTGGAGGTTCCCCTGATTATCTATCCATCTCAGATAGTGTCCGGCGGTCTCATAACTTACAGTGAGATTGACAATGGCAAGCGTCTGACCACTTTGGAAGAACGTGTAATCAAACGTGTTGTCAAACGTCGAAAACATAGACAGCTCCTCACCAATCTTATACTTTATCGTGGCGTTTCTTTGAGTGGCGGGAAACAGATCGGAAGGATAGAGGGTAACAAAACCTACATCTTGAACGATACCGCTGTTAACAAGGTTGGCACCATCAAAACGATAGCGCCATTGCATCCCATCTTCATCTGTAATGATGTAATCGGCATTGACAAGAGGACGATTGTTACCATCAACCATTACAGAGGATGGACCTCTATGAACGCCACCACCCCAAACCTTATAATACTGACCGCTTCCGGGATGCTTCAATAAGATTTGTCTTGTCGATGAGAAGAATATTAGTGTACCACCAGTCGAATCAGTGTAGCTACCTTCTACGGCTGTGGGAGTTGTAAACTCATCAATTTCATTGATGGTATATGATGCACGAACACCTGTGAAGGGGTCGCCGTACATTCCACCATCTACTCGGCTTTGAAACTTTACATCAGAGCTATACTTAAACACCGATACTTGGAATGGAAAGCGTTTGAACCAAACCAAGTTGCGTTCAAACTGGCGTTTGTTGTTCTCGTCTCTAAATACACCGAAAGCATTGAAGCGTTCTCCTGGCGCAAGTCCTCCCCAGATGACAAGAGTATCAAAGGAGTATAGAGTGGACTGACCATTCAATACTTGCACATTAACTTTCAGTGAGCGAGTATGCTCCGGCTCCTCAAAGAGCAGAGCGAACAATCTTGACAGATAGACATTCGTCTTTGTGTTGTAAACACTAATAGCAATACTGCGCTGGCGTCGTATGGTACCTTCGGCTACCACTCCAACTTTGATATTCAGTGTAGAAATACCTCGGCTCTCAATCTCCAAATAATTGGGATTGAAAGCAAAACACACCTCATCGGGATATATCAGGCGAAGCTGACCGCCACTTGCTATTGCTCGTCTCATTCTTGGCCGTTATTTATCTTGGCTAAACTCTGAGCCTGAACCTCCATACATTCCATTGCGATAAGCTCCAGTTCTTCGTTTACAGCCGTTGTGTAGATATCATTATACCCGCCATCTCTATACAGGCGGGTTCCTTCTTTCATAATCTTGTGGGCTATGGCACCAGCCATAGAGCGGATGCCGCGTTCCTCTGGCGAGAGGATTGCCCGGTTTGTTTTGGCAGGGATAGGAGCCACCGAGATACCCTTGTCGATAATCCACTGTCTGATGATGCTGACAAAGCCTTTGGGGACCTTGCCGCCTTTGCGACCATGTTCCATAGCAAGGAAGGACTTCGAGCCCCACAGCACACCGATGTTGCCAGTAACCTCGACCGTCAGAGACGCGACAGAGCGACCGCTGGCATTGCGATTGTTCGCCGCCATCTGATTGGCTATCTTCGCCTTGACGTTTTCGAGATGAAGCTTGATTATTCCTTGAATCTGTTCCATAATCGTATAGACAATACATCAAAAAAATCAATCGTCCTCCAGTCTCTCCGGCTCATTGCAGAGGTTGACACCAGCCTCCTCAACGAGCGTCGGACTAATGACTACGCCAGTTACATTGTGGTCGAGGTGGTCATACAGCACCTGATAAGGAATGTCATCTTCAAGCTCCGAGAAGTAGCCGCTTTCATTGACAGCACGGACAAAACGGATGCACAGACGTTTCATCGCCTCTACTATCCCGTCATTCTCCGTACCATCGAAATCGAAGTCAGTAGGACTGACAAAGGCTATCTGTGCATTGGGGCGGTCAAGCACCTCATTCCATTTGAAGTGGAATGAGCCGGAGGGCGGCAGGACATAGATGATGGTGGGCTTTTCTACATCGTCGAGAGCGACATTAGCCTGCGCCCAGTTACAGAACTGATAGCCGACATCCTCTCCGAGGGATTCGACTATCTTACGGACCTTAGCCTCAACCGTGCCGAGGCGACCTTCTGTGTCATGTGTGGGATTACGTTCTTCCATTACCTTTTCCGTTTAGCCTTTTCTGTGTACTGCTTATTCAACCTCTGCTCGTATTCAGCCTTCTCATTGTCATTCTTCATGCAAGTGTAGATGCGAATCCAAGCAACGCTGTAAACCTCATCCTGATTAGTGATACCCATTCGTTTGGCATACCAGTCAATCACCCCAAAGGTGCCGAAGTTGAGGTCTTCGACTCCGGCGGCTATTTCTTCTGGAGAGTGCGTTACTTTGATTGAGGCAAACAGCTTGTTTATGCGGTCCAATTCGGCTCTGACAAAGTTGATCACACCGAACACATCGAACACATTCAGCTTGTAGACTTGCTCCGGCTCTATCCCCATAAGGATGGAGAACACCTTTACAGCCGGGTCTTCCTTATCATGGTCGATGCGGCTGAAATCGTCGAGCTGTCCGTAAGTGATGGTGTTGAGGTTTTCGGGTACCTCCTTGCCGAGGATGAAGGCAGGACGCTTCGCCTCCTTCAACTGGTCAAGCAGTTCTGCCTGATGGTCCTTATGACATAGAGGCAACAAGATAAGAAACTCGCCATAGGTGGTGAGCTTCGCCTTCTTACTGTTTCTACGTCTGTTCTTTTTCATATTTCAAAATTACTAATTTAATAATCTCTTGACATCAACATACTTATGAGAAGTAATGAACATCAGCGGTCAGTTAGCGTGCGTTCCTGAACTTATGGACATGACCAGTTACGCCAGTCGTAACTCCGGGGGTGAAGTTCTCCACCATCCCAGTCAGCACATCGGGAGCGTCGTCGTGAGCATTTCGCCCGACCTTTCGGTATCCCTTGACTGCCTGTGCAAACTGGGGCCAGCGGGTCTCCCAATCCGAAGGGAAAAAGATGAGGTTCTGAACTTCCGCAGAGTGGGAGAATATGCGGACATTCTTGTTCAAACCTTGAAAAAAGGATGTGAAGCGCATCTTCAATGCAACCGGGGTGCCTTGCAGTCTGACGTTCTTCTCTACATTGCGGGCGAAGCCTTCGCCTCCGTTGTTGCTCTCCACCTTGACCAACTGAGTGCCGTTGATCAACAGCATCTCTGCGGTCTTGACTTCCGTGTATTCCATCGGCTTGTCAGTGTAGAGGACATCGGTAACATACATCCCCGAAGGCGTTTCAACGTAGCAGACAGAGCATAAAAAATCGGCGCCTTTGTCGGCTGTATCTGTATAGTTCTTACGGATGCTCTGCTCCATAGGGAGGATATCATACGTCCTAAGCTTCGAGTACATGAGACCTTCAAGAGGCTTGGGGTTCTGCATATACTGTGTGTCGAATACGAATTGATTGGCCGATTCAATCTTGTGCAGTTCCTCAATGGTATGCTTAAAGGGCCATAGGGCTTCTTCCTCGCCGTCCTCGTTGTAACTGATACATGGAACGCTCAACACCTCCCATTCGTCCGGCTCCAGCTCCATAAGGTAGCCACAGAGGTCGTGCTCATGAAGCCTTTGCATTATTATGATGATGGGAGTGTTGCGGCTGTTGACACGGTTTCGGATGGTGGTCTCGAAGTGCAGGTTCACAGCCTCCCTATTGTTGTCGGACAGAGCGTCGGCTGGTTTGATGGGGTCATCAATAACAATGGCTCCCCCGAATTGCCAGTCGTCTCCTTCGTTTTCGATTGCTCCGGCACCGAAGCCAGTAACTTGTCCGAGGGATGAGGTTGCATACAGTCCACCGCCTTTCGTGGTGTTCCACTGGCTCTTGGTGTCAGTGCCTACGGCTATCTCGACACCGAACAAGCGCTGATAGTCTTCGGACTTTACAATGTCCTTAACAGCGACCGAATTGCCGAGGGCGAGGTCTCCCGAATACGACAGGTGGATGAACTTTGCAGCCGGGTTGATAGCCAACCCCATTGCGATGAAGTTGCGGGACACAAGCTCCGACTTTGAGTATCGAGGGGCAATGTTGATTATCAGCCTCCGGGTCTTGCCAGTCAGCACGTCATTGAGCTTGTCGCATATCATTCTGTGATGTTTGCCGACAACAAATTTCTTCCCGCCATTCATCAGCTTGAAAAAATAGCGGGCGAAATGGAGTGAGTCAGAAAGCACCCAGCTCCTTAATACGTCATCTGCATCATAGACCATAGGCTATATCAGCAGTCTTGTTCCAGTTGCTTGATGAACTCAGCGGCTTCCTCCTGGCTCATACCTTTGATGGCTCCCTGAACGGTAGCCTTTATCTCCTGACCTTCGATGTAGCCACGTCCTTTGTGCTTCGTCTTTAGGTAGAAGATGATAGCCGTGAGGTTGCCTTCATTTATAGCCATCATTAGCTTCGACTCTGCAAGGTCGCCGAGGCTTTCGTCATAGTCATTAAGCATCTTCTCCAGTTCAGGGAATTGCTTTCGCCATTGCCAGAGGGTGCTTCGGTCAATTCCGAGGGCTTCCGCAGTCAATGCAAGGTTGCCTGCATTTGCCTTGTAAGTCTTGGCAATGATCGGGAACGGGATGTTCTTGTAGCGAGCATCTTCGTCATTCTTGTCTTTACTTGCATCTGCCATTTTTATAGTGGGATTTTGTTGGATTAAACTTTGCCTTTTCAAGTCATTCAGACGGCACTCACAGCCGAGGTAGTACATCTTACAATGCCGAGTCCCAGCACCTCCATCACCTTCTCGATGTTGTTCGTTGACATCCTTCTGGCACCAGTAAGGAAAGCAGACAGCACCGAGGGGTCGATGCCAGTTTGTCGGGCTATGTCGCAAATCTTGATTCCGGTCTGTCTCATCTGCATATAGAAAATCTCCGGTAGATCATCGGCAGGGATGTAAGAGAAGCCAACCGATTTCGGACCAACGGAGAGACCGAGCATATTGAGTGCTTTGATGAAGAATGGGAACGGCAGCGTCCTTGCTCCGTTAATCCATGCGTTGAAGTTCGTCGAGCACATACCAAGTTCCCGGCTGAACTGGGAATGAGACATTTCGCTTTCGTTGATTGCTTGTCTAATCTTTTCTCTTACCATAATCTTGAACTGTGATGCAAAGTTAACAAAATCTTATCATATCTACAATATTTCAAGTAAACAATACTATCATTTTATTCGTTAATGATTATATCGGATTTTCAGACATTTTACAGGGCCGGATTTTGAGCCGATTTTTGAGCGTCTGCTTTGCCATGTCGCTGATATTTTGTAACTTTGTTTCAGAGTTTTAATTTCCATCGTCAAAGCCCACCCCAGTGGTGGCCATCTTCGACTTTAGGTTATTAAATCTTTATTTGCATATAAGCAGATCCACCCGTGAGGGCAGGTCTGCTTTCTTGTTTTTCAGCGATTGCAACCGAAGTCGGAAAGGTCTTCTATGAAATAGACACACTTCCCGTTGTCGTTGATGGTGGACGACTGAAAAACTACATTCTTTGGAACTGAGTCAGGATTCTTGTCAAGCACCTTGAAGAATCTCTGTACATCCTTGAACCTGCGACACCTGATAGCTTTCGTGCAGAGGTAGCCTGAACATATCAGCGTCGGCTTGCTCCGGCGAGGGATCAGTTCAGCAGGGCTGGATTTCTTCAGACGGCTCATCGTCCTTACTTGTGAGGTAGTGTTTCATTGCGTCTCTTGCTTCTTCGAGCAGTGCCGTTATTTCTTCGGCAGATAAGAGATGAGGCACCTCCTTGTAGGGGACACCTTGGCACATAAGGTAAAGTGTGCCGTTTAGCTCCTTGACTTGGAAGGAGTCTTTAATTTCCCGGAGCTTGTTACTCCACCCAGTCTTTCTGCGGCGGTTGCGCCATTTCTTAATTAGGTTAACTAAAACTTTCATTTGCATATATCTTTTAGAACAGAATTTCGTCCACTGGGACAAAGTAAACTTCCTTGTGCTGTTTGACAGAGCCGAGGTAGCGGGATGGAAATGCCGACGATTCCGAGTGGTGCCACAACTCTCCGTCTTTATCGGCGACACCTGTTTCGTAGACTACCCGACCATGTTTAGTTGTGATGCGGAGAACCTTGATTCCGTCATCCGAGTAATCGGCTTCTGTAAGTTTCTTCCAGTTCATAGCGTCAGCGTAGGGTTTTGGCGAGATACCAGTTCTTGTAATTTCCCCAGCCTTCGATAATGGCACTGGAGATGATTTGCACCAACATGGCGGGGATGAGGATGGGCGACATGATCGCCAACTGGAGGTAGTAGAACGCGACAGCGACCTTGCTCCGCGATAGAATGTTGAGCCGAATTTTCTTTTTCTTCATGACTTCTTTAGGTTACTTTATTTGCGACAGATTGGTGTGATGGGTTAGGCTTCTCCCCTTAGACAATTTACGACGTGTTGGGCGAACTCGTCTTGTATCTTCCGGGCTTCTTTCGCCGAGAGATGCAAGCACCCGGCCCCGGTTAGGTAGCCCCAGCCTCTAACGACAAGTATCAAATCTCCGTCGAGGTAGATGTTGCCGTCTTTGGCGCTGACTCCGGGATTTCCTTTCGTCGGCTTCGTATGGTTGAGGATTTCACATATCCGATTGAGCATTTCTTCCGGATAGTTCTCGCAATCCCCGACCATCAGACACATCTGATTGTTGCAATCGTAGATGTAGCTGCCGTCTGTGGTGTACGGGCCTTTGAATATTTCGGTTGCCTTTTCCATCTTTACTTACTTTGTGGAGATGCTATCTCCGATAAGAACTTGTCTGCCCGACTAAAATCTTCAAGAACCTGGGCGAAGGTTGAGGACTTGCCGTTGATGTAATACTGAACTTTCAGACCTTTCTGCTTGCGGCCGTACAGCTCAAACATCTTTACTCCTTCGACTGAATTGCAGTTGTACTGAAATTCATCGTCCGGGCTTTCGGCTATCCTGTCTATCACTCTCTTGATCTGAACCGCCATCGAATAGGGATGGGAGGGAGTGCAGAACGGAATGTCCGTGCCCGTGAGGACCTTCACTTTTTTCATCTTGTCAATGAGGTCGGATGACCTGTTTTTCTGAACTCAAAATTACAAAAATTAACGCAGACTGCCAAATATTTCTGACACATAATAGCCTAAATGTAAATAACTTATGCGGCTTTTCGGATGAGGTGCATATTGTCTTCCATCAGCTTCAAAATCCGGTCATGATATGCCGAGTTCTTGTTGCAGACGCCTCGGCTCTGGACCACCTGGAACGTGTCGAGATTGACCTCTATCGTTTCGATGCGGTTGCCGTCCTTGTCCTTCGCCGAGAGGATGAGGGACTTCGCCTTGCTGAAATACTTACAGGCAAATACGCAGTGGTGCATTTCCTCTCCTTCGATTGCCATTTCTTCTACGGACTGAACGACACTGATCACTATTTTGTCATCTCCGAAGACGATACCGAAGAAACCGGACTTAGCTTTCTTATACATCTTCTCGTACTTGTGGGCTTCCTTGATGTCCTGCTCTCTCTTGGCTTTTGCATCCTCTCGGTTCTTGCGGATGAGAAGCCTGTCATGGGCTTCGTGCAGGTTCATGGGGCAAACGTAATGGGGGTTGTGGAGGTCTAAGCCGAAATGCTCCAACAGGTCGAGGTAGTCGAGCCACATGGTTGCATCCTGAACGATGTAGCGGTGCCGACAGGCAATGCGGATGGCTTCGGGATGTTTGAGGCTTTCGATATGATGGTTGCCGAGACGAATCTTATGTGCGAGAAGTTCTTTCTGATTATGCTTGATAAGCAATTCAGTCTGCCTATCAGCGAGTGCTGATGCGATGAGCTTGTTGGCAGGAAATCCATCGAAATCTTTCATCGACTTTACACCGTTTCGCCGGACTTCCTTCAACAATCCGACATGAGGATAGACTACCGTATTCGTGATGTCGTAGCGTGAGCCATACCAGTAATAGCCACGGCGAACCTTGATTGACAAATCACTGTTCCAGTTCCAGTAATCATAGTAACCAGTGAAAGGAATGGTCGAGCGAGCCAGTATCGTCTCCTTACCATTGGGATCTATCCAGTTCTGAACTACCTCGCAATATTCATACTCTGGCTCCAGTCCTTTGTGGATTCTCTTGGTGCAGAAG
>ULRB01044078.1_pt1 | contig 52298 bp, 43 predicted proteins | sample 1955051 | NCBI WGS metagenome assembly ULRB01 (sample SAMEA4835671, study PRJEB28245) | human gut metagenome | biome: gut microbiome; material: fecal sample | place: Denmark | collected 2008 | reverse complement strand
CTACACCTTGGGTAGTAAAAAAAGCTGCAATACAGACCTTGGAGAAAAAAAGAATAATATACAGTGCAAATAAGGGAATGGAACAGCTCAGAACCGAGATTTCAAATTATACAAAGAAAAAGCATGGCGTGGAATATAGTCCTTCTGATGAAATAATTGTTACAGTCGGCGGTTCTGAGGCAATTGATATTTCTCTTAGGGGGATAATAGACCCCGGTGACGAGGTATTAATAGTAGAACCCTGCTTTGTGTGCTATGCACCTCTTGTAGAGCTTGCAGGCGGAATTCCGGTAACTGTTCCAACAAAAATTGAAAATAATTTCAAGCTGACAGTTCAGGATTTGGAGGGAAAAATAACCGATAAAACAAAAATGCTGATTTTGCCTTTCCCGAATAATCCAACAGGTGCAATTATGACTAAAAGTGACCTTGAACCCATTGCCGAGCTTTTAAGGGATACAAATATCCTGATATTGTCAGACGAGATATATTCTGAGCTTACATACGGCAGAAAGCATTTTTCAATTATTGAGCTTGAGGGTATGAAGGAGCGTACTATTTATGTAAACGGCTTTTCAAAGGCATTTGCTATGACAGGCTGGAGACTTGGATATGTCATGGCTCCGAAACCGATTATTGACCAGCTTGTAAAAATACATCAGTATGCAATAATGTGCAGTCCTACAGTAAGTCAGTATGCTGCTGTTGAGGCACTTACCTCATGCGGCACAGAGGTTCAGAAAATGGTTGACGAATATAATATAAGACGCCGCTATCTTGTAAGTGAATTTAACAGGCTTGGACTTGAATGCTTTAATCCTGAGGGTGCATTTTATGTGTTTCCATGCATTAAAAGTACAGGACTTACAAGTGAAGAATTTTGCGAACGCCTTTTATATGAGGAAAATGTAGCTGTAGTTCCCGGTCATGCATTTGGTGAAAGCGGTGAAGGCTTTGTCAGAGTTTCATATGCTTATTCACTTAATCACTTAATGGACGCAGTCAGACGCATTGAACATTTTGTTGAAAAACTAAAGGGAGAGCATAAAAATGAGGCTTAAAGCTGCGGCAAAAGTAAATCTTTCACTTGACGTTACAGGTAAACTTGAAAATGGCTATCACCTTATAGAAAGTTTTTTTCAGACAGTCGGACTTTATGATGTGATTGACATTGAACTAAATGACAGCAGAGAAATCAGTCTGACCTGTTCTGATAAAACAATCCCATGCAATGAAAGCAATATTGCATATAAGGCGGCTTTGATTTTTCGTGAAAAATCAGGGATTGACTTCGGCTGTAAAATTCATATTGAGAAAAACATTCCGTCACAGGCAGGAATGGGCGGTGGAAGCACAGACGGGGCGGCTGTGCTTTATGCCCTCAACAAGCTTTTGAATATGGACTACTCATTTAATGAACTTGTAAAAATAGGAACAAGGCTTGGAGCAGATGTGCCGTTTTTTCTTATGGGAGGAACAGCATTTGCTGGGGGAATAGGCGAAAAGCTGACGAAAGCTCCCGATTATTCAGGCAGAATACTTGTTATCGGAAAAGGAAGTCAGGGGATATCAACTGTTGAGGCATACAGAAAAATTGACAGTCTTATAAATACTGTGCATCCGCAAACGGATAAGCTTGCAGAATCACTTAAAAACGGAGGCAGTGACGCTTACCGTTATTTTGGAAACCTGTTTGAGCTTGCCGCAGAACTTGAAGATGTTGAAAAAATAAAGTCTTATATGTTTGGAAGCGGTGCGTTAAATGCATTGATGACAGGAAGCGGTTCGGCAGTATTCGGAGTTTTTGATAATATTTCAGATGCTGAAAAGTGCTGTTCAGACTTAAAGAAAAAAGGCTTTTTCTCATCAGTCTGTAGGACTGTTGAAAAATCATTTGAAGAAATCATGTGATATTGCAGGAAACACCGTACAGAGTCCTTTGACGTGCTTTGTGCGGTATTGCCTAAAAATAATATTGCTTGAATTTTAGGACTGTGTATAATAATAAAAAGCAGAAAAACACTTGACAAAAAAGAGCATTTGTTGTAAAATTTAAAAGTAATATGGATGACAAATTGAACATTGGCGTTTTGGTTGTAGAAATTTAAGAACCTGTACCGATAGGAAATGTATGCGGATTTTTGAGCATTATTTTTCTGGATTCAAGGCAAAAATTTGCAGGCATACTGAAGTATGGCAAGATTTTTTAACACAGAGGACAGAAAATTTGCCGAAAATACAAACGTATTTCCTGTTTGTGTGGTTCTATTCCTATAGTCAAGGCGCTTTTATTTTGTAAGGAGGACATTATTATGTCAGCGCAGTATAAATCAGTATCAGAAATATTTGGGTGCAATGTATTCGGCGATACAGTTATGAGGGAAAGACTTCCTAAGAATGTGTATAAGTCGGTTTTAAAAACAAAACAGCTTGGCATTGCTCTTGACAGTGATGTTGCTGATGTTGTTGCAAATGCAATGAAGGATTGGGCTATTGAAAAGGGAGCTACTCATTACACTCACTGGTTTCAGCCAATGACAGGCGTAACTGCTGAAAAGCATGACGCTTTTATTTCTCCTACTCCCGACGGAAATGTAATTATTGAATTTTCAGGAAAAGAGCTTGTCAAGGGTGAACCTGATGCATCTTCTTTCCCGTCAGGCGGATTAAGAGCTACCTTTGAGGCAAGGGGATATACTGCATGGGATCCGACTTCATGTGCATTTATCAAGGATAATTCTCTTTACATACCAACAGCTTTTTGTTCATATACAGGAGAAATTCTTGATAAAAAGACTCCGCTTCTCCGCTCAATGGAGGTTGTCAGTGAACAGGCACTCAGAATATTAAAATTGTTTGGAAATGAAAAAGCTACAAGAGTTACTACTACAGTTGGTGCTGAACAGGAGTATTTTCTTGTTGATAAAAAATATTATGACCAGCGTGAAGACCTTATCCTTACAGGCAGAACATTATTTGGTGCAAAGCCTCCAAAGGGACAGGAGCTTGAGGACCATTATTTTGGAAATATTAAGCAGAGAGTTTCAGATTATATGAAGGATCTTGACGAAGAACTCTGGAAGCTTGGAATTTATTCAAAAACAAAGCATAATGAGGTTGCTCCTGCACAGCATGAGCTTGCTCCGATATTTACAACAGCCAATATTGCAGCAGACCACAATCAGCTTACAATGGAAATAATGAAGAAAACTGCACTTAAACATGGTCTTGTCTGCTTGCTGCATGAAAAGCCTTTTGCAGGTGTAAATGGTTCAGGAAAGCATAATAACTGGTCAATTTGTTCAAATGATGGACAAAATCTTCTCGATCCTGGTGATACTCCTCAGGATAACCTGCAATTTCTTACATTCCTTTGTGCTATTATAAAAGGAGTTCATGAGTATGCTCCGCTTCTCAGACTTTCAGCTGCATCGGCAGGAAACGACCACAGACTTGGAGCAAATGAAGCTCCGCCTGCAATTGTTTCATTGTTTATAGGAAGTGAACTTGAAGCAGTCATTGAAGCTCTTGAAAACGGTACAAAAGTTGCGTCTATTGCTGATAAGCAGTTTGAAATCGGAGTTGATGCTCTCCCTAACTTCCCGAAGGATACAACCGACAGAAACAGAACATCTCCATTTGCTTTCACAGGAAATAAGTTTGAATTCAGAATGCTGGGTTCAGCTGATTCTATTTCATGTACAAATACAATTATCAACACAATTGTTGCACAGGAACTCTGTGAATTTGCAGATGAGCTTGAAAAGTCAGATAATTTTGAAAAGGACTTAAAGGAACTCCTTGTAAAAACTATCAAGGAACATAAAGCAATCGTATTCAATGGTAATGGCTATGCAGAAGAATGGCTTGAAGAAGCGGTAAATGTAAGAAAACTTCCAAATCTTGTTTCAACTGTAGATGCACTTCCTGAATATACAAGACCTGAATTTGTTGCAATGTTTGAGAAATTCAAGGTGTATACTGCAACTGAAATTAATTCAAGAACTGAAATTTTACTTGAAAATTACAGTAAAGTAATTAACATTGAGGCTCTTACAATGCTTGATATGGCTAAAAAGCTTATTATTCCTGCCTGCATTGAGTATAATAAAACTGTTTGCGATGCGGCTGCATCTAAAATTGCAATAGGTCTTGATGCAAATGTGGAAAAGAGTATTGCATCAAAGATCTCATCATTGAATGAGGGTATATATAATGCAGTTAAGGTTCTTGATGAAAAGGTTATTACAGCTCAGGGACAGGAAGAAGGTCTTAAAATGGCACGTTTCTACAGAAATGAGGTCTTTGCACAAATGCAGACATTAAGAGCTTTGGTTGATGAAATGGAGATGTGTATTTCTTCAGACATTTGGCCACTGCCGTCATACTCAAAGCTTCTTTTCAGTGTTTGAGTTATCATAATTGAGTTTTACAGATATGAAATAAGCCGCAGCTTACGCTGCGGCTTTAGTATATCTGGAGATATTTACGGTGGTAAGGGAACGCTCTCTCTTGCAGAGCGTTCCCTCTTAAAAAACAGTCCACAGGACTGTTTTTTAATTCACCCTTTGCAGAGCGCCCTGCAAGGGCTTTCAGTCCTTGACCTGACCAAAGGGGTAGTAAACCCTTTGGAAACCCATTATTATAACAAGATAAAATACTAAACAGGTGATGTTGCCTTTACTTTTTACATTTTTTCCTGCACTTAGTGCAATCTCCGCAGCAACCCTTATTTTTAATTGCAGACTTTATACTTAATATAAATAAAATTGTGATAATCCCTATAATTATAAAATCAATTATACCCATTATAAAATCATTCCTGCTATATTATAAACTATGAGAGCGGTAATCCATGCAACAGCACATTGAAATATTACAATTACTCCCGTTTTGACTACAGAATTAAGTTCTTTTTTAATAGTTGCAATTGCAGCAACGCATGGAGTATAAAGCAATGTAAAGGTTAAGAAACTGCATGCCGAGGCAGTAGTGAAAAGTGAGGAAAGTTTTGATGTGAGTTCATTTCCTTTTGCGGAGAGCAGAACTCCCAATGTACTTATAACAGTTTCCTTTGCGGTAAGTCCTGTAACAAGAGCAGTTGAAATTCGCCAATCATCAAATCCGAGCGGCTTGAAAACAGGAGCAAGCAGACGTCCGAGCGATGCAAGCAGACTTTCTGAACTGTCGGAAACAACATTAAATCTTGAATCAAAGCTTTGCAGACACCATATTATTATGGTAGCGGCAAAAATAATAGTAAATGCTTTTTGCAGGAAATCCTTAGCCTTGTCCCACATAAGCATGAATACGCTTTTGGCTGATGGAAAACGGTAATTAGGCAGTTCCATAACGAAAGGAACAGGCTTTCCTCGAAATTTAGTTTTGTTCAGCAGTAATGCACATATTATTCCGACTATAATTCCAAGGACATAAAGCGAAATCATGACAAGAGGCTGATATTTATCGAAAAATGCCGCAGTAAAAACAGCGTAAATCGGTATTTTTGCAGAACAGCTCATAAAAGGAACAAGCATTATAGTAAGTCGTCTGTCACGGTCTGATGATAGGGTTCTTGTTGCCATAATGGCAGGAACGGAACAGCCGAAGCCTACAAGCATTGGAACAAAGCTTCGTCCTGAAAGTCCTATTTTTCTCAGCAGTTTGTCCATAACAAATGCTATTCTTGCCATATAGCCGCTGTCCTCAAGAATTGAAAGAAAGAAGAAAAGCGTTATAATAATAGGCAGGAAACTCAGCACACTTCCCATGCCTGCAAAAACTCCGTCAATGATAAGACTATGTACAACAGGATTAATCCCATATGCGGTCAAACCTTTATCTGCAAGTTCGGTTACTTTATCAACTCCGATTGAAAGCAGGTCACTTAAAAAGCTTCCGATAACATTGAATGTCAGCCAGAAAACTATCATCATAATAAGCAGAAAAGACGGTATAGCAAGATGCTTGTTAGTGAGAATACTGTCAATCTTTATACTTCGCAGATGTTCCTTGCTTTCATGGCATTTTACGACAGTTTCGCTGCATGTTTTTTCAATAAAGGTGTATCTCATGTCAGCAAGTGCGGCATTTCTGTCCATACCGCATTCAAATTCCATTTCAACAATGGTATGCTCAATCATATCAAGCTCATTTTGATTGAGTTCAAGACGGTTTGTAATGTCTGGGTCTCCTTCAACAAGTTTTGTAGCTGCAAAACGGGGACAGACTCCGATATTTTCAGCATGGTCTTCAATCAGGTGCGTTACAGCGTGAATACAGCGGTGTACGGCACCGGAACAGAAGTCAGTTTTGATTGGGTATATTTTCTTTTTGGCGGTAGTGACAACAGTATCTATAAGTTCATCAACGCCTTCATTTTTAGCGGCACTTATTGGGATAACAGGTATTCCGAGCTTTTGTGAAAGTGCTGTTACATTAATTGTACCGCCATTATTTCTTACCTCGTCCATCATATTTAAAGCAAGAACCATTGGGATTTTCATTTCAAGCATTTGTAATGTTAAATACAAATTACGTTCAATATTTGTCGCATCAACAATATTAATTATTCCATCAGGCTTTTCCTTAATTAGAAAATCACGAGTAACAATTTCCTCCTGAGTATATGGACGGATAGAGTAGATACCTGGGAGGTCAACCACCTTATGTTCGGGATAACCTCTTATTTCACCCGTTTTGCTGTCTACTGTGACGCCGGGAAAGTTTCCGACATGCTGATTTGAACCTGTAAGCTGATTAAAAAGCGTTGTTTTACCACAATTCTGATTTCCTGCAAGAGCAAAAATCATTTATCAAGCTCCTCACTTTCAATTTCAATTTTTTTTGCGTCCTCAATACGCAGAGTGAGTTCATAGCCTCTTAAATGAATTTCAATAGGGTCACCCATTGGAGCCATTTTTCTGACCATTACTTTAGTTTTTGGGATAAGCCCCATATCAAGCAGACGAAGCCTTAATTCACCCTCGCCGCCGACTGATTTAATTATGCCGGATTCTCCGACCTTTAACATATCAAGTGTCATGTTATCCTCTTTTCTTTTCATATCTGTATTTATACAGCGTTGCCTTAATTATATTACCATTTTTGAAGTTAAAAGTCAATTAATGCAGCAACCGTATACAAATATAAAGGCAATATAGCACAATGCTGTCAGTCAGACCTTGTGCGGTGTTGCTTAAATAGTAAACATTGCAAATATTCCTATTGACTAAAAGTATAAATTATGTTATTATGATATTTGGGGGCATTTGCCCCTTTAATTATTGTTTAATCTGGAAACAGGCATTTTTCAGATGATTTAAGGCAACACCGCGAAATGATTGTGGGGTGCTACCGTAAGAAAGGACTTATAATGCAATTTAAGGAATTGAATTTATCTCAGGAGCTTATTATGGCTGTTGATGAACTTGGATTTCAGGAAATGACTGAAATTCAAGAGAAAAGTATACCGCTTCTTCTGGAAAAAGCAGACGTGATAGGCCGTTCAAATACAGGTACAGGAAAAACCGCTGCTTTTGGAATACCTGCAATTGAAAGCATAACTCAAAATGATTGCGGGAAAGTACAGGTTTTGATTTTATGTCCTACCAGAGAGCTTGCAATGCAGGCTTGTGAGGAACTGAAAAAGTTTGCTAAGTTTAAAAGGTGGGTAAAACCAACCGCAGTTTACGGCGGTGCAAGCATGGAAAGGCAAATTCACGAGCTTAAAAGAGGTTCAAACATTGTTGTCGGAACTCCGGGACGTGTTATGGATCATATAAGACGCCGTACACTTAAACTTGAAAATATTAAGACAGTTATACTTGACGAAGCAGATGAAATGCTTAATATGGGATTTCGTGAGGACATTGAGAGCATACTTTCAGATGTTCCGTCAGAGCGTCAGACGGTACTTTTTTCTGCAACAATGCCTCCTGAAATTCTTGAAATTACAAAAAAATATCAGAATAACCCGACTATAATAAAAATTGCTGCAAAGCACAGAACAGTTGATTTGATTGACCAGTATTACTTTGAAGTTGCAATGGGACGTAAAACAGATGCATTAAAGCTGCTTTTAGCGGCATATTCACCAAAATCCTCAATGATTTTCTGCAACACGAAGAAAATGGTAGACGAACTTACGGAATCATTGCTTAACGGTGGATTTAAAGTTGCCGGACTGCATGGAGATATGAAGCAGGGACAGCGTACACAGGTTATGAACAGCTTTAAAAATGGAGCAGTTTCAATTCTTGTGGCGACTGATGTAGCTGCAAGGGGAATTGACGTAAGCGGAGTCGATGCTGTTTTTAATTATGATTTGCCGCAGGACAATGAATACTATATTCACAGGATTGGCAGAACAGGCAGAGCCGGTCATACAGGTAATGCGTATACCCTTGTAAGCGGCAGACGTCAGGTAAATGAAATCAGGAACATTTCAAGATACACAAAGGCTGAAATAAAGGAAATGGAATTGCCTGACAAGAGTGATATTATTGCATTTAAAATGCATTCTGTCAAAGCGGAGATAGCTGAAATGGCTGCATCTGTGCCGTCAGCGTATACATATGACATTATAAAAAGTCTTGAGCAGAGCGGTATTGAAGCAAGAGAAATTGCAGCAGCTCTGATTGACAAAAGTATGAAGGAGTATATTGCATCACTGCCTGAATTTGATGTTCCAAAGCCTTTAAAGCGTTCAAAGAACAGACCCGGTGCTAAAACGGTTAAGGTTGAAATAAGTATCGGACGCAATCAGCGTACAGCACCTAATTTTATTCTTGGTGCTCTTGTTGACGCAACAGGAATGTCGGGACGAGATTTTGGGAAAATTGACATTTTTGACAAGCATACAACGGTTGAAGTTCCTGAGGCTGAATCTGACTATATTATTGACTCAATGAACCTTGTTAAAATTAACGGGCATAAGGTTGAAGTAAAGCTTTATGAGGGCAGAGGAAAAGAAAAGCGTCCGTATAATTATAAGCAGGACAGTAGGAAAAAGAATTTTGGAAATAAAAAAAGCGGTGGACGTCCCGAATTTCATTCTGAGAGAAAACGCCGACCAAAGAAAAGACATTAAAAATATTGTGCCTTAAATTTATGGAAACAGGAGGTGTGAATTTATGGGCAACAAGAAAAAATCATCAAGTGATAAGTCTATGGTTATGAGAATAATTGTGCTTGCAGTTGTTTGTGTAATGTTCCTTGGTATGATAATACTTCCGCTTTTATATTGATATATAAGGCAACACCGTACAATCTTTGTGCGGTGTATTTTTATGTCAGAACTGCAATTACATTCAGTATAAGCGTTAATTTTTTTTACAGATTATATCAATTATAAATTGACTTTTTCTTCTTTTTTTGATATAATAAAATTAATGTAATATCGTGAAAAAACGTCTTTGATATTGACTAAGATTACAGGCAAAGGGGGATTTATATGAGGGATAAAAAAATATTGCAGGTTTCGTTTATTATTATAATTTCTTCTATAATTATTTGTGTGCTGTCTTATTTCAACCCTTCTTACTCCATTGCAATTCTTTCATCTTTTATTCTCCTTATTTGCGTTATTTTAATTATATTTCTTGCTGTTGAAATTTTTTCCGGAAAAAGTCATACAACCATTGATATGGGAGAAATTACTGATATTGTAGAAAATCTGAATACCGAGATTGTTCTTTGGACAGATGACTGTTCAGCTGTTTTCCTTAACAAAAAGCTCAGAAATATTCTTGGAATTCACAGCGGATACTTTAATAAATCAGAAATTATAAAAGAAATATTTTCAATTACAAAAGCGGATAAAAGCAGTATAAAAAAGATTATAGACGGTGAAAATAATAAGTCTGAGTTCCTTGATGTAAATGGAAATAAGCAGTATATCGTATGGAGTACATCACTTATAAGACAAAACAAGCACTGTGCTTTGTATTTCAGTTCAGGCTTTAATATTACTGAAAAAAATAAAATTGAGCAGAAGCTCTATGAAACGTATGACCGCCATAAGCTGGCTATGGAGCTTTCAGAAATCGGTTTTCTTATGAGTCAGGAGCCGGGTATATACACTGCGTCAGACGAGCTTGTGAGGATGCTGGGACTTAAAGGAAACAAAATATCTTTCAATGAATTTCGCCGAATGATTCACCCCAATGAAAGAGCTGCATATGACAGCTCTATTAAAAAGGTATCCAGTCCGACCAATTATAATGGTGAAATATTGAATGTTGAGCTTCGGCTGAAGTCATATGACGGCACATACAGGTGGTATTCCTACAGGTTTAAAGGGATAAAAACTCCTGATCCTTCCGCACCTGTAATAGGCGGTACTTTTCTTGACATCACTCATGAGCGTGAAAAGGACATGCTTATTGAAAAACTTGCTTATATTGATGAAATAACAGAAATTGCAAATAGAAACAAGCTGGTTAAAATTGGTCAGGAAACTTATGAATGCTGTCAAAACCTTGATTACAGCTTTTGGATAATAGTTGTTGACATTGATAAATTTCATATTATAAATGATTCCTGTGGCTACGAAATTGGAAACAAGCTTTTAAGAAATTTTGCTCACAATCTTTATAAATACATTTCATTGGGCGGTCTGGCAGCAAGAATAAGCGGTGACAATTTTGCACTTATGATTCGTGATTATGGTGATGATGACCTGCCAAGGAAAACAGTGGAGTCGATTCAGCGTGACTTTGCTGATATGGCAGTTCATGAGCTTTCATGCCATTCGCTTACCTGCTCGGCAGGTTATTCCAAGCTTCCCGATGACGGTGAGAGCTTTGTGGATATTCTTGAACATGCAGAATTTGCTCTTAAATCAGGAAATGAAACAAGAAGCAGTATAACAGGTTACGAAAGTAATATGCATGACGCTATTATTGGTGATAATGAGCTTGAAAAGGCTCTTTCGGATGCTATTGACAACAATGAACTTCATTTATTTTATCAGCCGAAAATTGAGATTTCAACAGGTAAATTTATAGGGGTTGAAGCACTGGTCAGATGGATTAAGCCTGACGGCACAATTGTTCCGCCAAGTAGTTTTGTTCCTATTGCTGAAAGCTCGCATTTAATTGACAGAATAAGTGATTTTGTCCTTAATGAAGCATGTAATCAGAACATGATGTGGCAAAGAATGGGCTATCCTAAAATTATAATGTCTATTAATTTTACATCATACGACTTTTATCAAAAAAATTTAAATGACAGGGTTTTTGAAGCTCTTGTCCGTTCAGGATTAAGTGCGGAATGGCTTGAGGTTGAACTTACCGAAAGATTGGCTCTGCATGATATTGACTATGCTGTTTCACAAATGAATCAGTTAAGAGATTTAGGTGTAAGGCTTGCAATGGACGATTTTGGAACAGGTTATTCTTCATTGAGTTATATTCAGATTCTGCCGCTGACTTTATTAAAGCTTGACCGTTCATTTGTAGTTAATATTGAGTCAGACCATATTGCATATGAAATTGTATCTGCGGTTATAAAAATTGCAAAATCGAAGAAAATAGAAGTAATAGCAGAGGGTATTGAAACTCCTCGTCAGGCAATAATACTTCGTGAAGCAGGCTGTGATTATGCACAGGGATACCTTTATGGAAAACCAATGCCTGCTGATAAAATTGAGGAGTATTTTGAACAAAATGAAAAACATAGACAGATATTCTGAAAATTTATTTTTACAGTAAGAATATGAAGTTTTTGTATAACTTTGACAATAAGGCAAATTATATCATGTAAATGCAAACTTTAAAATATAAATATTGGAGGTAAGTAGAATGAAAAAACGTATAGGCATTTTAACAAGCGGCGGCGACTGCCCGGGGTTAAACGCTACTATCAGAGGAGTTGCAAAGGCGTGCTTTGAACGCTTTGGTGAAGATAACGTTGAAATAGTGGGCATTTCAAATGGTTATTACGGACTTATCAATAATCTTTGCAAAGACATGAATCCTGCTGATTTTTCCGGAATTCTTACCAGAGGCGGCACAATTTTCGGTACAAAACGTCAGCCGTTTAAAATGATGCAGGTGATTGGTGACGACAACATTGACAAAGTAAAAAATATGAAAGAAACCTATAAAAAGCAAAAGCTTGACTGTCTGCTTACTCTCGGCGGAAACGGTACACATAAAACTTCCAAACTCCTTGCAGATGAGGGACTGAAAGTAATCGGACTTCCAAAAACTATTGATAACGATATTTATGGTACTGATGTTACATTCGGATTTCATACTGCTGTGGATATTGCAACTGATGCTCTTGACAGACTTCATACAACAGCAGCGAGTCATTCCAGAATAATGCTTTGTGAAATAATGGGTAATAAGGCAGGTTGGCTGACACTTAATGCAGGAATTGCAGGCGGTGCGGACGTTGTACTTATACCTGAAATTCCTTATGACATTGAAAAGGTATGCGATGCAGTAATAAACAGGAGTGCATCAGGAAAAACATTTTCAATAATTGCCGTTGCTGAAGGAGCTTTTGACGTTAATGAGGCTAAAATGAAGAAAAAGGAACGTGCGGCTAAACGTGCAGAGGCAGGAATTTTGACAGCAACAAGCAGAATTGCAGCTCAGATTAATGCAAATACAGGCTTTGAAGCTCGTGTATGTGTTCCTGGACATATGCTTAGGGGCGGAGCTCCAAGTGCCTATGACCGTATACTTGCAACTCAGTTCGGAGTTCATGCAGCAAAGTTGATTGCTGACGAGAAATATGGCAGAACCGTAGCAAAAATAGGAAATAAAATAACTTCAAATAAGCTTGATGATATAGCAGGCAAAACAAAATTTGTTGACCCGAAAGACCAGCTTGTAGTTACTGCAAGAGATCTGGGCATTTCATTTGGTGATTAAGTATCAGAACTTTTAAGGCAATACCGCACAAAGTACGTTAAACTGCTTTGTGCGGTATTGTTTTAGCTACGCATAAAGTCTATGAAAGTTGTATTTATTTTTCTTTAATTTATCACAAAGCATTCACTTTATTCAATTATTATGTTATAATAAAACGTGAAGAATGTGTTTTTGATTTTATTGCACGATTTTTAGAACCAGTCCACACAAAAATGTGCGTATTTTATATGCGGACAGGTTCTTATATCAACAGGAGGTATTTATGGCTAAGATTTTAATAGTGGACGATGAAGTAAATATCAGAAAGGTCGTAAGGGAATATGCAGAGTTCGAGGGCTATGAGGTAGAAGAAGCTGAAAATGGTATGGATGCCGTTAACATGTGCAAAGAAAATGATTTTGATCTCATAATCATGGACGTTATGATGCCGAGGCTTGACGGTTATTCGGCTTGCAAAGAAATACATAAATCAAAAAGTATTCCTGTCATAATGCTTTCAGCAAGAGGCGAAGAATATGATAAACTTTTCGGCTTTGAAATCGGTGTGGACGATTATGTTGTAAAGCCGTTTTCTCCAAAGGAGCTTATGGCAAGAGTCAAGGCAGTTCTTAAAAGAGGTATGGGAAAAGCTGAAACAACAGGTGAAAAGCTTACCTTTGAAGGACTTGAAATTGATATGTCCGGAAGAGAGGTTTATGTTAACGGCAAGAAAGCTTCTATGACTCCAAAGGAATATGACCTGCTTTTTTATCTTGTAAAAAATAAAAATATTGCTTTAAGCAGAGATAAGCTTCTTGAAGAAGTTTGGGGATACGATTTCTTTGGTGATGACAGAACTGTTGATACACATATAAAAATGCTGAGAAACAGCCTTGGAGAATATCGTAAATTTATTGTTACTTTGAGGGGAATGGGATATAAATTTGAAGCTGTTTAATAACCTGACTCTTAGAATGAAAATATGGCTGTATTTTGCAGCATTTACTCTTATTGTATTTGTTCTTTTATGGATTTTTCAGGTATATTTTCTTGAAAATTTCTATGAACGAATGAAAATAGGTGATGTAAGAAATGCAGCTGAAGAATTAGTGGATAATTATGGTTCTGATGATTATGATAAACTGCTTACCAAAATTGCCTTTGATAATGATGTATGTATAGAAATACTTGATAAGTATAACAGAAGTATATACACGAGAGAGGTGATGGGACAGTGCCTTATTCATGGAAGAAACAGTGTTATTTTTTCTTTTATGCCAAAGCTTTACAACAGTGAAAATGGCGAGATATATTATAAAAACACAAGTCCGTCCGGTGATGAATCGTTGTTATATGGCTGTATTATTGGCGATAAGGATAATCCTGACGCTGTACTGTTTCTTAACAGCAAGCTTGTTCCTGTAGGCTCTACAGCGTCTATCATAAAACGTCAGCTTATGATAATCACATTTATACTTATTGTTATTGCATTTCTGCTTTCTATTTATGTTGCACAAAAGATTGCAAAACCAATTTCACAGATAACCAAATCAGCAGGCAGACTTGCAGTTGGTGATTATACCACAAAATTTGAGGGAAAGGGCTATGCAGAGGCACAGCTCCTCGCAAATACCCTTAATTATGCAAGCGAAGAAATATCAAAAGTCGATACGTTACAGCGTGACCTTATTGCAAATGTTTCACATGACCTCAGAACACCGCTTACAATGCTTAAGGCTTATGCGGAAATGATTCGTGATTTATCCGGTGACAATCCTGTAAAAAGGGAAGAACATCTTAATATAATTATTGAAGAAACTGACAGACTTGCCCTGCTTGTGAATGATATGCTTGACCTTTCAAAGCTTGAAAGCGGACGTCAGAAGCTTACGAGATCAGAATTTGGAATTACAGGCAAGCTGAACGAAATTATTGAAAGATATAAAGGCGTGTCAGGGCATATGGGATATCATATTCATTTTACGCCTGATGAAGAAAGAATAGTTTACTGTGATGTTGTAAAGATTGAACAGGTAATATATAATCTTATAAATAATGCTATTAATTATACAGGTGAGGATAAGCAGGTCTATGTATCACAGATAAATCTTCCGAATGGTGTGCGCATTGAAGTCAGGGATACAGGACAAGGTATAGAGGACGATAAAATCAAGCTTATTTTTGATAAATATTATCGTTCTGAAAATCATAAGAGAGAAGTGGTCGGTTCGGGACTTGGCCTTTCTATTGTCAAAGCAATTCTGAAACTTCACAATTATGATTATGGTGTAAACAGTACAATAGGAAAGGGATCTGTTTTCTGGTTCGTAATAAAAGACGTAAAATATAAGGAAACAGCAGATAAATAGAAATTAAAACTGTTTCCCCTATAAATCGTCAATGGACTTTCTTTGACTTTTCAATATGCTTTCACTTAATATTCACAATGGATATTTATAATATAAACAAGCTCAAAGAGAAATGAGCTATTAATTAACGGTAATTTAACGTTCACCCCAACGTTAGATTATAATAAAATCCCCAATAATCCCTATATCATGGCACAAAAGCTCCGTTAAGGAGCTTTTGTGTTTTTTCTTTTTACAGTAATATTTCAAATGCTTTTCGTAATTATTTCACTGTTTTCTCACAATCGGGCTGTATAATCTAAATGTACTTAGGAAATGTTCCTAATGTACTTTTTGACTTTCATATAGTTTAATGTTACCCCCATTAAACAAAAATCCCCAATAATCCCTATATCATTGCATAAAAGCTCCCTTTTCAGGGAGCTTTTATGTTTTATATCTGATATAAATGTTTTTACTTTTTCATGAGAAGTGCAACGGAATGTGATGCTATTCCAAGCATTTCGCCTGTAAATCCGAGCTTTTCTTCAGTGGTAGCTTTTATGCTGACTTGTGATATGTCACATTTACAGGCTTTTGCAACATTTGCTCTCATTTTGTCGATATAATCGGCAAGCTTCGGACGCTGAGCAATTATTGTAGCGTCAATATTACCGATTTTGTATCCTTTTTCATCAATCAGACTGCATACATACTCTAATAACTTAATGCTGTCAGCATCTTTGTATTTTTCGTCTGTATCAGGAAAGTGTTTGCCGATATCACCAAGAGCTAAAGCACCAAGTATTGAGTCCATAATTGCATGAACGACCACATCTGCATCTGAGTGACCTAAAAGTCCCATTGAATTTTCAATATCAACACCGCCTAATATAAGCTTTCTGCCAAATTTCAGGCGATGCACATCATAACCATGACCTATTCTGAACATAACAGCCTCCATTCTGATGAAAATAAATTATTTTAAAAAAGTATTATTAATTTGTTAAAATTGTATAATTTAGCTAATAAGGGGTTTCCAAAGGGTTTACTAACCCTTTGGCGAAGTCCAGAGGCAGCGCCTCTGGGGGGGTGTGGGGCAAAGCCCCACATATAGCCTTTAAGCGCTCCGCAAAGGGTGAATTAAAAACAGTCTTTAAGACTGTTTTTAAGAGGGAACGCCCTGCAAGTGAGGGCGTTCCCTAACTAACTTTATTTATCTGCTTCAACAATGTATACTTTCCTTACAGAAAATCTATTCTTGCTTGATTAATCGTTTAGTGCAGCCTTGATAGCTTCAATTTTATCAGTTTTCTCCCATGCAACATTAAGATCTTCACGTCCCATGTGACCATAAGCAGCAAGCTGTCTGTACTGCGGCTTTCTGAGGTCAAGCATATTGATGATTGATGAAGGTCTGAGGTCGAAAACCTTGTCAACAGCCTTAGCAAGAGCAGCTTCCGAAACATTGCCTGTACCAAAAGTATCAATAAGAATTGAAACAGGCTTTGCAACACCAATTGCATAAGCAAGCTGAACTTCACATTTTTCAGCAAGATCTGCGGCAACTATGTTTTTAGCAATATATCTAGCAGCATAAGCAGCAGAACGGTCAACCTTGGTCGGGTCCTTTCCGCTGAAAGCACCGCCGCCATGACGTGAATATCCGCCGTATGTGTCAACAATGATTTTCCTTCCTGTAAGACCGCTGTCACCCTGAGGACCGCCGATTACAAATCTTCCTGTAGGATTAATAAAGATTTTTGTATTTTTGTCAATGAGTTCAGCAGGGATAACAGGCTTTATAACGTATTCCTGAATATCCTTTCTGATGCTTTCAAGGGCAATATCAGGAGCGTGCTGAGATGATACAACAATTGTGTCAATGCGGACAGGCTTGCCGTCATCATATTCAACAGTTACCTGCGATTTGCCGTCAGGACGCAGATAACGCAGAGTACCGTTCTTGCGGACTTCTGTGAGCTTTAATGAAAGCTTATGGGCAAGAGAGATAGGCATAGGCATAAGTTCAGGAGTTTCCTTGCATGCATAGCCGAACATTATGCCCTGATCTCCAGCACCTGTTGAAAGGTCTGTTTCAGTTTCCCCTGCTTCTCTGTATTCAAATGCTTCGTCAACACCCATGGCAATGTCGCCGGACTGCTCATCTATTGAAGTAAGTACAGCACAGGTGTGACCGTCAAAACCAAATTTAGCTCTGTCATATCCTATGTCAACAATAACCTGTCTTACTATTTTAGGAATGTCAACATCAGCTTTAGTTGTTATTTCTCCCATGCAAAGAACCATACCTGTTGTACATGCTGTTTCGCAGGCAACCCTTGCATACTTGTCCTGTTCGAGAATTGCGTCAAGGACAGCATCAGAAATCTGGTCACAAATTTTATCGGGGTGTCCCTCAGTAACAGATTCTGATGTGAATAAGTGTTTAGCCATTTAAAAATACCTCCGTTTTAAAACTGCATAAATAAATTAAAGGCGTCTTTTTCACAAAAGACGCCTTGATTTTTTTGAAATCCTCATCTTTCGGATAAACCGCAGGAATTAGCACCTTGTCTGTTCTTCACAGTCAGGTTGCCGGGCTTCACAGGACCTGTTCCTCCGCCACTCTTGATAAGGTTTAATTGATGTTTTTATTATACACGCATAATTTCAGTTTGTCAATAGCTGATGAAATTAATTGTAGTTTTGTGAGGTATATACAGCTTTAATGATGTTTTTTGTTAAAAGTCAACAAAGTTTGAAATCAAAAAAAAATCTTCTTCACTTTAACTTGCTGATGTGGTATAATTAAAAGAGTATATTTATACTTAAGGCAATGCTGTACAATTTCTGTGCGGGACTGCCTTGAAAGAAAGGACGTTTTAGAGATGTTTCAAAAAGATATAGAAACAATGCCTCGGCAAAAAATTGAAGAACTTCAGCTTGAAAGACTGAAATGGCTTGTTGACTACTGCATGACAAATATTCCGTTTTATAATAAAAGACTTACCGAGGCAGGTGTAACTGCTGAAAAAATAAAGTCACTTAAAGATATAGAATACATACCTTATACTACAAAGGCAGATATTCGTGATACATATCCGTTTGGACTTTTCGGTCAGCCTATGAAGAAAATAGTTCGTATCCATGCTTCGAGCGGTACAACCGGAAAGCCTACAGTTGTAGGATATACCAAGAATGACCTTGAAAACTGGAGCGACTGTATGGCACGTCTTTGCTGTGCCGCAGGTGCAACAGATGAGGATATTGTCCAGATAGCATTCGGTTACGGACTTTTTACAGGTGCTCTCGGACTTCATTACGGTCTTGAAAAGTTAGGAGCTACAGTTGTTCCGACATCAAGCGGCAACACCGAAAAGCAGATTATGCTTATGCAGGACTTCCAGACAACTGCACTTGTTTCTACACCGTCTTATGCACAGTACATTGGTGAAAAAGCAAAGGAAATGGGCGTGATTGACAACATCAACCTTAAGCTCGGACTTTTGGGCTCAGAGGGCTGTACTGTTGAAATGAGAAATCAGATTGAGAAAACCCTCGGTCTTTTTGCAACAGATAACTACGGTATGAGCGAGCTTATGGGACCCGGTGTTTCAGGTGACTGTAAATATCGCTGCGGTATGCATATAAATGAGGACCATTTCTATCCTGAAATTATTAATCCTGATACAGAAGAAGTCCTTGAAAGAGGAAGTCAGGGAGAGCTTGTTATCACAACTCTTACAAAAGAAGGCATACCAATGCTTCGCTACAGAACAAAGGACATTACCAAAATTAATTATGAACCATGCAAATGCGGAAGAACCTTTGCAAGAATGGACAAAATCAAGGGCAGAAGTGATGATATGCTTAAAATCAGAGGAGTTAATGTATTTCCGTCACAGATTGAAAGTGTTCTTATGGGATTTGATAAGATTGCACCGCATTATCAGCTTGTTGTTACAAGAGCTAATTTTTCAGATGCTCTTGAAGTCAAGGTTGAACTTGCTGACGGTTCACTTCTCGAAAATTACGGTGAGCTTGAAAAACTCAGAGGAAATATCCATCATAATCTTAAAACGGTTCTCGGAATTGAAACAAAGGTATCACTTGTTGAGCATAAGTCGCTTGAGCGTTTTCAGGGCAAGGCAAAGAGAATTGTTGACCTGAGAAATCAGAAGTAATGAATAAGCTTTTTATTTCCGACCTTGACGGCACGCTTTTCAATTCAAATGCGGAGATTACCGATAATACTGCTGAAATTATAAATTCACTGATTGAACGTGGAATGAATTTTACATTTGCTACAGCACGTTCAGAACGTTCAGCAATTGAAATGACGAAAAAGCTTAAAATAAATACGCCATGTCTTTTGATGAACGGTGTTATTGTTTACGACATGAACGCTGAAAATGAACGCAGATATGTAAATTACGAGTGCATTTCCTATGAAAAATCCATAATTTTGTCTGAATTATATGATGAACTTGGCATAAAGGGCAATATGTACAGAATTATAAACGGAAACCTCACTTCATTTTCCACAAATCCTGATGCTGATAAATCACAGTATCTCTTTTGTGAACATTTCAGGGATTTTATTGTAAACGAATCGTCAACGCTTCCTATTTATTTTACTGCAAATGACGATTTTGATATTCTTCTTCCTCTTAAAGAGAATGTATCTGCACTTGACGGTGTGGACTGTACATTTTATAAGGACACATATACAGGAAAGTGGTTTCTTGAGATTTTTTCAGAAAATGCGTCAAAGTCAAATGGAATAAAATATCTGAAAAACAAATATAATTATGACCATGTAACCTGCTTTGGCGATAATCTCAACGACATTTCAATGTTTATGACGGCTGATGTGAGAGTTGCAGTTGAAAATGCAAAGGCAGAACTGAAAAAATATGCCGACTTTACTGCACTCTCAAATGACGAGGACGGCGTTGCTGAATGGCTGAAAAACAATTTTTTGGATTAAGCTTCCTTTGGTGAGTTTGCTGAAAGTGACAAAATACATACATTAATCCTGTGCAGACAGGTTCTGATATTTTAAATATGAAAGGAATTTTTATATGAAGAAATTAATGCTTGGAAACGAGGCATTTGCAAGAGGTCTTTATGAAGCAGGCTGTAAGGTGGTATCAAGTTATCCGGGTACACCTTCTACTGAAATAACTGAATGCGTGGCTAAGTATGATGAAGTTTATGCTGAATGGGCACCAAATGAAAAGGTGGCAATGGAGGCTGCTATAGGAGCTTCAATTGCAGGAGCAAGAAGTTTTTGTGCCATGAAGCACGTTGGACTGAATGTTGCCGCTGATCCTCTTTATACTGCCGCATATACAGGTGTAAACGGCGGTATGGTAATTGCAGTTGCTGATGACCCGGGAATGCACTCATCACAAAATGAGCAGGACAGCCGTCATCATGCTATTGCTTCAAAGGTAATGATGCTTGAGCCTTCAGATTCAGGCGAATGCAAGGAGTTTGCAAAGATTGCTTTTGAGCTTTCAGAGCAGTTTGATACCCCTGTAATCGTCAGACTTTCAACAAGGGTTTCACATTCTCAGAGCAGTGTTGAGCTTTGCGAAAGAGAAGAAAAGGAACTTAAAGAATATAAAAAGACTCCTCAGAAGTACGTTATGATGCCTGCATTTGCAAAGGGCAGACACGTTTTTGTTGAAGAGCGTACAGCAAAGCTTGTTGAGTATGCTGAAACATCACCGCTTAACAGAGTTGAGATTTCAGACAAGGCTGAATTTGGCGTTATTACAAGCGGTGCAGCATATCAGTATGCTAAGGAGGCTCTTGGAGAAAGAGCGTCAGTTTTAAAGCTTGGTACAGTAAATCCGCTTCCTGTTAAGCTTATTCAGAATTTTGCTTCTAAATATGAAAGAGTATACATTATTGAAGAACTTGACGGTATTATAGAGTCACACTGCCGTAATATCGGAGTAAACAATGTTATGGGCAAGGAGATTTTCGGTTATATCGGTGAGCTTTCACAGTCAATAATTGCTGAAAAACTTCTCGGAGAAAAAACAGAGGTTCAGACCTTCGGAGAAAATATACCTGTACGTCCTCCTGTAATGTGTGCAGGATGTCCTCACAGGGGTTTGTTTTACTGTCTTTCAAAGCTTAAAGTTATGGTTTCCGGTGATATCGGCTGTTACACTCTTGGAGCAGCAGCACCTCTTTGTGCTGTTGATACAACAGTATGCATGGGTGCATCAATTTCAGGACTTCATGGTTTCAATAAGGCGAGAGGTGCTGAGGCTGAAAAGAACAGTGTTGCTGTAATCGGTGACTCAACCTTTATGCACAGCGGTATGACAGGCCTTGTTAATATTGCATATAATGCAACAAATTCAACTGTAATTATTCTTGATAACTCTATTACAGGCATGACAGGTCATCAGCAAAATCCGACAACAGGCAAAAATTTAAAGGGTGATCCTGCTGCAGCTGTAAATCTTGAGGAGCTTTGCAAGGCTATAGGCATCAAGAGAGTAAGAGTAGTTGACCCTTATTCACTTGCTGAAACAGAGGCTGCAATCAAGGAGGAACTTGCTGTTGAAGAACCGTCTGTAATTATTTCAAGACGTCCTTGTGCATTGCTGAAATATGTTAAGCATAAACCTGCACTAAAGGTTGAAGCAGATAAATGCAAGGGCTGTAAGGCTTGCATGAAGCTTGGATGTCCTGCAATTTCAATGAATGACGGAAAGGCAGTAATTGACCATACACAGTGCGTTGGCTGCGGTATTTGTCAGGAACAGTGTAAATTTGCAGCAATAAATTAAAATACGGCTTATATGAGAAAAAAGAAAAAATTAAGTACAAAAGAAATTTTCGGATTGCTTGCATTTATGATTTTTATTTTTGCTGCATCCAGTGCCAATGTTCCGTTTATTTATCAGGCAGCGGCAGTAATTGTCTTTTATGGGGGATATCATTTTATATCTCGTTTGATTGAAAAAAGAAAAAACAAGTTGACTGCTGAAAAGGAATATAAAGAGCAGACAGATAAATTCCATTCATAAAAATAATTTTATCAGGTATAGGATTAATGAAGAAATTTATAAAATCACTTGTTACTTTATTTATAATAATTACAGTCTGGAGCTGTCTGTATAAGATTGGTCTGTTTGGTAAAAATACGATTTTTGTACTGATACTTATACTTTTAATCAGATTCGGTTGTGCACTTAAATCAAAAATAAATTCTCGCAATGACTGTATGTATTCTGATGAAAATGGCGAAGAAGCTGACGCTGATTTGACTGATGCAATTATATGGTCGGTTAATACTTTGTCTGATGCTGCTATAGATACTGTTTGGAACAGTATTGACAGCTGCATGAATAATGCGGCAGATAAAAGTTCATATGCAAGGATTAACAATAATGAATCCTTAAGCACAAAAAAGGTGGATATGAATATTTATCTTGCTATGCAAAATTATATACTTGAACAAGCTGAAAAGGAAAACGCAGAGCTTGAAAAAAGGCGGAAAAGCTATATTTTCGATGATGATAATACAGAAATGGAATCAATTGCTGTTAATGGCACAATAATGCCGCATAAGAAAAAAGAATATGCTGAAATGGAATCTGTTGTTATAAACAGTAAATCAAATCAGCTTGATAATACGAATAATTAACTTTTATAATGAGGAGTAAAAAATGGAAACGAAATCAATTATGATAGTTGGTGTAGGCGGACAGGGTTCTCTCCTTGCTTCAAGACTTCTTGGAAACGTACTGCTTGCACAGGGCTTTGACGTAAAGGTAAGTGAGGTACATGGAATGTCACAGAGAGGCGGTTCTGTTGTAACTTATGTCAAGTACGGTGATAAGGTTTATTCACCTGTAATTGAACAGGGTGAGGCAGACGCTGTTATCTCATTTGAACAGCTTGAAGCTGCAAGATGGCTTCCTTACCTTAAAAAAGGCGGACATCTTATAACATCTACACAGAAGATTGACCCCATGCCTGTAATTACAGGTGCAATGGAATATCCTGAAGATATTATCAAAAAAATATCTGACCTTGGAGTTGATATTACTGCTGTTGATGCATTGAAGCTTGCTGAAGAAGCAGGCAACTCAAAGGCTTCAAATGTAGTTCTTATGGGTGTGGTTTCAACTAAAATGGATTTTGATGATAAGCTTTGGCAGGACGCTATTGAACAATGTGTACCTGAAAAGTTCCTTGAACTTAATAAAAAGGCTTTTGAGCTTGGAAAAAATGCTTGCTGTTAAGCTGTAATTTATGCATTAAAAACGTATCGGAGGATAAACCAATGGAAAGATATTGGAATAAGGACATGGAGTGTGCGACATTAAGTGAAATGAAGGCTCTCCAGAGCTTTCGTCTTTCACAAACAGTAAGAAGAGTATATGAAAATGTACCTGTATATCGTGAAAGAATGGATGCTGTCGGAGTAAAGCCTGAGGATATTCAGAGCGTAGAGGACTTGTACAAGCTTCCGTTTACATGCAAGCAGGATTTGCGTGATACATATCCTTATGGTCTTTTTGCAGTTCCTATGGATCAGGTTGTGCGTGTACATGCTTCAAGCGGAACAACAGGAAAGCAGATTGTCGTAGGCTATACACAAAAGGATCTTGATACATGGTCTGAGTGCTGTGCAAGAGCTTTGACTGCTGCCGGTGCAACAAACAAGGACTTCATGCATGTATCCTACGGATATGGACTTTTTACAGGCGGACTAGGAATACATGGAGGAGCTGAAAAGGTAGGAATGACTGTTATCCCTGTTTCAACAGGCAATACCAAAAGACAGATAAACATTTTAAAGGACTTAGGCTCTACATATATTTGCTGTACACCGTCTTATGCGTTGTTTATTGCTGAAACCATGCAGGAGCTTGGTATAACAAAAGACGATATAAAGCTTAAAGCAGGACTTTTCGGTGCAGAGCCTTGGACGGAGGAAATGCGTCAGGAAATTCAGGAGAAGCTTGGATGTAAGGCTATGGATATTTATGGTCTTACAGAAATTATCGGACCGGGCGTTGCTTTTGAATGCAGTGAACAGACAGGAATGCATATAAATGAAGATAATTTTATAGTTGAAACGATTGATCCCGATACAGGCGAGGTTTTGCCGGAGGGTTCACAAGGTGAGCTTGTATTTACATGTATCACAAAGGAAGCATTTCCGCTTATTCGTTACAGAACTCGTGATATAGGCATTCTTTCAAGAGAAAAGTGCAGCTGCGGACGTACACTCATAAAAATGAAGAAGCCTGCGGGAAGAAGTGACGACATGCTTATTATCAGAGGAGTAAATGTATTTCCGTCACAGGTTGAAAGTGTACTGCTTCAGCTTGGTAATACAGCTCCGTATTATCAGCTTATTGTTGACAGGGTAAACAATACGGATACCTTGGAAATTCAGGTAGAGCTTTCACAGGAAATGTTCTCAGATACTATCAAGAGCCTTGAAGAAGAGGAGAAAACAATTAAAACTGCTGTTGAATCAACACTTGGAATTGCGGCGAAAATTACACTTGTTGAGCCAAAGACAATCGAGCGTGTTGAGGGCAAGGCAGTAAGAGTAATTGACAAGCGTAAGCTGCATTAAGGAGGATTAGTTATGAATAATATCAGACAAATTTCAGTTTTTGTAGAAAACAAGCCGGGAAGATTAAGTGCTATTACTAAAATTTTAAAGGATAACGGCATCAACATCAGAGCAATTTCAATTGCTGATACAAAGGATTTCGGAATACTCAGACTTATTGTAAGTGATCCTGATAAGGCATGCGAAAAACTCAGAGCTGAAAAATGCACAGTTACAATAACAGAAGTTGTTGCAATTGAAATAGCAGATGAACTGGGACGTCTCAGCAGTGTTATTGATATTCTTGCAGACTCAAAGGTCAATATCGAATATATGTATGCGTTCCTTAGCAAATCTGACAACAAGGCTTCAATTATTTTAAGAGTAGACGACAATGAACGTGCAGCAGCTGCTTTTAAAAATGCAGGTGTTATTCAACTTACTGAAAAAAACATATGTGAAATGTAATAAATTCACAAATATTTCTGAAAAACATAAAAAAATTCTTTAATCACTTGACAAATAGATAAAAATTTGTATAATTATATATGAGGATTTGTGCAAGGTAATTATGCGAATATAGGAGTGATTTAATATGGGAATTCTCAATAAATTTAATGATGTCAGTAAGGGTGTGAACGATAAAGCCAAGAGCATTTCTGAAGCAAATAACCTTAAAAGAAAGATTCTTTACGAGGAAGAGAGAATTGTTGAGATCTTTACAGACATTGGTAAGAAGTATTATAAGAATCCTAATGAAGATCCGAATGTACTTAAAGTTCTTTGTGATGATATTGATACAAGACGCAGAAGAATCAAAAGAATGCGTTATGAATTCAATCAGATAAAGGGATATAAGATTTGTCCTAAATGCGGAGCTGAGGTTAATGATAAATTCCAGTTCTGCGGCGTTTGCGGTGCAAGACTGCCTGATGTTGATGATGAGGACTTTTCTTCACTTGAATCTAATGATTATTATACTGTCAGCAGCAATAATTTCTTTGATGCTGATTCACAAAAGACATATTAATATTAAAGCCTGTTTCATTTGAAGCAGGCTTATTTTTACTATAATTTTTGATTTAAGGAAATACCGCATAAAGATTGTGCGGCAGAAATGCAGATATATTTTTCGTCAGATTGCATAGAATTTTTGAAAGCATACTGTCGTATGGTGAGAAAATTATGTGTAATATGACGGAAAATTTGCAAGTTTATGACGTGCAAAGTCTTTTGACGTGCTTTGTGCGGTGTTGCCTTAAGAATAAGTTCACAGTTTTTTTGTGAAATTTAGAAGAAAAATGCGTAAAATTCCAATTATTCATAAAATCTTTATTTACGCTTGACTTTATTGACATAAGTCACTATAATATATACTGGATTTATAATTTGAACTGTAAATATATCATATTTTTGGCCGGTTTATGTGATAGACTGGCTTTATTTATCTGTCAGACAGTTCAAAAGCAGCGTGTACAAAAATATATCAGAATGCATAGCAGCGTTATGACGTGTATTAAGATTTTGTACCATACTGCAAAATAAAAGGTCTGTAATATATACAGATTTTAATAGGAGAGTGTTTATATGAAAGAAGCTATGAATGAGTATGGATATTTGCTCTCCATTGCAATTATCCTGCTGAGTACGAAATTTCTCGGACTGCTTACTCAAAAATTCAGGATGCCTCAGGTTGTAGGTGCATTAATTGCAGGACTTTTACTCGGACCTGCTGCATTTAATGTGATTCATGCAGGCTCAATGGATTTTATCAATCATGTTTCTGAAATAGGTGTTATTGTTCTTATGTTTGCTGCCGGTCTTGAAACAGACGTAAATGAGCTTAAAAAGACAGGCGGAGCGTCATTTGTAATTGCACTTATGGGTGTTATTGTTCCGCTTTTGGGCGGCTTTGGTCTTGCTTACTTCTTTAATGAAGGTAACGGCAGTGACGTAAGCCTGTTCCTCCAGAATATGTTTATAGGCGTAATTCTTACTGCAACATCGGTCAGCATTACTGTTGAAACACTTAAAGAGCTTGGCAGACTTTCTTCAAAGTCAGGAAATGCAATTCTCGGTGCAGCTTTAATAGATGATATTCTTGGTATTATTGCTCTTACAGTTATAACAAGTCTTGCATCACCTGAATCAGGAAATATTGCAATTGTACTTTTAAAGATACTGGGCTTCTTTGTAATCGGCGGATTTGCCTGTGTTGGTTTCCATTTCTTTATGCAGAAATGGTGCGATACAAGGGATAAGGATTTAAGACGATATGTTATAGCAAGCTTTGTATTTTGTCTTATTATGTCATTCAGTGCAGAGGCTTTCTTTGGAGTTGCAGATATTACAGGTGCATTTTTTGCAGGCATAGCAATTTCAAATACACCAAGATGCAAATATATAACAAGCAGGTTTGATACGCTGTCATATTTGCTTTTATCTCCTGTGTTCTTTGCAAGTATAGGATTAAAGGTCACACTTCCTGAAATGAGTGGCAATATTATTATCTTTACCGTACTTCTGGTTCTGGTTGCTGTGTTGACCAAGATAATCGGCTGCGGAATTGGGGCTAAAATGTGTAAGTTTGATAACAAAAACTCTCTGAGAATAGGTATCGGTATGATTTCACGAGGCGAGGTTGCTCTTATTGTTGCAAATAAGGGTGATGCAATGGGACTTATGAATGAAGAATTTTTTGGCCCTATTGTAATAGTTGTTGTATTTACAACTATTATAACTCCTATTCTTTTAAAGATTGCTTATAAATCAAAGAAACCTGATGCATCAGAAAATGAAACAGTTAAAGTTTAATCTAGCTTTAAGACTATTTTAAGAATGGGTATATATAATAATAATTGGATTTAATCATTTCCAATCCCCCATATATTATTTTTACTTACTTCTCTTTTAAAACCGTGAATTGTCACGGTTTTTTTATTTATCATAATACCGATTTTGATTGAATATAATTTAAGGCAACACATCAAATGGGACGGTAAATTATGAAAAAATTTAGCTTGATTATTGTTTTATGTTTGATTTTTACAACGGGTTGTACTGAAGAGAAGTGTGAAAATTCTGACGTTGACGGCAAAGATGTATCAATGTATGTTCAGGAGTCGGAACAGCTTTATCTTGACTTTGAGTCTTCTGCTACAGAATATAAAGATAATTCTTCTTATTCTCCGATTAATTATAAAAATCAGATTGGAATTTGGCTGTCGTTTATGGATTATGAGGACATATTAATAAATAAGTCTGAGGAGCAGTTTAAGGAATGTGTAAAAAAAAGATTTTCTGATTTTAAAGCTCAGGGCTTTAATACAGTATATGTCCATGTACGAGCATATGGTGATGCATATTATAAGTCTGAGGTCTTTCCGAAAGGCACTCTGTATAATGGTGACTATGACCCTCTTCAAATAATGGTTGAAGAAGCACATTCGCAGGAACTGTCAATTCAAGGCTGGATAAATCCTCTAAGGTGTCAGACGGAGGAACAGATGAAGACAGTTTCAGATGAATTTAAACTGAAAAAATGGTATGCTGAAAGGAACGGAACGTACATTTGTACCGTAAATGGCAGATGCTATTTAAATCCTGCCTATGATGATGTTATATCGCTTATTACAGACGGCGTTTCAGAAATTTTAGAGAATTATGATGTGGACGGCATACATATTGATGACTATTTTTACCCAACAGTTGATGAAAGTTTTGATATGGACGCTTTTTCAAAAAGCGGAGAAAATGATTTAGTACAGTGGAGATTAAATAATTGCAGTAAAATGGTTAAGGCAATTTATGATTGTGTTAAAGAAAAGAATAAGGAGCTTATTTTCAGCATAAGTCCGCAGGGACGTGTTGACGCAAATTATACATCTCAATTTGCAGATGTAAAGCTGTGGGGAAGTACAAAGGGCTATTGTGATTGTCTTATACCTCAGCTTTATTATGGATTTGAAAATGAATCCTGTCCGTTTGAAAAGGCATTAGATGATTGGGAAAGCATTGTTACGTGCAGTGATGTTTCACTGGTTATCGGACTTGCAGGATACAAACAGGGGAAGGAAGATACATGGGCAGGAAGCGGAAAGAATGAATGGATTGAACATGATGATATAATTGAAAGACAAAAAGAAATTGTAAATTCCTCACTAGCTGACGGCTATGCAGTTTATAATTAAGGTGACACCGCACAAAAGCTGTGCAGTGTTGCATTAATTGTACAAATATTATTGACATTCATCTCATTTAAAAGTATAATCGTATTATAAGTAAGCATGAAACTTTTATTGTGCCGTTGTAAATGAGGTGACGTTTATGAAAGGCAAAACATTTTTTTCGATAATATCGGCATTTTTTATCAGCATTTCATCAGTTTCAGGTGTTTATGCAGAAAGGATTATTGCTTCCGACATTAATGGTGATGAGCTTACCGATGTTTTTGACCTTGTAATGTTAAGAGGAAATTTGGAGAATATCAAATGTGATTTGAATAATGATTCACAGACTGATGCAAAAGACTTGATTTTTCTTAATGATTACATAGTAAAGGGCAAGATGAATACGCAGTATACGATTGACGAATCGGCAATACTTGAACCTAAAGGAACTATTCATTACGGTGAGGGAACTTTCTATGGCGGAGGCTATGAGGGCGGCTGTGCAATGCTTGATCCAATCTCAAAAGATGATTATTGGATAGTTGCAATGAACCTTGAGGATTACAATGACGCTCAGCTTGCAGGAGCTTATATTCAGGTTACAGGCGAGCTTGGAACGATTAATATGTTTGTATCCGATTTGCTCCCCGAGGGGAAAAAAGGTGATTTAGATTTATATACGGATGCATTTCCGCTTATTGCACCTGTCGAGAAAGGATGTGTTCCTGTGAGCTGGAAGATAATACCTCTTGATTCGGCAGAAAATGCACCAGTAAGCTTTAAATTTAAAGAGGGAAGTACTGCCTATTGGTGCGGAGTGCAGGTAAGAAATCATCGTTATCCGATTACAAAGCTGGAGTATCTTAATGCTGAGGGTGAATTTATTGAAATAAACCGCAGACCATATAATTATTTTGAAAGCATGGAAATGGGAGCAGGTCCGTTTACATTCAGAATTACTGATATTTATGGACAAGTTATAGTAGAAAAGGATATCCCTCTTGTTCTTGATGAAATAATAGGGGGCGAAAATCAGTTTCCACTGTAGAGATTACGATTTTTTGAAGGCAGCACCGCACAATTTTTGTGCGGCTCTGCCTCCGGACTCCGCCAAAGGGTTAATAAACCCTTTGGAAACTCATTTTTAGTCAGTTATTTTTTTATAGAAATAAAGGCACGATTTTTCAATCGTGCCTTTATTTGCATTATGCATTCTTTTCACTGATGTATGATATAAGCATATCATACCAATACATAAGTGAGGAAGTACCCGAAATACTCTTTTCCCTTATGATATAGCCTGTATATTCACCATTATTCTTCAAGTAGTAATTGTTGTCATTAAACTTGATAAATTCCATTGTTCTTGAAGAACCGTCTGCATATGTGAGCTTGATTGTAATATCTGCATCTCCTTCAGGAACGGCTTTCATATCAATGGAGTCAAATTCCATGTAAGCAATTGAATCAAAGAAGTTGTAAAAATAATTACAAGCGTCAGCACCAAGAGCATCAATATCTTCGCCGTTTACTGTAAACTGAGTTGAATTTGCATCAACAGTGAAATTGATTTTTTCACCATGATAATTCATATCAATTGCAGATACATTATAAATGTCCTCAGACTGAATAGATGAAACAAGAATATCGCCTACATTTTTTTCAATGAAGTCAACGTCATAAGTATAATACAGACCAACATCACCTGTTTCTGTATTAAGTATGTGAGTATACGTTTCTGAGTCATCACCAAAGTAGCTGAACAGAAGATGTGTGGATTCACCCTCTTTATTATAAACGTATAATTCAGCATAAGGCTTATCAAAACCGTATTCAGCATAGTTTTTAAGACCATGTGCAATAAACTTTTCAGCAGTAAGTCTTGTGATAATAGTTGTAATTGAACTTACCTTTGTGTTGTCAACAATCATATTGCCAAAAGGCTTTGTCAGATTCCATGTATCAGAATCATCTTTAGTTATATCAATAATTGTTTCGTTATTTCTCTTTAAGATAACCTGGTGCAATTCTCTGTCAGTATAGCCTATAAGATTATTATTTTTTATAAAGTTTTCATTTGCGTCAAGAACACTTCCGTAATATGCGTCTATAAGGAATACTTCCTTGCGTCCTTCAACCATAACGTAGTAGTTTTCACCTGTAGGAGTAAGGTTTCCTATATAAATCGTATAATTATTTTTTCCGTCACTGCATGTAATTGTTTTTGGTGAATCAAGACCGTATGAAGTCTTTTGACTTTCATCAGGCACACCAAAATCCTTTTCAGCAGTAAGACTGCACATAAATGTACAGATATTTGTAAAATAGCTCTGATTAATGGAATAATTGTCAATATTTGTTATTTTCCATTCATCATCTTCGTAAATAATATTATATTCACCGTCATCGCAGTTAATATCAATTGATGTAATGGAATCTGAGTCAAATTCAAATAAAGAATAGCTTTTTTGCTTTTCAGCCTTTGACTCCTCCTTTTTGTCCTGTGAGGACTTAACAATAAAGAATGCGGTACATGTTCCGAGAGAAAGAACAAGGAGAACAATTGCTATAATAATAGGTTTCTTCATTAAGCGTTGTGCCTCCTCCACCAGATAATAACGCCGATCAAAGCTACGAGAATTGGTGCAACGGTAAAGATTTTCAAGGTATTATCGGCTTCTTCCTGTGATTTGAATTCCATGCTGTCATATGAACGGTTTTTATCAGGTATATTAAGACTGTAATCACTGTCATACATCCATGAAACAGCAGAGAGTGAAAGATAATAAGGAATAATGGTATATGCACTTGAAAGATTTTCGTCATTAAAGAAGTCTGCATTGCCGAATACTGTTATTTTTGAATTGTTCGACTTGTTATATGAATAGAAAGCTAAGTCAAAGCAGCCTGATTCAGCTTCTGTGTCCTTTTCTGTACCTCCGAAAGGCTCACTGCATGAGCTGTAGCCTGATGATGTTGACGTAGTCTGCATAAGGCTGTTTGTTTCAAGTACAGATGTATTTTTTCCGTTGATAAGTCCAAAGCTTCTTGAGTTAGGCATATACGGAATAACGGAAGGGTCACTGAAGGCTGAAGTCAAGTCAACAGTCTGATCCTCACTGACCTCAGGGAGAGTAACCTGAATCATAGTCGGGTCATCAGATGCACACAAATGAGAATTTGTTTCATAAATTCTGTCATAGTGCATTACAATATTGTATTCGTCAAGGATAGCTTCAATATTTTTATATCTGAATTCTTCATCATTAGGTGAAAGGAAGAACGAAATATTACCGCCCTTTTCCAGATAATCCATAAGCTTTTCCTGTTCATTCAGAGTTATATCTTTTTGCGGTGCACATATAAATATAATGCGTGCATCATCCGGTACAGCGTCTTCGGCGGAAAGGTTAAGCTCCAGTAAATCATAGTTTCTGTTTTTTGTTTCTGATTTGAAGAAATTGTAGTTATCAATGGTTTTTTCACCATGACCTGTAAGGAAATAAATATTTGCAATGTCACCGGCAGTAACAGTTTTGATAGCACCTGCGATAAGGTCTTCACCAAGATATTTGCTTTCTATTACATTGCCGTCTGAGTCGGTTATTTCATTCCAGATGCCTGTGATTTTATGTGTAAAATCTCCGCATTTAACAAAGATTGTACCGCTTGAAAGCTTGTAAAGACTTCCTGAATTGAGCTTTTCAACAAGCTCAGGTCTTTCTTCCGGGTCAAAGCAGATAATTTTGATATTGTCATATTCATCATACTGTTTAAGTGCGTAATATAATGAAAGAGCCATATCGTCTTCTGCAAAGTCCTCAATATCATCAACTCCGGGAGCGAGAACGTACATTTCAATCTGCTTGTCCTTTACGCTGTCGAGGAGTTCAATGGATTTGTCTGTAAGAGTATACATTTTACTTGGTGTAGTATCAATCTTGAAGTCAAAATACTGTACAATAAGGTTAATCGGGATTACAATTGCAAGGAGAAGTACAGCAAGGATAACTGCAAGGAGTCCGGAAAAATTAAATGTACGTTTTGATGCTTGCTTTTTAGAATTATTTTCCATTTTAAATTACCCCCTGTTCCAGCGTTTTTTCTCAATTGAAATAATAGTCCAGCCAAGAAAAATAACCATCATAGAAATAAAGAAAACAACATCCGACATTCTAACAAGTCCCTGAGCAAAATATGCAAATTTCGGCTGTGCTGCAAACCATATAATAAAGCTCTGAACCTTCGGATACTGACTGATAAAATCACTCTGAGCAAAGTTATCCACATAAACCAGTGCAAGCATAACTGCTTCACCAAGTATACCTGCAATAATGGAGTTGTCAGTAAGTGATGAGATAAACATTCCGACTGCAATGCACATAATTCCCCAAAGGAAGAAACCAACGTAAACACCGATAAGACTAGGAATGATAACCTTACCGTTGATTGCGGTTACTATTGGATAAAGAAGTGTTGAAGCCATCATAACAAGATAAACTGTTACGAGTGCAAGGAACTTTGCAAGTACCATTTGAAAAACATTCATCGGAGATGTCATGAGCAGAACCTCTGTTCCGAATTTGCGTTCATCGGCAAATGTACGCATAGTCATAATAGGCACAAGAAAAATGAAGTAAAAGATATTTGTATAAAAAATATCAGGGAATGAGAACTGCAGTGTACTGCTGTTAAGATATGTAATTGCATTGTTTATGGAAAACGAAAAGAGCAGCATGAACAAAGCTGTTATTGTATAAGCAAAAGGAGTATAAAAGAAAGAGTGCAGCTCTTTTTTATAAAGTGAAAACATATTATTTATCCTCCTTTTCTTCAGAATCCTCATCATGAGGATTTTCTTCTTCCTGCTTCATTTCTTCAAGCATATCACGCAGCGATTCTTTTTTGGAGGGCTGATTAATAAGCTGTACGAATACATCCTCAAGGTTAGGCTTTTCCGTAAATATTTCGGAAATGGAGTACTTGTGGGCAATAAGCTCGGACATTATCAGACTTCTGATTTCATCGGCATTGCCGTTGAGTGCTACACGATAATTACAGATGTTATCACTGACAGGAGCTGTTTCAATGATTTTATCCACACCCTTGATGCCTGACATAATCTGTGAAACACTTTCCTTATTGCCGGTTACTGTAAGGTTAAGAACAAGATTGTTGCTGAATTTATTTTCCAGATTTTCAATTGTATCTATTGCTTTTATTTCACCCTTGTTGATAATTACAACTCTGTCACAGATTGCACTTACTTCACTTAAAATATGTGAACTGAAAATTACCGAATGTTCTTTTTTCAGTTCTCTTATAATTTCACGAACTTCTGAAACCTGCTTTGGGTCAAGACCTACTGTCGGTTCGTCAAGAATAAGGAACTTCGGATTTCCGAGAAGAGCCTGAGCAAATCCTACTCTCTGCTTATAACCTTTTGAAAGATTTTTTATAAGTCTGTCTGAAACGTCGGTAATTTTAAGCTTGTCCATGACATAGGTTATCTGTTCAGCTCTTTTTGAAGAAGGAATTTTTTTAAGTCCGGCACAAAATTTCAAATATTCCTTAACCTTCATATCCGGATAAACCGGAGGGATTTCAGGAAGGTATCCTGTACATTTTTTTGCGTCCATCGGCTTTTTGGAAATATCATTTCCGCAGATGGTTACTTTGCCTTTGGTCATTGGAAGATAACCGGCAATCATGTTCATTGTTGTGGATTTTCCTGCACCATTAGGCCCGAGAAATCCAAGAATCTCATTATCATTAATAGTAAAACTTATGTTATTAACAGCAAGATTTTTACCGTAATATTTCGTAAGATTTTCAATAGTAATCATGAGTTTCTCCTTTCATAATCAGTATTTGCCGAAGCATATTTAAGACAACACCGCACAAAACACGTGAAAAGACTTTGCACGTCATAAACTAGCAAATTTTCCGTCATCTTACACATGATTTTTTCACCATACGACAGTATGCTTTCAAAAATTCTATGCAATCTGACGAAAAATATATCTGCGTTTCTGCCGCACAAGCTTTGTGCGGTATTGCCTTAAGATTCAGGAAAACACAGCTGCAGTGCCGACAGCTCTGGTCTGAAGCTTTAATTCATAGTAAAATGATACATTTATATATTATCTCAAAATTATATTAATGCAATATGAATAGAATGTGAACTCAATATTAAAAGAGGGTAAAACGCACAAAATGCCTTTTTATACCTGTAAAATTATACATATTTACTGTGATTAAAAGGTGAAATTTTTTTGTGCAGAAAATGAATGTTAACTGTTATAAACGGATATAAAATTCTAAGGAAGCGTAAGAATTTTTAAAATGACAAAATGCACAAAATCAAATAACAATGTGTGTGCATTACGACAAAAAATTGACTTAAAGCCTTTAGTAAAGCATGAAACTGTTGACAAGGAAAAAAATGTGTAATATAATAAACATGAAAATAGTTTGTGGGTTCTGTGATTGTCATGCGATTAGGCAACACACAGTGTACGAAACCATTTTCGCACACGTTCTCAGTCACTTTTCCTGTTGTATCAGTATAAAAATGTTGTGATTGAGATTATTTTTATACCAAATTTTTTACGAGAGGGGTAAAAACTAAATGATATCTAAGAAGAATAAGGCATTAGTATCTGCAGCTCTTGCAGCAGCAGTTACTGCAAGTTCTATGGTACCATGTTTTGCATCAGCAAAGGGTCCAAGAACTAAGGCAGAAGCTTTTGGCGATTCTACATATGCTGAAAGATTTTTGTCACTTTACGATGACGTTGTAACAAACGGTGAAGAAAACGGATACCTCAGTTCTAACAATAATGGCGGTTCAGGTTCATTCGGCGTTCCTTACCACGCTGTTGAAACAGTTATCGTAGAAGCTCCTGACTATGGTCACGAAACAACATCAGAAGCTATGTCATACCTCGTATGGGTTGCTGCACTCAGAGATAAGTTCGGTGTTGACGGCATCGGCGGTGCTACAAAGACAAGCGATCTTACAAAGGCTTGGAAAACTCTTGAAGTTATGATTCCTGAAACACAGACAGGTTTCTGGAAGCAGAGCAAGCTTTCAGCTCAGTATGCTCCTGAGTATGAAACTCCTGAACAGTATCCTGCTGCACAGGACGCAAGCAACACAGGTGAAAACCCACTTTTCAGCGCATTTAAGTCAGCTTACAGCAGTGATGACGGACTTTACCTTTTACACTGGCTCGCAGACGTAGATGACTGGTATGGTTATGGCGGAAGCAAGAAGGGTGAACTTGGTTCATTCACATTTATCAACACATTCCAGAGAGGCGAACAGGAATCATGCTTTGAAACTGTTCCACACGGATGTATTGAAGAACTTAAATATGGTATGGTTGGCACAAGAGGTATCAAGGGTGTATTCTCAACAGATTCTCAGGTTGCTAAGCAGTGGGCTTATACAAACGCTCCTGACGCTGAAGATCGTGCTATTCAGGCAATCTATGCAGCTAATAAGTGGGGCGTAAACACAGGTGATCTTTCAGCTAAGGCTGGTAAGATGGGTGACCAGTGCCGTAACGATATGTTCGATAAGTACTATAAGGCTATCGGCTGTCAGAGCAAGGAAACAGATAGAAACGGCGGTTCAGGACTTAAGGGTCAGCACTTCCTCATGGCTTGGTATACATCATGGGGCGGAGCTATGGACGGCACATGGGCATGGCAGATCGGTGCATCACACATGCACGAATTCTACCAGAACCCTCTCGCTGCATATGCTCTCCTTTATGATAAGGATATCAATGCAGGTATGAAGGCATCAAATGCTACATCTGACTATGAAGAGTCATTCAAGAGACAGATGGAATTCTATCTCTGGCTTCAGTCAGCAGATGGTCCGATTGCCGGCGGTTGTACAAACTCTTACAGCGGACGTTATGAAAAGTATCCATCAGGTGTTTCTACATTCTATGATATGGCTTATATTGAACACCCTGTTTATGCTGACCCAGGTTCAAACCACTGGATCGGTAACCAGGTGTGGGCTGTACAGCGTCTTGCTGAACTTTACTATCACGTAAAGGAAGATGGTTCAAAATATACAGGCAAGATTGGCGGACTCTCACTTGAAGAAGCTCTTAAGACAATTCTTGACAGATGGGTTAACTGGTTTGTTGAAAATACTGAGCTTACAGCTGACGGTGATTATACAATCCCTGCTACACTTGACTGGAGCGGTCAGCCTGCTGATTGGAACGGTACTTATAGTTCAAGTGCAAACTCAGGTCTTACATGTACAATTACAGCAAGAGGCAACGCTGATATCGGTTGTGTATCTTCACTTGCTAATACTCTTATTTACTATGCTGCTGCTGAAGAAGTTTCCACTGATGCAGGATACAGCTCTTCAAATACAGAGCTTGGCGGTAAGGCACTTTATCTTGCTAAGGAACTCCTTGACAGACAGTGGAAGATTTGCCGTGATGATATTGGTCTTTCAAGACCTGATACAAACGGAAGCCTTGCTAGAATCTTCAACCAGGAAGTTGTAGTTCCTGATGATTATTCAGGCACAATGCCAAATGGTGAAAAGATTGAACCGGGCATTAAATTTATTGATATTCGTTCTGCATATGAAGATGAGCCTGTATTCCAGGAACTCAAGAAAGAGTATGAAGCAACAGGTACAACTGATACAACAGAGCTTAATTATCACAGATTCTGGCATGAGGGCGATGCTCTTATGGCATACGGTGCTATGGCACTTCTCTATCCTGATATGAAGATTGATTCTTCATCAACTCCATCAACATCAACAACACCTGATACTCCTGATGTTACATTGTGGGGTGACGCTAACTGCGATGGTAAGGTTGATATTTCAGACGCTGTTCTTATCAAGTGTTACCTTATCAATTCAGAAAACTATAAGATTTCTGCTCAGGGCAAGGCAAATGCTGATGTTCAGGGCAATGGAAACGGAATCAATGCACAGGATGCTGTTGCAATTCAGAAGTACATTCTTAAACTCGTTTCAGAACTTCCGGTTGCTTAATTAGAAGTTATTGAAATTATAAAAAGATGTCCTCTTTATGAGGGCATCTTTTGTTATATAAGTAGTACGGAAAATGCTTGCATTTTATGCGTTTAAGTGGTATAATAATATAATTAGGGAAATACTGTTCAGATATCAAAATATATTGCATAAGAGAAAGCAGGGAATAGTTTGATTAAAAGTATGACTGGTTACGGCAGAGCTCAACAGGTTATAAACGGTCGTGATATATTAGTGGAAATTCGTTCCGTAAATCATAGATATTATGAATTTTCTTCAAGACTTCCCCGTGCGTATGGCTATTTAGATGAAAAATTGAAAAGCTTTTTGCAGGGGAAAATCAACAGGGGAAAGGTTGAAGTTTCTGTTACCATAAATAATACCGAGGGCAAAGATGCTCTTATTCAGGTTAATACTTCAATGGTAAAAGGCTATCTTGATGCACTTCATCAGGCAAATGAGAAGTTCGGGCTTCGTGATGACCTTTCATTATCTACTCTCATAAGACTTCCTGATACATTTAATGTTCAAAAAGCCGTTGACGATGAAGAAGAAATATGGGAATGTGTATCTGCTGTTGCTGAAAAGGCTGCTGAAAATTTTGTTGCAATGAGAATCAGCGAGGGTGAACGGCTTAAAACTGATGTGAAATTACATAGCAATGCCATTCTTGACATGGTTTCAATGGTTGAAAAGCTTTCGCCTAAAACTGTTGAAAATTACAGAAATCGCCTTTATCAGAAATTAAAGGAGATACTTGAATCTGCTGAAATAGATCAGCAGAGAATTGTTACTGAAGCCGCCATATTTGCTGATAAGGTTGCTGTAGACGAAGAAACGGTACGCTTAAAAAGTCATATAAGTCAGCTTGATGAACTTCTGGAATCAGACGGAGCTATCGGAAGAAAGCTGGATTTCATCGTTCAGGAAATGAACAGGGAAGTAAATACTATTGGTTCAAAAGCACAGGATATTGAGATCACAAAGCTTGTGGTTGAAATGAAATCTGAAATAGAAAAAATCAGAGAACAAATCCAGAATATTGAGTAAGTGGGGTTTTTATGAAGCTTATTAATATTGGTTATGGAAATATGGTTGCCTCAAATCGCATAATTTCCATTGTAAGTCCTGAATCTGCCCCAATAAAAAGACTTGTTCAGGAGGCAAGGGACGAGGGAACTGTAATTGATGCTACATATGGCAGAAAAACCAGAGCTGTTATTATTATGGACAGCGGTCATGTTATACTTTCGTCACTTATAACAGATACTGTTGCATCAAGAATTAATGAAAGTGAGGGTGATGACGATAATGAATAAAGGTCTTCTTATCGTTGTTTCTGCACCGTCAGGCTGCGGAAAGGGAACAATTCTCAGCGAAGTGCTGAAAGATGACAGATTTTATTATTCGGTTTCTGCTACAACACGCAGTCCACGTTTGGGTGAGGTGAATGGTGTAACATATCATTTCATTACTAAGCAGGATTTTGAAGAACGCATAAAAAACAATGCCATGCTTGAATATGCTGAATATTGCGGCAACTATTATGGTACTCCTAAAAAGGAAATAGACGAAATGCGTGAACAGGGCAAGAATGTTATCCTTGAAATAGAGGTTCAGGGGGCTATGAAGGTAAGGGAAATTTGTCCTGATGCTGTGTTTATTTTTGTTCTTCCGCCGTCTGTTGCCGAGCTTGAACGCCGCTTGAAGAAAAGAGCTACTGAAACAGATGATGTCATAGCTCAGCGAGTTTCACAGGCACGTTCGGAAATTGAACTTGCACGCAAATATGATTATGTTGTTGTTAACGCTGCTCTTGAGGACGCAATAAATGACTTCAAGACTGTTATAAAAGCGGAGGAACTAAAGGTTTCCAATGCACAAGATTTAATTGATGAGGTGATTAATAATGCTTAGACCTGCTGTGTCACAAATTATTTCAAAAAATGAGAGTGTTTATTCTCTTGTTATTGCAGTAGCAAAAAGGGCAAGACAAATTGCTGATGAGCTTTATGAGCAGAACATGGTACTTCCTGAAAAGCCTGTAAAGACTGCTGTAGAGGAATTTGCAAGCGGTAAATACAGAATTATCGAGCCTGACTGCATCAAAAAATGAGCGAGGCTCTGATTGCAGAAGCAGCAGTCAGCAATACTGCTTTTTCCTTTGATTGTCTTTTCAGTTACAGAGTTCCTGAAAAAATGACTGATAAAATCAAAAGCGGATGTCGTATTCTTGTTCCCTTTGGTAAGGGAAACAAGAGTCGTACTGCTATGGTTATGTCACTGAAAAGGGGTGAATGCTCTAAACTCAAGGAGGTTATTTCGCTCATTGACAGTCAGCCTGTACTTTCTCAGGAATTGCTGAACCTTGCAAAATATATGCGGGATACTACTTTTTGTACCTACTATGAGGCTGTTAAGGCAATGCTTCCACCGGGAATGAACATTAAAATTCTTGAAAATGTAGAAATAAACAAGGAATTTGATGATTTTTCAATTCTTTCCGAAGCCGAAAAAGAATTTTTTAATTACCTGCTGAAATGCAGCAAGTCGGAGCTTAAAGCTGAATTAAGTAATTCTGAACAATCTGAAATGATAGCAGATTTAAAGGAAAAGGGTGCATTGATAAGCAGCAGTGTATTAAAAAGTGCTGTAAGCGACAATACGGTTAAGATGGTAAAGCTTACGTCTGACTACTTATTGTCACCACCAAGCTTTAAACTGACTCCTAAGCAGAAAAAAGCAGCTGAACTTCTTGCTGAATATGGTTCTGCTTCTGAAAAAGAGCTTGCATATATGTGCGGAGTAACACTTGCAGTAATAAAAAGACTTGTAGCTAATAAAGCTGCCGAAGAATTTGAATGTGAAGTCCTAAGAAGTGTTGATGTGAATGGACTTGATAAGCGTTCAATTGCAGATGTTGTCCTTTCCGAAGAACAGCAGAAAGTCTTTGATGCAATTTCCGAACAGCTTGATGCTCATCAGGCAATGTGTTTTCTTCTTCATGGAGTTACAGGAAGCGGGAAAACATCGGTTTTTGAAAAGCTGATAGACAAGACGATTACAATGGGCAGACAGGCTTTGCTCCTTATTCCTGAAATATCCTTGACTCCTCAGATTTTAAGAAGGTTTAAAGGACTTTTCGGCGATAATGTTGCTGTAATTCACAGCAGTTTGTCATTGGGACAGCGTCTTGATGAATATAAAAAGATAAAACGTGGTGATGCAAAAATTGTTATCGGAACACGAAGTGCAATTTTTGCTCCCCTTGATAATATAGGACTGATTATTATGGACGAGGAGGGCGAACGCTCCTATAAGTCAGACAGTTCTCCTCGATATAATACATCTGACATTGCAAAGCAAAGATGCCGCTATTATGGCGGAGTTCTTGTGCTTGCATCTGCCACCCCGACTATAGAAAGTTATTATAATGCCAAACGAGGCATATATAAACTTCTGGAAATAAAAAAACGCTATCATGCAGGTTCGCTTCCGACTGTTAAAATTGTAGATATGAATTTGGAGCGTGAGGCAGGAAATTCAACTGAATTCAGCCGTGAACTTGTTGAACAGATTAATCTGAATCTTCAAAATGGGGAACAAACTATTCTTTTGCTCAACAGACGAGGATATCATACAATTATCAGCTGTTGTGACTGTTATGAGCCGGTTTATTGCCCTAACTGTACTGTTCCAATGACATATCACAAGGCAAATGACAAGCTGATGTGTCATTATTGCGGATATACTTCTGATATGGTAACGGTTTGTGCAAAATGCGGTTCACAAAGGCTTAAAAAAATGGGGTTTGGAACACAGCGTCTTGAAGAAGAACTTGAAATGCTTTTCCCTAAAGCAAGAATACTCAGAATGGACGCAGATACCACTTTTTCCAGATATGCATATGAAAAAAGCTTCAGTGCATTCGGTAAGGGTGAATATGACATAATGATTGGCACACAAATGATTGGCAAGGGACTTGATTTTCCAAATGTAACGCTTGTCGGAGTTCTATCTGTTGATAAGTCATTGTTTTCCGGAGATTTCCGCAGCTATGAGCGTACATTCTCACTTATAACACAGGTTGTAGGCAGAGGAGGCAGAGGTGAAAAACAGGGCAGAGCATACCTGCAAACCTTTATGCCAGACCACTATATTATGAGTCTTGCCGCTGAACAGGACTATGTCGGCTTCTATAATGAGGAAATTGCCATAAGACGTGCAATGGTGTTTCCGCCTGTATGCGATTTATGTGTTATCGGACTTTCAGGTTCAGATGATTTTGCCGTAAAGCTTGCGGCAGATAAGGTTATTGAACTTATGTCAGAAAGGTTTAATAAGAAAAAGCCGTCAACGCCTATGAGAGTTCTCGGACCTGTAAAATGCTCTTACGGAAAAATAAACGGGAAATATAGGTATAGAATAATAATTAAGTGTAAAAATACTCCTGAAATAAGAGAAATGATAAGAGAAATAATAATCTTGTCATCAAAAGCAAGGGAGTGTTCACGAATAAATATATATGCTGATATGAATGGTGAAATCGGTGTATAACGGAGGATAACATGGCATTAAGAAAAATTTTAACCAAAGAGGACGAGGTGCTTCATGCAGTTTGCAAGCCTGTAGAAGTTTTTGATGAAAAGCTTGCTCAGCTTCTTGATGATATGGCTGATACTCTTTACAAAGCTCAGGGACTTGGACTTGCAGCACCACAGATAGGTATTCGCAGAAGAATTGCAGTTATTGACGTTGGTGACGGGCTTATTGAGCTTATTAACCCTGTAATTTTGAAAAAAAGCGGTAAACAGCGTGATGTTGAAGGCTGCTTGTCTTGTCCTGACCAGTGGGGATATGTTACAAGACCAAACAAGTGCAAGGTCAGATTTCAGAACAGAAAAGGTGAATTTGTTGAAAGGTCATTTTCAGAGCTTGGTGCAAGGTGTGCATGTCACGAAATTGACCACCTTGACGGACATCTTTTCCTTGAACTCGTTGAAGAATTTGTTGTCCCCGGAGATGATGAGTAATGAGTAGTCTTAATATAGTTTTCATGGGAACTCCTGACTTTTCTGTGCCATGTCTTAAAGTGCTGGCTGAAGGTGAGGATAATGTTTCCGCAGTTTTTACTCAGCCTGATAAGCCTAAGGGCAGGGGATATAAAATGATTCCGACTCCTGTTAAAACGGCTGCTTCAGAGTATAATCTGCCTGTTTATCAGCCGCAGTCACTCCGAAAGGGCGAGGACGCAGAAAAGGCATTGGCAATTCTCAGAGAGCTTAATCCTGACCTTATTATAGTTACTGCATACGGACAGATTTTGCCTCAGGAAATACTTGATTTGCCAAAATACGGATGCATTAATATTCATGCTTCACTTTTGCCGAAATACCGAGGAGCAGCTCCGATTCAATGGTGTATACTGAATGGAGAGAAAAAAACAGGTGTTACTTCAATGATGATGGAGGCCGGTCTTGATACAGGTGATATGCTGATGAAGTGTGAAACTGAAATCGGCGAGAATGAAACAGCACAGGAGCTTTGGGACAGACTTTCCATAATGGGCGGAGAGCTTCTTTCAGATACGATAAAAGCTCTTAAAGCAGGTGAGCTGAAACGTGAACAACAGGACGATTCACAGTCCTGCTATTCGCCAATGATAAAAAAAGAAATGAGCAGTCTTGATTTTTCGTGGGACGCTCATAAGATTCATAATACCATAAGAGGCATTACCGGTTTTACAATGCTGAATGGTAAGCGTTTAAAGATATATCGTTCTGCACTTTTGGATAAAGAGAGTTCTGATTCTCTTAATGGTGAAATAATTGACGCTGATAATTTTACAGTTAAATGTGGTGACGGAAAGCTGATTCGCTTTGATGAAATACAGCTTGAGGGCAGCAAAAGAATGAAAACAGCCGATTTTCTAAGGGGGAAAAAGCTGATAAAGGGAACTGTTTTGGGTTAATTCAGGAGGAAACTTTATATGGATATTTTGTTGGTTATTATTTCATTTTTAATTGCAATGTGGGCGTCATTCAATGTAAGCTCTACATTTAAAAAGTACAGCAGGATAAATAACAGCAGGGGCTATACAGCTGATGAAATAGCAAGAAAAATTCTTGATGATAACGGACTTTATAATGTTCAGATTGAGCGTGTAAGAGGAAATCTCAGTGACCATTATGACCCTAGAGATAATGTGGTAAGACTTTCTGATACAGTATATGGTAAAACATCTGTTGCTGCAATAGGTGTTGCAGCTCATGAATGTGGTCATGCAGTACAGCATGCACAGGGTTATACACCGATAAAAATAAGGTCAGCAATAATTCCGGTTACACAGCTTGGTTCGCAGCTTGCATATCCATTGGTTCTTATTGGGCTTATTATGGGCGGAAATTCAGTCCTTATAAATATAGGAATATGGCTTTTCGTTGCAGTTGTGGCATTTCAGCTTGTAACGTTGCCTGTTGAATTTGATGCAAGCGGCAGAGCATTGAAAACCTTGGAGGACAGCGGATATCTTGACAGAGAAGAAGTAAAATGTTCAAGAAAGGTTCTTACAGCAGCGGCTTTAACATATGTTGCTGCACTCTTTACTGCTATTGCACAGCTTGTAAGATTGATTGCTATTTCAAACAGAAGGAATTAACAAGATATGAAAGAACCCAGATATTTGGCGGTTGAACTGCTGAATAAGACTTTTAAAAATAACGGCTATTCAAATATACAGCTTAATTACGGACTTGAAAAATCCGAAATGAATGACATGGATAAGCGTCTGTGTTCAGTAATTTATTACGGAGTCATTGAACGCAGAATTACTCTTGACTATATTTTGAAACAGCATTGTTCACGTCCGCTTGAAAAACTGGATTTAACGGTTTTAAATATCCTGAGATGTGGAATATATCAGCTGCTTTATATGGAAAATGTTCCTGATAATGCAGCAGTAAACGAAAGTGTTTCACTTGCAAAGAAATTAAGGAAAACAAGTGCGTCCGGAATGGTCAATGCTGTATTAAGAAATTTTATCAGGGCAGGAAAGACTTATCCGAAGCCAAAGGATATTTTGATTTCATCGTCAGTCGAATATTCAGCACCCGAATGGCTGATAGAAAGCTTGTCAGCAGATTATGGCCTGAATAACATGGCAGATCTGCTTTCTGATTCATTAAAAAAGCCGCCTGTTACAATAAGGCTTAATACTGTAAAAGCTGATGAAGCAGAAATTGTTTCTCAGCTTGGCGGTTTAAAATATGAAAAGGATATCCATTTATCAGCTTGTTACGGCTTGGAGTGTGGAGATGTTACAGCTTTGCCTGCATTTAAAAACGGACTTTTTCACGTTCAGGATAAATCCTCACAATTTTGCTGTATGGCATTAAATCCGAGTGAAAATGACAGAGTACTCGATTTGTGTGCTGCTCCGGGCGGCAAAACCTTTACAATGTCTGAACTTATGCATGGAAAAGGTGAGATTTATGCTTTTGACCTGCATGAAAAGCGTGTCGGACTTATAAAAAAGGGTGCTGAAAGACTTGGATTGACTAATATTAAGGCTATGACAGGCGATGCTTTGATGTATAATGAAAGTTTGCCGAAGTTCAGCAAAATTCTTTGTGACGTTCCATGCTCAGGGTTGGGAGTAATCCGCAGGAAACCTGAGATAAAATATAAAAATGAGGCGGATTTTGAAAATCTGCCTGATATACAGTATAAAATAGCAGAAAATGCCTTAAAATATCTTGAGGCAGGCGGCGAAATGGTTTATTCCACCTGTACTTTAAGAAAAGCGGAAAATGATTTGGTTATAGACAAGCTTATAGAGAATCACCCTGAAATTGAGGGAGTGAGTTTTCTTGAGGAATATGGCAGTCCATTCGGTAAATATAAAGCTGCAATTTTCCCTAAGGATTTTGGCAGTGATGGATTTTTTATTTCAAAAATCAGAAAAGTAAGGTGATCGCTTGGAAAAGACTGATATTTTATCACTCAGTTTATCTGAGCTTGAAGATGAGCTTATCAAGCTTGATGAGAAAAAATTTCGTGCAAAACAAATTTTTCAATGGCTTCATGTAAAAAGAGTTTTTGATTTTGAAAAAATGACTAATCTATCTGTTCAATTACGCAGTAAATTAGATGAACATTTTTGTATAAAAAGACTATTTGTATCAAAAAGGCTTGAATCTTGTATAGATAATACTGTAAAATATCTGTATAGACTTCCTGACGGAAATTATGTTGAAACAGTCCTGATGGAATACCATTACGGACATAGTATTTGCGTATCAACACAAGTGGGCTGTAAAATGGGGTGCAGGTTTTGTGCATCAGCAATTGCAGGGTATGTGAGAAGTCTTACTCCGTCTGAAATACTTATGCAGATTTATGAAACCGAAAGAGATTCAGGGGTAAGAGTTTCAGGAATTGTTCTCATGGGAATTGGTGAGCCTTTCGATAATTTTGACAATGTGGTAAAGTTTTTTCAGCTTGTTTCTGCATCGGACGGTAATAATCTGAGCTTGCGTCATGTAACTGTTTCGACTTGCGGAATAGTTCCGAAAATATATGAACTTGCAAGGCTGAAACTTGGATTAACTCTGTCCGTATCACTTCATAGTGCAGATAACGACAGAAGAAGTGAAATAATGCCTGTAAATAATACATATAATATTGACAGGCTTATAGAGGCGTGCAGATATTATGCCAATGAAACAGGACGGCGGGTTACGTTTGAATATGCGGTGATTGACGGGGTTAATTCCTCTAAAGCAGATGCTGATAAGCTTGCATCACTTATTAGAGGTATAAACTGTCATGTAAATCTTATACCTGTTAATAAGGTTAAGGAGAGAAGCTACCGAACTGCAAGAGCAGGTGTTGAGCATTTTGCTGAGTATTTGCAGAAAAAGGGCATTAATGCCACAGTAAGACGTACTTTAGGCAGTGACATAGAAGCAGCATGCGGTCAGTTAAGACGTGATGCAGCAAAAAATGATATGAACGGAGGTGCAGAAACATGAGGTATACAGAGCTGACAGATATCGGATTAAAACGTGACGAAAATCAGGATATGGTGAAATGTGAATATTTTGGAGAGAGTATTCTTGCTGTTGTGTGCGACGGTATGGGAGGCGAAAGAGCAGGCAGGGAAGCCAGTTCAATTGCTATAGAGGAGTTCTTTCAGCGTTTCAAAGAGGGATACGATGTTTTGTTGGACGATGAAGAAATAAGAAAACTGCTTATTGCCTCAATTTCTGCTGCAAACTCTGTTATATATACAAAAGCACGATTTGACTATAAAAACTTCGGAATGGGTACAACGTGTGTTGCAGCTTTTGTTAATGAAAGAGCGGCATATATTGCAAATGTTGGCGATAGCAGAGCTTATGCCATTACAAATACAGGCCTGTGTCAGATTACAGAGGATCATAATATGGCTGCTCTGTTGTATGAGCAGGGCAAAATTACTGAGGAAGAACTTGTAAATCACCCGCAGAAAAATATGCTTATAAGAGCTGTTGGAGTTGAAAAGACTGTTCTTATTGATACTTTTATTCTTGATTATGAAGACACCATAAGCTTGCTGCTTTGTTCAGACGGACTTTCCGGATACAGCAGTGATGATGAAATATATGATGTAATAGTGGACACTCCTTTTGAATGTGTCGCAGAAGAATTGGTAAAATTGGCATACAGCAAAGGCGGCCGGGATAATATAACGGTTGCATTAATTACCGACTGATACTGGAGGAAACAAAATGGACAAGAACATTGGTAAAAAGCTTGACGGCAGGTATGAAATTACTGAGCTTATAGGCGTTGGCGGAATGGCTGATGTTTATAAGGGAACTGATGTAATTGATAACAAGCCTGTTGCAATCAAAATTCTGAAAAAGGAATTTGCGGAAAACGAAGAATTTTTAAGACGTTTCAGAAATGAATCAAAGGCAATTGCAGTATTTTCACATCCTAATATTGTCAGAATTTATGATGTCGGATTTTCCGAAAAGCTCCAGTACATTATAATGGAGTATATCGATGGAATTACCCTTAAAGAATATATTGAGGAAGAAAAGGTTTTAAGCTGGAAGGATTCCGTACATTTTGTAATTCAGATTTTAAGAGCCTTGCAGCATGCACATGACAAAGGCGTTGTGCATCGCGATATTAAGCCACAAAATATAATGATGCTTTCTGACGGTACTATTAAGGTCATGGATTTTGGCATTGCAAAATTTGCAAGAGAAGAGGGCAAAACTGCAACTGACCAAGCAATAGGAAGTGTTCATTATATAAGTCCTGAACAGGCAAAGGGTGATGTTACCGACGAAAGAAGTGACATTTATTCTGTGGGCGTTATGCTTTATGAAATGCTTACGGGAAAAAAGCCTTTTGATTCGGATAACCCTGTTTCAATAGCTGTTATGCATATGCATGACATTCCTGAACGTCCGAGAGCAATAAATCCCGATATTCCGTCAGGACTTGAAGAAATTATTCTTAAAGCTATGGAAAAAGCTCCTGAGGACCGTTACCAGTCAACAACTGAAATGATAAAGGATATTGAAGCATTTAAAAATAATCCTGAAATAACATTCAATTATTATACGGAAGATGTTGATACTGTTGACAATACTAAATTCTTCGGGCCTATAAATGACGGCGAGGGAGAAACCGGATACAATAATAATCCGCCTGTTCCGATTGTACCCGATAATAACAATTACGATTATGACAATGGTGAATATGATGACTATGAAGATGAGGAGGACGAAGAGGAAGAACGCCGTTCATCTCTTGTTGTTCCTGTTCTGACAGCAGTAACCATAGTAGTTATTATTGCAGCAGTATTTTTCGTAGCATCACTTGTTCATAACTATCTTACAAACGATTCAAATGACACTTCGTTAAAGAAAATGCCGTCACTTATCGGTATGGATTACAATGAAGCAGTCAATAAGTACGGACAGCGTTTAAAGATTATAAACGAGGGTTCGGAATATAACGAAATGCAGGCTGACTGTATTTTTGAACAGAGCATTGAAGAGGGTACTGCAATTAAAAAGGGTACCGAAGTTAAGGTTAAAGTTAGTCTTGGCATGAAAACCGTAAAAGTTCCTAATGTAGAAGACCAGAATTATCTTCTTGCACAAAGAAGCTTTAAGGAGCTTGGACTTGAAACCGAAAAACGTGAAGAGTCAAGCAATGAATTTGAAGCAGGTCAGGTAATAAGAACTGAGCCTGAGGCAGGTACTGAAGTAGAACCGGGAACAAAGGTAATTCTTTTTGTAAGCATGGGTAAGGATACAACTCAGTTTAAAATGGATGACCTTGTCGGCAAAAAAATGGAGGACGCCGTTTCACTTTGTGCCTACAGAGGTCTTAACTATGTAACTGAGACAGGTCCTTCTTATGAAAAGGAAGGAATCGTATATGAACAAAGTATTCCTGCAGGAGAAGTAACAGAAGCCGGTGCAGATATTGTCATTCATGTAAGTAATGGTGTAATTCCTGAGGGTTCTGTTCCTTATACACTCAATCTTCCGAGTGATGCTGAGGGACGTTTTGAACTTGACTTTATTATTGACGGAAAACCGGGAGTGTCAAGCGGAACAATAGTTGCTCCTCAAATGCCGTCAGTAACAATTGAAGTTCCGGGTGCAGGAGAATCCGTAAATGTAATAGTAACAATTACAAATAAAAATAATTCTAAAACAGTAACATTGGGAACTTATACATTTGACTTTGCAAATAAGAGCTTCAGGGCTGTGAGTGAAGATATAAGAGGTTCATTTGAGGCGATTGAAGGTATTTATATTCCGCCTACGGAAGCACCTACACCGGAACCGACACAGGCACCGCCTCAGCAAACAGAGCCGCCGCAGACACAGCCTCCGCAAACAGAAGCTCCTACACAGCAACCTCAGGATCCAAATGGAAATGACCAGAATCAGCAAAATTGGGAACAGCAGAATTGGAATCAGCAAAACAATTGGGCTGCATAAATGGGAGATATTATGACATCTGATATTAAAAATCAAAATGGAATAATAACAAAATGTCTTGGGGGACTCTATACAATAGAGTCCCCTGACGGCATATTTGAATGTAAGGCGAGAGGTGTATTCAGAAATAAGGGAATCACTCCCTATGTTGGTGATACTGCTGACTTTTCAGACGGTGTTATTACAAAAATACATGAACGCATGAATTGTATAATCAGGCCGCCGCTTGCAAATCTTGATCAGCTTATATTTGTTGTATCAACCTGTAAGCCGTCACCTAATTTACTGCTGCTCGATAAATTTATAGCAATTGCGGAGTATAAAGAAATAGTACCTGTTGTAGTCATAACAAAAACGGATTTATCAGATTATAATAAGATTATGAATATATATGGTTCAATAGGAATAGACATTATTGCTGTTGATTATTCAGACATTGAAACGATTAATAAAGTAAAAGCACTTTTGCAAAATAAAATAAGTGCATTTACAGGAAATTCAGGTGTTGGCAAGTCTACATTACTCAATGCAATAGACAGCGGACTTGAAATACCCACTGCTGAAATAAGCGAGAAATTAGGCAGGGGACGTCATACAACACGTCATGCACAGCTTTATAAGACTTGCGGAGGATATATTGCAGATACTCCCGGATTTTCTACGTTTGAAACAAATAAGTATGATATAATCAGAAAAGAAGAACTTTGCAGATGTTTCAGAGAGTTTGAGGAATATTCATATAATTGTAAATTCAAAGATTGCTCTCATACCTGTGAAAAGGGATGCGGAGTTATTCAGGCGGTAAATGACGGGCTTATATCTGCAAGCCGTCATAATAGTTACTGTGAGATGTATGATGAGGCAAAACAAATTAAGGAGTGGGAGCTTTAATGAGCAAATGTTTCATATTTGCAGGCGGAGAACTTGGTGAAATAAAAAAATGTGATATTGAAGAGGGTTCGTATATAATTTGTGCTGACAGTGGACTTTGCCATGCACAAAAACTTGAGATTGCTCCTGATGTTATTTTAGGTGATTTTGATTCTTATAAGGGTGAACTTAATTATGATGTTGAAATTATAAGATGCAGTCCGCAGAAAGACGATACTGATACATTAATGGCAGTTAAACTAGCAATAAGCAGGGGATATGATGATATAATTATTTTGGGAGCTTTAGGAGGCAGATTTGATCATACAATAGCTAATATCCAGACATTGAAATATGCTATTGAGCACAATGTTAAGGCAGAAATCAAGGACGGAAGAAATCGTATTTTTATGTTGAACAGCGGCGAATACGAGTTTGAAAAAACGGACGATTATTTTTCAATTTTTGCATTTAGTGAAAGTATAAAAATATCCTTCCTTAAAGGCGTTAAGTATCCTTTGGAGAATTATACAATATATCAGAACTTTCCTATTGGAGCAAGTAATGAAATTATTTCTGAAAAGGCGGTACTGAACCTTACAGACGGAACAGCACTTGTAATCTTTGCAAAAGCGTAATCACACAATCAGACGAAATGAATATAATGAAGTATAAGCAATAGCTAAGGAGGCTTACATAATGAAAATTGTGGTTATCAGAAGTCCGAAAATGCTTTCAGGAATATTCAGAGTCATTTTTAAAATAAAAAAAGAGGAGTAGAGAGGCAGGTCAGATGCCGCACATTTTTGTGCGGCACATTTTGAATTTGTCCTTTTTAAATGAAAAAGAAGTTTATAATACTGGCTTTGACTGCAATCTATATTATTGCCATGGCATTATTGGGAATAACCATATGTCCTTTTAAAAGATTTACGGGATATCCATGTCCTGCATGTGGAGCTACCAGAGCATACTTATCATTATTAAAGCTTGATTTCAAATCAGCTTTCTATTATCATCCGCTTTTTCCAATACTGCTTCCAATGGTTATATACATATTATTTGGCAAAAGACCTCTTTTTAAGAGCGAAAAAAATGAAAAGGTCATTATGGTGATATTTGCAGTTCTTATTGCTTTTGTCTGGATTTACAGATTGTTACATAAATTTGATTTTAAATAGTATCAGAATTATAATTCATGCTATTGCAAAAGCAATCATGTGGAGCATAATGTCGTATAACCGGATAAATTGCAAATTTTTAAACTATTTTTCTGAAATGGTTGACAAAATGTAGAAAATGTGATAATATTAAAACATAAAACTGATGGGAGGGGTAAAAAAATGGCTAAGGAAAGAAATATAGTTCTCTG
>ULRB01007993.1_pt1 | contig 52517 bp, 46 predicted proteins | sample 1955051 | NCBI WGS metagenome assembly ULRB01 (sample SAMEA4835671, study PRJEB28245) | human gut metagenome | biome: gut microbiome; material: fecal sample | place: Denmark | collected 2008 | reverse complement strand
ACCTGCTTTCCAACTGCCTTGTCCAGCAGCTCTGATACCTGCCGTATATGCTGCTGTTCTAAATCCTTGGCAGAACCGGAGATTCTTGCAATCACTCGATATAGCAGATGCCGTTTTACAAGCTCAGGTGCTTGAAGCAACGGTGCTTCCTGTAGTTCAATTCCGTCCTTTCCTTCTCTTACACACACAGTCTCTAATTCCTGTGCCTGCTGCTCTACATACTGCCAATACTCCTGTGCCAATTCAGCCACCTCTGACATATGCTCCACAGCACGTTCATTTAACTGTCTTAACTCCGGCATAATCTGATTCCGGATATGATTTCTGGAATACTCACTTTCCAGATTGGATTCATCTATATAATAGCGTACCTTACATTCCTGTAGGTACTCCTCTATTTCTTCTCTTGTTACGGATAATAACGGCCGGATAATATTTCCCCTTACCGGCGGAATACTTCCAAGTCCCCGCATTCCGGTTCCTCTTGTCATATGGAACAGCAAGGTCTCCGCCCGGTCATTTGCATGATGTGCAACCGCAATTTTCTGACAGTCTGTTTCCGTTCTGACACGTTCAAAGCATTCATAACGATAGGCTCTCCCGGCTTCTTCCACAGACATTCCTGTTTGTTTTGCATATGCATGAATATCCCTCGCACATACCGTACAAGGGATTTCCCACTGTCTGCAAATATCGGTAACATAATTTTCTTCTTCCTCTGCTGCCTTCCGAAGCTTATGATTCACATGAACCACTTGCAGCCGCAGGGAGTATTCCTGTGCTAATTTCCGCATTATCCAGAGCAGGCACATAGAATCTGCTCCGCCGGAAACACCTATCACAACTCCGTCCCCCTGCTGCAGCATATGATGCTCTTCAACTGTTCTCCGCACTTGTTCCAACAATGTACCTGTTTCCTCCGTCCGTTACCTGTAAACCATTTCTCACAGGAGTTATATTACTGGATTCTTTTGGAAAATGCAAGAAACTCATTTCTTCCAGATTCCGACTACCAGCACGCTTGCATCATCCCGCAAATGTCCTCCGTTCATCTGTCTGACCTGACGCACTATTTCATCTGCCATCTCCTGCGGATTCCTTACCTGCATCTCCTGAATCATTTCCTTCAGGCATTCTTCTTTGTTTTCAAATCGGATACCGTCCAATACGCCGTCACTTACCATAATAACCATATCACCATGATAAAGCTTCTTGCGGACTGTATCTATTTCGGTGCGTTCCTGAATTCCTACCGGAAGTGTGGTGGACTGTATGCTTTCCATCCAGCTTCCACGCTTAATATATGTCGTGGATGCACCCATTTTCAGAAATTCCCCCACACCGGAATACAAATCTATCATACACATATCTAAGGTAGCAAATTGCTCACCTTGATTTTGAACTGCAATCAATTCATTTAAAATCTCAACCGCAGATTCCTTACGGAAACCTGCCTCCAGCATTTCCTCCAGCAAATCCACAAGCTGTTCACTCTGATGATTTGCCGTTTCACCACTCCCCATACCGTCTGCCAGCATCATAAGAAGCTGTCCGTTTTTTAATTCCATTTGAGAAAAATTATCACCGGATATTAATTGTCCGTCCTTTGCCACTCTTTTCGCTCCGGTCAGATAATGATAGCGGGTATCTTCTTCAAATACCACCACATCATATTCCCGGTTAATAATCAGACGGCTGGCAGGGGCTACCCGATACCGGGTTCCAAAGGAGCGGCTGACAATCTCGGCAGCCTCCTTTGCCGTCATAACCCTTCCGCGAACCGTCCTTGCCGACAAATATATTTCCTGTCTGCCCTGTCTGCCCTGCATCACAATGACGTGCTGTACTCTCACATTCTGGTGTTCCAATTCATGAATCAATCTGCGTTCCTGCTGCTCATTGACTGCACCCGCCGTATTCATTCCTTTGGAAAATTCCCGAAGACTTTCCCCGATTTCGCCCATCTGGCGGGCAAAAAACGGATAGACAAGTGCTTGTCCACCCTGCTCTACCGCACATGCCGGTTCACAAAAGCTCTGACTGATTTTGGTAAATACATCCGCAAATTCCTGTAAGCGGCTGCGGGTCATTTTCTGCACCTCACCGCTGATTAATTCCTGCTCCTCATTTGGGGTATCCGTCCTGTGCTTTAACAGATAACTCTTCGGCGTCAGCACAAATAGTATTCCTGCAGATGCCAAGCCCCGGAATGCCTGCACCGATAACAAATCCGGATAATAAAACCAGCCCAGAAAGCCTATCATCGCAAAAAAGCCGAAAAATGCCAGCCATTTGCTCCACTCTCCGAGAAATGCTGCCGCAAGGCTTAACATTACACAAATCGCAATCCATTCCACCTGATGTGTTTTGATTGCAAGGATTACCCCGCAAACCGTTCCCAGACTTGTTCCATAGGATATGCCATAACGATAGGACATATAAAGCAACAGATAAAATACCACGCCCTGTAATATAGTAAGGTATGAACCAATCTGCAACGGAACTCCCCACAAAACCACTGCGGTCAATGCTACGGAGCTTAACAGATTCTCACTTCGCATAATAGACTCTTTTTTATCAATCACCTGCAATGCCTGTTCCAGCACAAGGGAAAAGCAGGCTACCATAATACCCTCTAATATCGGCATATACCACGCCTGCGTATGTTCGCTTAATATCCCCAAAAAACCGGTGTATGCCATGGACATTTCCGGAAATAACTGCTCTTTTGCGGTTTGAAAGAGCTGCGGATTCTCACCCCATGCCGGTATCAATCGAAAGACAAGCCCTGCAAGCATTGTAATTCCCCCCGCAAGTCCGGCAATTATGACAGGATTTTTCCGTCTGCCTTCCTGCACCACAAATCCGATTGCAAGTATCGTTAAGAATAAGATTCCTGCATATTTTATCGTTGCGGTCAATGATAGCGTAGATGCCAGTCCCAACAGCACTGTCCCATACAAGCCCCACGAACCGCAACCAATCAGATATGCACCCGCAAATATTGCAATTGCAAACGGATGCATACCTGCGACCTCTGCTCTCGCTGCCAGAAATGCCAGTATGTAGACCAAAATCTGAGCTTTTTCTGGTTTTCTTTCTAGATTCATCCCTATTCACCTCCACTTTCTTGTGGACATTATAGGAAGTTCCCGGTTCGAATCCTGTCGGTTTGGGGAACCAGAATCCAAGAAGATTCTTCATATTATCTATGCATTGAACATTATTTTCTCGTTCCGGAACATTTTGGCAGTGATTCCGGCACAAATAGCCCCGGTCACCAGATTAGAAAGCACTGCCATCAAAAATCCCATTCCGTTCAAATCCAAGGTGAAGATATTCTTTAATGCTATGGTCGGACCGTATAACGGTATCAGGTATTGGATACCGCTCACATTTTCGCCCTTGAACATGGACATCACGCCGATTACCATTACTATCATGTAGACTGGCATTACATAGGTACTTGCTTCCTTGATATTCTTTGCAAAGGTTGCACATACTGCAATCAATGCAACATACAGGAACACCAGTGTCACAATTAAAAGCAGCAACATTGCCATTTGTCCTGCACTAAAGCTTAGGTTCTGTCCTAACATAGCTCCCATTGTCCGATACAATAACGGTAATGCAAATATCATAGCTCCCCCATATATCAAAGCAGATAAACCGGATAAAATCATCAACGCAAATAATTTTCCGTATACAATCTCTCTCCGGCTGATAGGTGTCATTAATAATGCTGCCATGGTGCCTCGCTCCTTCTCGCCCGCAAAGCTGTCCGTTCCAAGGTTCATGGCTCCCGCAAACAACAGAATCGTAATCATATATGGTATCATATAACCGAACAGCTTTCCCTGTGCCTTATTATCATTCTGAATGACGGAATCCTCATTCTCGGCATCAACAGAAAATATCTTTAACTGTGCCAAATCTCCGATTCGGCTCTCTAATAATTGTGTCCGATACGGTTCTAATACACCTGTTACAAAGTTCTCTCTGGCATTATCAGAATAATCCTCAGATGGGTTATAAAAGGTATGAATATCCGGTATGGTATCCTTCTCATAATTCTGAACCTGCATTTCAAAGCTTTGCGGAAATACTATGATTAAGTCCAAATCTCCACTATATATATCTGTTTTTCCCTGCTCCACTTCTTCCTCTGTCTCTGCCCAGCTTACAGAATATCTGAAATCACCGGTTTCATATGTATTCTCTGCTCCGTTTACCATGGTCTGGGCTAAATAGTCCTTAAACTCCTGCGGTGCCTGATAAATCATGATGGTTGCTTCATGTGCTTCTATATCCTGCATCATGGAAGTTGCCATAATTCCCATGAGGAAATAAAGTCCGATTACCAACACAGCCGGCATAATAAATAAGCCCACCACAAGCTTTTTATCAGAAAATACCCGATATAATTCCTTGCACATTATAATTCTTATCGTTTTCATTGGTTCATCTCCTGTTCCGTTACCTGTTGATAGATTTCAAAAAAGGCATCTTCCAAATCCTTTGCCTGTGTCTGGGCAAGTGCCTCCTCCAAGGTTCCCTGAAATACACAATTTCCTTGAATAATCATTGCCATGCGGTCACACAGCTTTTGTGCCTCTGGCATAATATGCGTAGATACGATTACCAGCTTGCCCTGTTCCTTTAATAATCTCAAATAATCCGTAACCGCCCTTGCTGTAATAATATCCAGACCATTTGTTGGCTCATCAAAGATTATGACATCCGGATTATGCACCAGACTTACGGCAATAGATGCCTTCTGCTTCATACCGGTTGACAGTTCTTCAATTTTTTTATCTTCGAATTTTGTGATACCAAAGTATTCAAATAACTCATTTCTTCGTGTTTCAATGTCCTCCTCTGTCATCCCACGCAGTCTGCCAAAAAACTGAAACAAATATTTGGGACTGAAATGTGCATCTAATTTCACCTCATTGGTAAGAAATGCCATGCTCTTTCGAACCTCTGTCCCCTGTAAAACCGTATCATAACCATTTACGGTAATGGTTCCTTCTGTCGGTTTCAATAAGGTCGCTACACATCGCAGAAGGGTTGTCTTTCCTGCTCCGTTTGGTCCTAATACACCGAAGATTTCTCCTTCCTTTGCAGTCATGGATACATTGCTGACTGCAACCTTTCTGGAGGACTTCACCTTCTGCTCCTCCATTTGCCTGCGGTTTAGCTTATATATTTTTGTTACATTTTGTATTTCAATCATTGGATTCTCCTTGTCTTATTCGGTTTTTTATAATATAAGAGCCATTGCAGGCATTACACCTCACAATGGCTCTTATGGCTGTTCGTTTGGTTTAATCGTGGTATCTCCCGGTTTAATCAGATTCAGCAGCTCTCTTGCTGTCTCTTCCACAAATGCATCGGTCTGCTGATACGCCTCTTGCTTCTGAAGCTGACTGGTACGGTTTTCTTCCTCCTGCTTTGCCTCTTCTAAGTGTTCAATCGTCTCCGCATTGGTCTGATATTGTTCCTTCAAGGAATTATAACGGACAAATAGTGCGGCACACAGCACAAATAAGACAACGCAGATTACCATGATGCCCTTACGATTTTCACTTTTCGTGGTATTTCGTCTACTCATCCTTACCTTCCTTTGCATGATTGTTACCTTTTATTTTACTTCGTTTTGTGACTTTTTTCAACAACGATTTGATTTTTTTGCCAATAAAGATTACAAATCCACAAATAAACGGACTAATCCCCCAATTGTACAGCAAAACTCCGCACAACATCCCCAATAGAACGAACATCCGGACCTGTCCCTGATTATAGCTATACAATACCGCAACAATCAGGCATCCGGTTCCAAACCAGAAGATAATGTCCTCTACTGCGACCATCCATGTACTGTGTCGTTTGATACCTCGTACAATCCGAAAAAAATCATAATAAAATACTACAAGCATTCCCCAAAAGGCACTCATGAAGAATGTTTGCAGCTCTTGTATCATCCCCGGCGGCATATCTTAACGGAACAGTTTTCCAAATACACCACGCTCTGTGGCTCCATCCTTGACTCCGGAATACTGAAAGCTATCAATTGTGCCGTCTACTTCAACCTCGCCTTTTTCCAGCGTCAGCTTCGTGACGTGTAAATCTGTGCCTTTAATTGACAGATTTCCCATATCTGTTTCCAGCAATATTTCCGACTCATTAAATGCCTTTACATCTCTTACACCTGTAATTGCCCCTACTCCACGATTCAGCAGGTTCACCTTATGCGGTCTGGTCCCTACCCGTTCTTCCATATCTGCATTCCCCCTTCTTCTGCAATATATGAATACGCAGAGTGGTTTATGCACAATTTATAAATACCGGAACATTTCCTTTGCTTCTTCCTTCTTAACCGTATCCGCTACCTGTGTTACTTCGACGGTGACTGCTTTGTTTCCAAACTGAATCTGAATCTTATCGCCCACCTTTACGTCATAAGAAGCCTTTACCACCTTATCATTTACCATGACCCTGCCTGCATCACAGGCATCATTTGCCACAGTTCTTCTTTTAATTAATCTTGATACCTTCAAGTATTTATCTAATCTCATCCCTTTATTTCCCTTTATTTATATTTTTATAAACGAAAAAGACCACATAAACGTGGTCTTTTCTCGTACATTGCATTTGACGCTCAATGCTTAGGCATTTACCATATCCTTCAATGCCTTACCAGCCTTGAACTTAGGAGCCTTAGTAGCTGCGATTGTCATAGTCTCGCCAGTTCTAGGATTTCTTCCCTCACGAGCTGGTCTCTCTGCTACTTCAAATGTACCGAAGCCAACCAACTGAATCTTTTCACCCTTCTTTAATTCCTCAGATACAACATCTGTGAAAGCCTTTACTGCCTTCTCTGCATCCTTCTTAGATAATTCTGTCTTTTCAGCAATTGCTGCGATTAATTCGGTCTTGTTCATCGAAAAACATCCTCCTCTACAATTAGAAATATTCTCGCCTTGCACCTTATTACTTCTCCTATAATGAAGTGCCAGCACTCGTTTCCCTCATCGACTAGGGCAACGCCTACATACATTTATACAATCTTCCTCAGCTTTTGTCAAGGAAAATGCATAATTTCCCAGCTTTTTTCTTTAATTTTCCACGCATTATCCTTTAATTTTCCACGCATTATCCTTCCATTTGTCTTCCTAAGAAATTTGCGGCTATAATTGCTGCCTTTCGCTCGGACTCTCCGAGAGGTTCTGTTTCGGTTCTGCTTAGAATAATAACTGCTCCGATTGCATCACCTTCACATAGAATGGTCTGGACAATCTCACCATAATATTCTTCATCACTGTTTGAAAGAATCTTAATATATTTCTTCTCGCCTTTTCTTGCCAGAATAGATTCCCGGTCATTAATTGCTTCTTCCAGTTCTTTATGAAGCACCTTACCCATAAATTCCTTCTTAGGTGCTCCGGCTACTGCAATTATCTGGTCCCGGTCTGATACACAAACTGCATGTCCGATAATTTGTGCGGTGGCATCCACATATTGCTGTGCAAATGCTCCCAATTCGCCTATCGGAGAATATTTCTTCAAAATGATTTCTCCGTCCTTATCTGTGAAGATTTCTAACGGGTCTCCTTCCCGAATCCGTAAGGTTCTGCGAATTTCCTTAGGAACTACCACCCTTCCCAAATCGTCTATTCGTCTAACAATTCCTGTAGCTTTCATAAACTCCTCCTTGTTTTTCGAGGTCAAATCTGCCTTCTCTGAACATGAGAAACTTGCCTCCTTGTTTTCCGGATTACTTTCCATATTTGCTTTGTATGGGTAGTATGTGGAAATGCTGGGGAATTTATGCGTAAGACTTTAACATATATCGGTTTTCAAGATATTCCAATTTTTATGTATCCATCTGCTGTTTAAGCGTTTTCAATTTATGATTCTTTTTCTATCTATAATACCGGATTTCACATGTTCCATCCTCATTAAACATTTCTATTTCATATTGCAAATTACCGGCTTCATATATATTCTCATATATGTTATCTAATTCACAGGTCTTTCCCTTCGCAATTACCCATCCGGTATCCGGTAAGATGACCTCACAATTACAGCCTTCTATCTCTCCCTGCTTTAACCCTATCACATACTCTATTGAAGTCTCTGTCCAGTTGTATCCAAGTCCTCTCAGGTTCTCTCTTCCGTATATTTTAGACAGTTCATCCCAAAACCTGCCGATTGTTTCATACTGCTGACTGTTTACTGTTGAAAACACCCTGCTTATACCCTTAAAGTTCATATGATTCTCCTTTATCTTCGTTCTATGCAAGTTTATAAAACAAGTTGCATTTCATTATATCACAGATTTAGGAGGATGTATTGTGAGCATATTATTTCACTTGACATTTGGCCAAATATAGTTTATGTTATATAACAATAGTTATAAAACATAAGGAGGAACTCCATGCCACCGAAAGCTAAAATCACAAGGGAAATGATTTTGACAGAAGCCTTTCAGATTGCCCGGACAGAGGGTGCGGATAAGATAACTGCCCGCAGCATTTCCAAGCGGCTGCAATGCTCTACACAGCCGGTTCTATACTATTTTGCGACAGTAGAGGATATAAAAGCCGCCGTTTATAAACAGGCAGATGAATATCATACCGCATTTCTTATGAATACAGAGCATGATTACGGAAATCCCATGCTTAGTATCGGCATGAATTATATTCGCTTTGCCGTAGAGGAACCGCATCTGTTTCACCTGTTATTTCAATCTGACGGACTACGCGGAAGCAGCTTCGCCGATTTAAATTCAGCAGAAGAATTAAAGCCGATTCTGCAGATTTTACAGCAGGCGGCTTCCGTTACAGAAGAAGGTACAAAAGAAATATTTACTACCTTGTTCGTATTTGTCCATGGATATGCCAGTCTGTTTGCCAATAACACAATGGAATATGATGAAAAGAATCTGATAACATCACTTGCTCATGTATTTTCAGGAGCAGTCTACGCTGCAAAGGAGGGTCAGCATGAATAAATTATATAATAAAAATAAATTAGGATTTTCACTTTTATGGATAGGCATTGCAGTATAAAGAACTATTTGTTTTTTATCCCTCTTATACTATTGGCATCTACGAATCTCTGGGGCGGCTTTCGTCTGAATCTGTCCGTTACGGAAACGGTTTTATATATTGTAAGTATGCTTTGCGTAGGATTTTTAGAGGAGCTGATTTTCAGGGGCTTTTTATTTCAGGCACTATGTCAGGAGAATCTAACGCGTGCCATCATTATTTTTTACAAGAGCAAAAGCCTCTTGCCTTGCATCCTGACGCATGGTGTCATTAACAGCCTGAGTGTATTTGCAAATGCTGATGCAATGACTATGCCTATGGATATAGCAATCTGCGTATTTATATGTGTCGTTTCTGTCGGATATGCCCTATATATTCTAAAGAAAATCGTTCTATTTTGTTGATTGTTTATCTTTCATCCTGCTGACTACGCTTCACACTCACTACTATCAGCCGAAAAACAGGGTACAATACACCCGCTACCGGCCAGACAATCCAGCTTTTTTCCCAATCCTCTGTGATAAAGCTATACGCAAGATAAAAGGCTGTCGCACCGGACCAGTATACGGTATTAAAAACCGCCGTACTGCGATTCACTTTCTTATTCTTTTTGGTAAAATCTCCTTCTTCCAGCAACCGGTCCAAAGCTCCCATATTGGTTCCTGCCAGAACGAAAAAGAACACACCCACACCTACAATACATAACGTCATACAAAGCATTGCTACAATACAGATGTCCTGCTCAAACATAGCCATTCCTAAAAACAACGGTATTACAGATGCAATACAGAAAATGGTTCCCATCACATTCCATCTTGCGTAAGTACCCTGAAACCGTTCCTTCCGTTCTTTTACCATTCCGGTTACTCCATATTCCGTCTCGAAATCCTCTGTCTGCAAAAATTCATATTTCTTTTCCTTCATGCCTGTCATAACAAAGATTGCAACCGCAACTGTGATTATGATTATCAGTACACATAAGCCAATGCCGCCTGCCACATTTTCAGACAATCCATATGCAGGCACTTCACTTGCCGCTGCCATAAACAACAGCGTAATCGGTGAAAGAATACACAACAGCGTTGCAAATGACTTTTTTACTGCCGCTGCTTTCTGAAGAGTCAGAAATTCATTTGCCATTTCCATCGTAACCTTTCGACAGGTACTATCTTCTTCTGACTCCGCCGCATTTGTATCATATTCTTCGATTTCAATTTCATCCTTTATAAGATAATCGGTAGTTACACCAAATATCTGACTTAGCTTCAGAATCTTATCCAAATCCGGAACTGCCTGTGCTCCCTCATATTTTGAAATCGACTGCCGGCTGACCCCAAGCTTTTCTGCTAATTCCTCCTGTGACCAACCGTTTTTCTTTCTCAGATTCATAATCTTATCTGCTAATATCATATAGTCCTCCATTCCGTCATATCCATGACTGCTTTGATGGATTTATCTTACCGGATTCATCGGTTGCACACCAGAAAGTCCCTTCTACAATTTGTCAACCGGCAGTTGCAATCCTTGATATTAGCGACATTTTCAAGAGCTATTCACGCAAAACACGTAAAAATCATTCTCAGGCTTCCCGATAGCCATTCGGATTCATGGTCTGCCATTTCCAAGAATCTGCACACATATCTTCGATGGTCTTTTGTGCTTTCCAGCCTAATTCCTTCTCTGCCTTAGATGCATCACAATAGCAGGTGGCAATGTCACCCTCCCGTCTTGGCTTTATCTCATATGGCAGGGTTTTCCCGCATGCCTTTTCATATGCATGCAGCACATCCAGAACACTATACCCATTTCCGGTTCCCAGATTATAAATATTCACACCGGAGCCCGGCTGAAGCTTCTTTAATGCATGCACATGTCCCTTTGCAAGGTCTACTACATGAATATAATCACGCACGCCGGTTCCGTCATGCGTCGGATAATCATTTCCAAATACTCCCAAACACTTTAATTTACCGATTGCTACCTGTGCAATATACGGCACCAGATTATTCGGGATTCCTTTCGGGTCTTCTCCAATCAAACCGCTCTCATGTGCTCCTATTGGATTAAAGTACCGTAACAATACAATATTCCACTCGGCATCTGCCACATACAAATCGGTTAATATCTGTTCCAGCATCCCCTTCGTCTGTCCGTACGGATTCGTAATTGCTCCCTTTGGACATTCCTCTGTTATCGGAATAAATGCAGGGTCACCGTATACCGTTGCAGAAGAACTGAATATGAGATTCTTTACTCCATGCTCCCGCATAACCTCACATAAAATCAAGGTTCCGGTAAGGTTGTTGTGATAATACTCCAATGGCTTATGCACCGATTCCCCTACTGCCTTCAAGCCTGCAAAATGAATGACAGAGTCAATGGATTCCTTGGAAAATACCTGTTCCAAAGCATCCTTGTCCAATAAATCAATTGGATAAAACGATATTGAATGTCCGGTTATTTCTTCTACCCGCTTCACTGCTACTTCACTGGAATTGGACAAATTATCTACAATTACGACTTCATATCCTGCCTGTATTAATTCCACGCAGGTATGAGTTCCTATGTATCCGGCTCCACCAGTTACTAATATTGCCATAATTTTTGCCTCCGATTTTCATGTTATAGTTATGCCGTATATCCTACATTCCGGTATTATGCTCCTGTGCATCCTCTTCCTTGTGCAGGAATTTCTTAATTGCCATCCGCACAGACGGTTCCATCCCTTCCCGCAACCTCGGAATATTCGCACAGTGCTTTATTATAACACAAATACAGGTGATTTCCAATATAACCAGACTGATATAGCTTCCGGTCTTGATAAAATAGAAAAATGGATATAACAATGCGGTGGAAAATGATGCCGCACATCCCCAGTCCGAAATAAGCATTACTACAATGGCAACTGCCGCCAGTATCAAAAATATCCGCCAATCGGTACTTAATATCAATCCGCCCAGCGTAGCCAGCCCTTTGCCGCCCCTAAATTGCAGATAAAATGGGAATATATGCCCGATAACAGCCGCGGTTCCTGCTACAATTCCTGCTATACCAAATTGCGGGAACAACAGCTCCGCTATCTTTACCGCAACAAAGCCCTTCATAAAATCAATTACCATTACCACGATTCCGCTTGCTTTTCCCATTAAGATAAATGCGTTTGCAGTACCCAGATTCTTCTGTCCCTGATTCCGAAGGTCCAGTCCCTTTGCCCTTGAAATAAAATATGAAGGGCTGATGCAACCTAATAAATATCCGACAAACATACACAGTGCAAATTCCATAGCCGTCTCCCCTTTCTTGTATGTCTCTTTTTCTTACACATATCTTAAGAACAGTATACTACAAAATCTGCACCGTTGAAACCAAATCTCGATATTTTTTAATTTTTTCTGACTTTTTTATTTCTAAATTCTTTCGGTTATAATGACTACTCTTGGTTTACGCGAATGCGTTTTATTATCATAGTCGCACTAAAAATCGCCAATGCAACTGCTATCTGGATTCCAAAGCTCATAAGAACCGTCCGAAATTGAGCGGTTGTCAGATTTCCATATTCATATAACAGAATATTCGCCTTTTCATACCAGTATACCGGTAAGAATTTTGCAATGAAAATAATTCCCGGACTTAATACATCTAAATCTACAAAGACTCCGCACAAAAATGACATTCCCAAGGCTATGGTATTGGCAACTCCATTGATTGCCGATGTATTTTTCAATAAATTGCCTAATAGGTATGCGATTGCAATGGATACTAGCATCAGACAGGTGCTATTCACTATATAAAGCCCCATATGGCTGTCCAAACTTATCTTTTTTCCGTAAATAATCAGACAAAGCACATTTAATAATGCCCATAACCCGCCACTTAATATTGTCATGGCAAGCATTCCCTGAATGCCCTGTCGAAAACTGGATACACCGGAGCTGTTAATTCTTCGTTCCATGTCTTTTTCATTAAAATTCCTTAACACAATCGGCACTACATAGCATAAGGTATACAAAAACACATACGGAAGATAACGGAAATAGAAAAAATATCCCTGACTTCCGTCTGCACGCTTGGAGGTTGCCTGTACGGTTACATCTGCATTTATTTTAACAATTCCCAATGCCCGCTCTACTGCCCGTTTCATCTCCATACCGGACTTATGATAGGTCTGTACCGTCTGAAGAAAGGTATTTATCTCCATATCAGCATAGATGCCGCTGTAATCGCCCGGATTTTTTGTAATCTTAAGACTGCCACCATCTTCCAACAGTACCTGCTCTGCGTTTTCCGGAATCTGTACAACATAGTCCAGCTTTTCATAATACATACTTTCTGCCAGCTCCCGCTTATCTGTCATATCGGTTATTACATGATGCTTCTGACTCAATGCCTGAATAATTCCGTTTGACAGCTCATCCTGTGCCTCATCGATAACCGCAATATTCAGTGCGGAAGCCTGATATTGTTCTTCTGTCTGTTTTCCCACGACACTCTCAAGTATCAAAATGATTCCAAAAAATATTCCGGTATATAGAAATACATATCCCATGTTTCTTTGGATGATTTTCATATATCCTCTAAATACTGTCATATCGTTCCCTCCTTATTATCAGGTAGGATGCTGCCAAAAACATCACACTCATACCTCCAAGCAATATCAAATCCATTCGGTAACGTGCCGGGTCGTTGTAGATGCTCAGGCAATAAAAGGCATCACTGATAATTGCTGCCGGATTTAAACGATTTACCAACGGACAATGGACATCAATTATATGCTTTACATCCTTTACCATCAATCCGGCAAGCATACTGCCAACTAAACCAATACCTACGCAGAGACCTATCTTGGCACCCTCTGCAAGGTTGCTGATGCAGCCTATCAGAATACCAATGGAAATACCGATTACGCAGCCCATGAATGAAATTAAGAGCATACCGCCCCAATGATTTCCGAAGCCAACCTTCAATACGCAATTCAGATATACCAAAAGCAAAATAACACAAGTATACTCTACCAACAGATTTCCCAAAAATGCATGGAATATCTGTACCGTTTTTCCGGTCGGTGATATGCTTCGTCTGGCACCTATAGCTGAAACATTCGGTTGTAAATCCTCTGCCGAGCCTAAGCCTTGAAATGCACCAAACAGGCAGGTCATACCAATTAGTGCAAAAAAGTATCCCAGATATGTATCCATGCTTTCTCCATCCAACGTGACCTCTGTCAGATACCCGCTCTGCCCGGCTGTAGCAGCTACCGTATCAGCGGCTTGCTCCGAATCATCTGCAGCACCACCATAGGCTTCCTCCACAAATGTCGAAAAATCCTCTGAATCCATATAAGCTTTCAATTCTTCTGTCGTCATTTCTTCAAGAGACCGCATACTATCCTCTCTGTATTCCTCCGGAATCTGCTCATAAGCCAATTCTTTCATCATACTTTCCTGCTGCAGATAAGCGGTTAAGATTCCTTCTAATACCGATGCCGGAACTCCGTTCTTTCGTATCATCAGATAAGGCGTTTTCGCTACATAGTAAATGCCGTCAATTTCACCGGATTCCAATGCGGTCTGTGCCTCCTCCTCTGTCATATATTGCAGTTTCAGCATTGGGTCTGCTTCCTTTTCCTCTGCCTTTTCCATTTCCTCTAAGAACAAGGAAAACATCGCATTATTTTCCTGCTCTACGACTGCTGCCGGAACCGTTTCCCATTCTGCCTTACTGATACCTCCAAAGGTAAAATAAAACAGAGTCCCTAACAACACCGGAAATGCACTCGACCAGAATATAAGAGCTTTATTGCGTATAATCATCAATAACTGATAATAAAACTGATGCATCGTACTGCCTCCTTCCGTCTCTTAATCCCGAAGCTGCTTTCCGGTAATCTCCAGAAATACATCATTTAACGTTGGCTGTTCCGAAAATACCCTTCCGAAGCTCACCTGCTGTTCCTGTAAAAACTGCAAAATATGTACCAGATTATGACTGCCTTTGCTACACCGAACTACTAGCGTATTCTCCGCATATTCTATCTGATATACCCGCTCCATTCTCTGTAAGGCTTCTATCTGCTGCTTGGTTAACACAATTGCTTCTATCGTAATTGTCTCTCCGGTCCTAATCAGATTCTTTAATTCTTCCTTTGTACCGGAAGCAATGCATCTGCCATGGTCCATAATGGCAATTCTTGTACAAATCTGCTCTACCTCCTCCATATAGTGAGAGGTATAAATAATCGTGGCTCCCTGCTGATTTAAGGTGACAATATTTTCCAATATTTTGTTCCGGCTCTGTGGGTCTACGGCAACTGTTGGTTCATCCATAAAAATCAATTTTGGCTTATGTGCAATTCCACAGGCAATATTTAATCGTCGAAGTAAGCCGCCGGATAATTGTTTCGGACGCTTTTTTATATGCTCCTCCAAGCCTACAAATGCAATTGCCTCTTCTACCAGTTCCTGCCTGCGTTTCTTATCCTTTTCATACAGCCCACAGAAGTAATCAATATTTTCCCTCACATTCATCTGCTCAAATACAGCTACGTTTTGCATAACCACCCCTATCTGACGCTTAATAGCATAGCTGTCCGGCTTGATTTTACTTCCCATCACCGTAATCGTTCCTTTATCATATTTCAACAATGCAAGGATACAGTTAATTGCCGTTGTTTTTCCGCTTCCGTTTGGTCCCAGCAGTCCAAAGATTTCGCCATCCTGAACAGACAGATTCAATTGGTCCAGGGCAATATTGTCTCCGTATCGTTTTACCAGATTTTCTATTTCTACCATAGTCTCCTCCTAGTTTGTTTCTTTATACTCACTTTGTTTATTATTTTTATTATACCAGATGACTGCTAACCGGTTAAGTAACAAAGAAATTGCGGCCCGGCTCTTCCTAAGTGAAGGAACCGTCCGCAATTACTTAAGTACAATCCTAGAGAAGCTTTCCCTGCGGGACCGTACACAATTAGCTATATTCTATTATCAAAATAAGTCCTGACAGACTTATTCTGATAGCTTGTTTTTACAATTTCAAATCTCCCTCTTTAATCCAGCCTAATTTACGGAACAGTTGTCCAAATAAAAAGGTCAATACTGCCGGAAGTACAAAGCTAATCAGAATCAGTCCCAGCCAATCCAGTCCTGTAATTGCAGTCTTGGTACCGGCAGCAATATCATTTACCCAGCCGGTATAGACTCCTATCTGTCCAACCAGTCCACAGGTTCCCATACCGGAGGAAATCGCTTCTCCATTCATCTGTAACTTGAATACACAGGTAGCAATCGGACCTGTAATTGCAGAGGTCAGAATTGGCGGAATCCATATCTTAGGATTTTTTACAATGTTTCCCATTTGCAGCATACTGGTTCCGATTCCTTGCGATACCAGTCCGCCGACCCGGTTTTCCCGAAAGCTCATAACCGCAAAGCCTACCATTTGTGCAGAGCATCCGGCAACGGCAGCACCACCTGCCAATCCGGTCAGACTAAGTGCGGCACAAATTGCGGCACTGCTAATTGGCAGCGTTAACGCAATACCTACGATTACAGATACCAGAATACCCATCATAAATGGATGCAGCTCGGTTGCCCACATAATCAGTGTTCCGACAACACTTGCCGCCTTTCCGATATAAGGAGCAATGCCGATAGACAACAGTACACCGGAGCAAATGCTGACTAGCGGTGTCACCAGAATGTCCACCTTCGTTTCCTTGGATACTAATTTTCCTAATTCTGTCGCAATGATTGCAATTACCAGCACTGCAAGAGGTCCGCCTGCCCCGCCCAGCGTATTTGCTGCGGTGCCTACCGCCAGCATGGAGAACAGCACCAACGGCGGTGCCTGTAAAGCATACGCAATTGCGACTGCCATTGCCGGTCCGGCAACACTCTTTGCAAAGCCTCCAATATCTATCAGAAGCTGGACATGAAGCTGCTGCCCCAGTGTAGAAATAATGGTACCGATTAATAAGGATGCAAACAAACCATTTGCCATTGCTCCCATTGCATCAATAAAATATCGTTTTGCGGATATTTCTACATTTTTCTTTTTTAAAAATCCTTTTAAACCTTTTTCTTCTGCCATTTTTCTTTCCTCTTTCTCTCCTGTTACCTTCATTTTTATCCGTTTCCGACTGACGAATTCAATTTATATTCCCTCCGGTTCGTATTCCCTTCGTTCTGCCAGATATCCATGTTCCTTAAGTGCATTTTCTATTCTATCCATATCCTCGGCTTCTCTGGTCCATATTGTATGATAATGGAAGCCTGCCGTCACATTCTTTAACGGACTGGATTTCCCGGTCTGCAAGGCTTCGCAAAATTCCCGTATATCTCTCCGGGACCGTATCTTTAGGTCTGCCTGCACCTTTCCATAAAACTTATGATATATGAATACATCCTCCACTTCTCCGCCTAAATCTACGATAAGGGTTAATTCCTGTTGTATCTCCTCATCCGTATGATATACCTTGAATACCTTCCGTACTCCTTCCGGTTTATCCAGCTTGTATCCCTTTGGCGTAGAACTGATAGCAATGCCCTGCTGCCGCAGCGTATGAATATCCTGTACAATAATCTGACGGCTGACCTGAAATCGTTCTGCCAGATACCCACCAGACAGCGGTGTTTCCGACTCTTTTAATTCCGATACCAGTTGTTCCTGACGTTCTTTTGCTGTCACCTGTTTTCCTTCCTTTCCAACGTTCTGAATCTCCCTTTTCGGTTTCATACCTTCCATATTTCATGTCTGTTATAGTTCTGTTGAAACATTGCAAACAGTGTAACACCCCGGTTTACATCTGTCAACACAGGTGTAAACCGGGGTGTAAAGTTCGTATTCTGTTTCTTATCGTTGCTTTGTATTCTTTCCTAATACGTCTGCAACTTCAGTAATCGCTATAAATGCATTTGTATCATGCTCAAGCACAATTCCTTTCAGCTTTCCAATCTGAAAACGGTTTACCACAAAATATATAACCGTTTTTTCTTTATCGGAATAATATCCATGACCTTCCCATGAAGTAATTCCGCTTCCAAATTCTTCTGACAGGCTCTTATTAATCTCCTGTGGCTTCGTTGTGATAATCATGGCGGCCTTTGCTTTATCAAAACCTTCTACAATATAGTCAACCGCATGTAGGGCTACATAATATGTAACAATGGAATATAGCGGAAGTATCCAGCTATGTGCAATGATACCAACCACTACATACAGCACAATATTATATGCCATAACGAAGGTGCCTACCGTAATTCCCAATCGTTTGGAAAATATAACCGCCATAACCTCTACGCCATCAATTGCACCGCCAAATCGTATAGTTAATCCGCTTCCGATACCGGAAATCAATCCGCCAAAGGCAGCTCCCAGCAGCAAATCCGTTCCCGCAAACGGTGAAGAATCTATCACATCCACCGGAATCACATCCCGTATGATATAGGATGCAAGGGAATATATTATAACTGCATATACGGAATAAAGGGTAAATACAAGTCCCTGTTTCTTATATCCATACAAGAAAAACGGAATATTGAGTATCAACAAAAATATAGACAAGGTCATAAACGGCGGAGTAATTTCTTCCAATAACATAGCAGTACCGGAAAATCCACTATCGTATAAATGTAAGGGTGACAAAAACATAGTCACACCGACTGCATTAATCGTTCCTGACAATGTTAACAGCAAAAAATTTTTAATACTTAACTGGTTTTTTGATTTCTTTGTCTTCTCCTTCAACGTCTGTTCCTCCTGCCCTTCCTATATGCTGCTTCATTTCCTATTCTTCATATGGCTGCTTCCAGTCTACAACCGGTGCAATTCCTCTGATGTCCTTCAGATACTCTCTTGCTCCTATCGTACTTGGTAATTGCCCTACCATTCCCCTGTAGCTTTCCATTGCAGTTTTATAATCTAACGGCTGCTTCGTTTCAATCGCAAACTCTATTGCACTTCTTATAACATTATACATAGCTCCCATTGAATTATAATATTCAATCTGATTATAGAAAAGCCTATCTTCCTCGTTATTCATATCCAGAATTCCCTCCGGCAAATGGGTAACAATGTTATGGTCTACCTGAATATTTGAGAAATCCCGTTCAAACTCCTGATAATGCATAAGTACATCTTCACCCTCTATGGAATCAAGTCCCATACCATACTTTTTCATGGTATAACTGTATTGCTTCTTTAGTATCTTCACATAGGTTTTAAGTCCTTCGATATTCGTTGCCTGTGCAGCCTTTATTTCATCTTCCGTAGAATCCTTCGTTAAAAATGCACCGGCTGCCAATTGCTCAAGCATTAGATCAACCTCTTCATCACTGGTTGCATTCAGACTTTTATAATTCATCATAGAGCTATAGGTTCGGAATATTGCCTCATTAATCATATCTTCAGATGTTCCGGCAAACTTATAGCGATTACTTGATAACCATGCCTCCATCTTCCGGTCATGTTCACTCATCTCAGGATTCCGGAAGAAGCGTTGCATATACCTGATTGTCTTTGGCTGCTCTTCCTCTTTCCGGCAGACAGCCGCAATCACGCCCGGCATGATTTCTTTACTATGCAGCATACGGTCCCATGCCCCCGTCTTCATCTGTTCCCGCTGTGTAATCAGCTTTTCATCTGCATAGATTTTCATTTCATCTACTACTTTTCTTCTATCCTCTAAGTCAATAATCTTCAGCTTCTGTTGCTCTACTTCCGTCATAGCCTCTTTTGTCAGTACGCCCTGCTTCGCAGCCTCCTGCATTGCATATCCCCTTGCCATATCTGCATATAGCCTGATAACCTCTGAGCGAGAAGCATACTCCTCCGAGCGTCTTCCTAAAATATCCTGCTTCAGATTCGTTGGTATTACGAACCTCTCTAATTCTTCTCCCAGTTGTCCTAATTCTCTGCCTAATTGATTTCGAGTGGTTTCTAGCGGTGTACGTCTCTCGACAAGATTGGCACGTTTTTCAGCCAGCTCTCTCTTCCATTCATTCAGACTTGCTGTACTCTCCGGTGTCACATACGATGGATTTTCCCTTGCTATCTGTTCTGATCGTTCCAGATTCTTTTCCTGCTCTTTCAGTTCTTCTTCTTCCAGCTTCAGGGCATCCAAATCAGCCAGACATTGTTTCTGCGTAACAGTCATCGCAGCAATCCTTGCTTTCAAATCCTCTTTCTGCCGCTGCTTCTCCTGTTTCATCTGCTCAGGATAGTCCATTTTACCAATATCGGAAGCTGTCATCTGCGGCAGGTTAATTTCCTGTAATTCCCGCTGCATTTTCAGCAAATCTTCCGGTGTGGCAGAATACAATCTTGTCATATCAAAGTTCAAAACCTTTTCCATTTCGGACTGAACAATATTCCTTGCCTGTGTGTAATGTTCCATTACATCATACTGCTCTATCCTTGCCTTATCTTCCTCTGTCAGAGTTGCCTTCATTTCTTCGTTCAGGGTCACCTGCTTCTTTTTGGCTGCTACAGCATCCATTTCTGCAAGACGTATCACCTGAAGATTCCAGTCTGCATCCGGCTCTACCTGTGTACCGTCCGGATTCACCTTCCGTCCCCGAATCAGTACTGCCTTTCTGGCATTTGTTCCAACCAGCACCGAATTACTTGCCGCAAAACCGCCCTTTTCACGTCCTGTCTGCTGATAAACCGCATTCTTTTCCTTCATCATATCCGCAAAGTAACAAGCCTCATACGCAAGATTTTCTTTTAATTGCTCCTGCTCCGGCATCATATATTGCTTCTCTTCCAGATATTGCAATGTCATTATACTCTTTGCCTTACGGACTCCCAGCACAATCTTTACGGCCTCTATCATGGACTTCATCCGCTCCAGCATATTCAGATAATCTCTTTTATATGCTACGTTCATCCTTGCCACGACCTGACCCATTTCTTTCGTTCTTGGATTTGCATATTCCAATTCCAGTGTTGCGGTTGTCTTTGCTTTTGACGCACAGATACCCAGCACCTCTGCCTGTTGTATCATATCCTTCATGATTGAATCAATGACTTCTTTATTTTTCTGATAAGCTTCCGGATTTTCTTCTATCTTTTCGTGTAATTTTATAAGCTCCTCAACCTGATAAAAATCACTGATATGCTCTACGTTTAACCAGTCATAATCTTGCTTAACATTTCTCCGCATTTCGGCATAGCCAATCTCGGCATGTCCTCGCTCATCTATGTATCCATGTTCGTTTCTCTGATACAGAGCTTCAACTTTTTCTTCAATCACCCGTGTGTCTAACTCCCGTATCCTTGATAACTGGCTTTTTTGCATAAGCTCCTTTAAATTCGTTGCATAGTCCATCTGTGCCTGTTGATGCTCAGCATCATTTTGAGGAGAGTCCTGTCCATCGAAGCCCAGGCCCTTTAATCTGGACAATGCAGACAGTACCGAATGGAAGGTCTGTGCCAGTTCTGTAAAATGCTGAATCCGTTCCCGCTCAGCTTCTGTTTTAGATTCCATGTATTCCCTGCTCTGGTTCAATACATCCACGAAATTCATCATCTGCTTATCACGAACCAGCAACTGTCCGTACCGCTGCTCCATCTGGTCTCCTGCCAGAATTTCGGCATAAAAGGATGAATGTAACATTTCCTCTAACCGATTATCCAACATCTTATTCTTTGCTTCTCTTGACTTTGGACCGGCTAACTCTTCCTCCAGCCTTGTTTTATTTGTATTCTCCTGTGCTAATTGCTCCTGTACCTTAGATGCTTCCTCCTGCATCAAAACGGTACTGGTATCTGCATACTGATTGGTCCGCTTCAACCGACGTAGCCGTTTCTCCTGTTCCTTCTCACTGAGCGTCTGCTCCGGCACCGGTTCGTCTAAAATACTGGCACGATATTTCGGCTTCGTCTGCTGTACCGGCTGTACCGTACGCAAATCCTCTGTCTTCATGACTGTTCGATTTAAGTATTCCTGCCAGCTATCTCTGGCAACCTCTGCCTGTTGTGCTACTACACGCCGATATTCTTCATCATTCATAATCGGCTGATATTGCCGCATAGCCTCCTGCCATTGTTCCTTCGCCAATTCTCCCTCTGTCTTTTGTATCGGTTCGGCTACCTTCTTTTCTTCCTGTAACTGTCCACTGCTCAAATCCATATTTTGTTCCCTCCGTTTTTTCTTAATACTTGCTTTTAACTTCCATTTACCTGCTTACATAATTGGGATTCTTGCTTCCAATTCATACCTTGGTTCAATCTGAATTAATTTCTTCATCAGACTGCCTACCTTTTCATTGATACATGCTACGCGATACCGGCATTCCGTTTCCGTCCCTTGAAAGGATGCCGTTGCACAATTCAGAAGCTTTAGAAACACATCCGGTTCCTCACCAAAATTCCCCATATAATCCAGCACATATACTCCATCCTTTGCCTGATGCATCAGCATAATGCCTTGTAACTTATGGTGCTTATAATATATAACGCTGTGCTTTTTATCATAATGTTCCATTTGGAACGGCAACGGAACATAGCACCGAGAGGAACGCTCCACACATTGTTTTACCTGCTCAGCCAAACGTTTGTCACACTCTGACAATACCATACAGCCCTCTGTTTTTTCCTTTTTCAGATGCATTTTTTCCCAGCAGACCTGCGTACCGTCAAATTCATATTGTGCATTTCCGGTTCGGCTTATCTCGCTGGTAAACATCCGAATCAAATGCTGGATTCCCGGTTCCTGCTCCAAGTCCTCCATAAATCTCATTCGAATTGCAGGACAACCGTATCTCTTTGCCTCTTCCTGCAATGTCATAAGCAGCTCGGTTGCCACTCCCATATTCCGGTATCCGGGTGCTACATAGAGGGACTGTATTACCATGGTTATTCCCTGTAGCTCTGCCACAATCACTCCGCACGCGGTATCTCCTACGATGGCTCCATAAAAGAACCATCCGTCTTCCTGACGATGTCTCCACAGCTCAACCGGAGCATAGTCTTCAAAAAATTCTTTGTTTTCCGCTCCCACCAATGTTGAAATAATCTCTGACATAGTTAATTCCTCCCCTGTAATTCACGTTCTTCTTGGTTTATTTTACTATATTGACCTATAAATTACAATTTATGAACTCTAAAGATTTCTTAAATATCTATATCCAGTTCTACCGGACAATGGTCGGAACCCAGTATTTCGGTATGAATTTTTGCATCTGTCAGCTTATCCTTTAAGTTTTCTGATACACAAAAATAGTCAATCCGCCATCCGGCATTCTTTGCTCTGGCACTGAACCGATACGACCACCATGAATAAATATCCGTTTGATTCGGATAAAAATATCGGAAGGTATCTACAAAGCCATGCTCCAGCAATCGGCTGAAGCATCCCCGCTCTTCATCCGTAAAACCTGCATTCTTGCGATTTGTCTTAGGATTCTTTAAGTCTATTTCCTGATGTGCCACATTCAAATCCCCGCAGAAAATTACCGGCTTCTTCTCCTCTAATCCTTTCAGATAAGCTAAAAATGCCTCCTCCCACTGCATTCGGTACGGCAGTCTTGCCAGTTCATTTTGTGAATTAGGTACATACACCGTTATTATATAGTATTCCGGGTACTCTAATGTAATTACACGTCCTTCGTGGTCGTGTTCTTCAATACCGATGCCGTAGGTGACTGCTACCGGTTCCTGTCTGGTGAAAATGGCAGTTCCGGAATAGCCCTTCTTTTCCGCATAATTCCAATACTGATAGTATCCGTCGAGTGTCAAATCTATCTGTCCTTCTTGAAGCTTTGTCTCCTGTACGCAGAATACATCTGCATCCAGAGATTGAAATGCCTCCATAAAATTCTTCTGCACGCAGGCACGCAGACCATTTACATTCCAAGATATTAATTTCATGCTTCTCTACTCCTCTGACTTCTTATATTCTTCCATAATTGCAACGGTTGCACTGGTGCCAAGTCTGTCTGCACCTGCCTGTATCATCTTCTTTGCTGTATCCAAATCCCGGATACCTCCAGATGCCTTTACCCAAGCCTTTCCGGCTACTGTTTTCTTCATCAGGGCAACATCCTCTCCGGTTGCACCTCCTGTGCTAAAGCCGGTGGAGGTCTTTACGAAGTCTGCCTTTGCTTCCACTGCCAGCTCGCACGCCTTTTTCTTTTCCTCCTCTGTCAACAGACAGGTTTCTATAATAACCTTTAATTTTGCCTCCCGCCAGACGGAATTATGAATACAGGCGTCCTTCACTTCCCGAATATCATATAATACTTCTTCATAATCTCCGGCTTTCATAGCTCCTATATTGAGAACCATGTCTATTTCATCAGCTCCATTTTCAATTGCATCAATGGTTTCAAGCTTCTTTGCCAAGGTAGACATAGCACCCAGCGGAAATCCGATTACCGTACATACCTTTATATCTGTATCCTTTAATTCCTCGGCTACCAACGGTGTATAATAGGAATTGACACATACGGAAGCGAATTCATAGGTGCGTGCTTCTTCACATATCCGTTTCACATCCGCAGCCGTTGCATCTGCTTTTAGAATTGTATGGTCAAAATATTTTGAAAACTTCATACTGTTTCTTACCTGTACCTTTCCAATCTTTTCTTGCATTTTATTTTTTCTTGTATTTTGTTCTTCTCCTCGCTTTATTCGTTTCTTGTATTCTTCTCTTTCATCCTCGTTCCTGTTTATGAATCGATTTAAAAAATGTCCCCATGGGTCAAGTCCTGCCTGACTCTGGGGACATTTTCATATTTTATTATTCAATCGTAGAATCTTCTCCTGAAGTCTCTGCTACAGATACTGTCTCTGCCTCTAACTCGACGTCATCCTCTGCATCATCACTTCCGAAATCCAGAACGTCATCATTCTGAAAATCAAGCTCGCCGCAATCCAGTTTTACAGAACGATACCGCTTCATACCTGTACCTGCCGGTATCAGCTTACCAAGTAATACATTCTCCTTCAAACCTATCAATTCATCAGTCTTACCCTTTATGGCTGCCTCGGTCAATACCTTTGTAGTCTCCTGGAAGGAAGCCGCAGACAAGAATGAGTCGGTTGCCAACGATGCCTTTGTAATACCCAGAATAGACTGTGTACCCTGTGCCGGCTCTAAGCCTTCTGCGATTAACTCCTCGTTCTTCTCTTCAAAGTCCAGAACATCTGCTAACATGCCCGGAAGGAATTCGGAGTCGCCGCCTTCTTCTATCTTAATCTTCTTCAGCATCTGGCGAACAATAATTTCAATATGCTTATCATTGATGTCAACACCCTGTAAACGATATACACGCTGAACTTCACGAAGCATATAATCCTGTACTGCACGAACACCCTTTATCTTCAGAATGTCATGTGGATTTACAGAACCCTCGGTCAATTCATCACCGGCCTCCAGCATCTGTCCATCCTGTACCTTAATTCTGGAACCGTAAGGAATCAAATATGCTTTACTCTCTCCGGTCTCATGATTTGTAATCACAACCTCACGCTTGGTCTTAACATTTGTAATAGCAACCTCACCGCCGAACTCTGCAATAATTGCAAGACCCTTTGGCTTTCTTGCCTCAAATAATTCCTCGACACGTGGAAGACCCTGTGTAATATCATCACCTGCAACACCACCGGTATGGAAGGTACGCATAGTCAACTGTGTACCAGGTTCACCGATAGACTGTGCTGCAATAATACCAACTGCTTCACCAACCTGTACCGGCTGTCCGGTAGCCATATTGGCACCATAACATTTTGCACAGACACCCAGATGTGACTTACAAGTCAGAATGGTACGAATCTTCAGCTTACCGGTTATTCCATTCTCTGGGTCTACAATCTTATTGCCATTCTCATCCACACCACGTTCCACTACGGCTGTTGCACGCTTTGGATTAATCATGTGGTTATGCTTTACAAGCATATTGCCATCCTTATCAAAGATGTCAACAGCCGTATATCTTCCGGTAATACGTTCCTTGAATGTTTCAATTACTTCCTTACCGTCTGAAAATTCTTCTACAACCATACCCGGAATCTCTTCTACAGGCTTACCTGCGCAGCAATCTACCTCCCGGATAATCAAATCTTGCGATACATCTACCAGTCGTCTGGTCAAATATCCGGAATCGGCGGTACGAAGTGCAGTATCGGACAGACCCTTACGAGCTCCATGTGCGGAAATAAAGTACTCCAATACATTCAGACCTTCACGGAAGTTCGCCTTAATCGGCAACTCAATGGTTCGTCCGGTTGTATCTGCCATCAAACCACGCATACCTGCCAACTGCTTAATCTGCTGATTAGAACCACGGGCTCCGGAATCTGCCATCATATAAATATTATTGTACTTATCCAAGCCGTCTAACAAAGCCTTTGTCAACTCATCATCCGCCTGCTGCCATGTCTTAACAACACGAGTATAGCGTTCTTCCTCGGTCATCAAACCACGACGATACATCTTATTAATCTTATCTACTGTTCCCTGTGCAGTACCAAGAATCTCTTTCTTTGCTGCCGGAACCGTCATATCTGAAATAGATACGGTCATACCGCTTCTGGTTGAGAACTTATAACCGATACTCTTAATATCATCCAATACTTCTGCGGTCTTAGTTGCTCCGTGTGTATTAATACATTTATCCAGAATCTGCTTTAACTGCTTCTTAGCTACATGGAAATCTATTTCCGGCACCAATGCATTTTCCGGCTTTGTACGGTCTACAAATCCAAGGTCCTGCGGAATAATTTCATTGAACAGCAATCTTCCCAAGGTTGTTTCAATGATTTCAGTAACCGGATTTCCGTTCAGGTCTTCGCCCCTAAGACGAACCTTAATCTTTGCATGTAAGGTAATTTCTTTATTCTCGTATGCTAGAATTGCTTCATTTTCGGACTTGAATATCTTTCCTTCACCCTTATCATGCTCCTTCATCATGGTCAGGTAATAAATACCCAATACCATATCCTGTGACGGAACTGCTACCGGAGCACCGTCAGAAGGCTTCAACAGGTTATTTGGAGAAAGCAACAGGAACCGGCACTCTGCCTGTGCTTCTACAGACAACGGAAGATGCACTGCCATCTGGTCTCCATCGAAGTCGGCATTGTAAGCGGTACATACCAATGGATGCAGCTTAATTGCCTTACCCTCTACCAGAATCGGCTCAAATGCCTGAATACCAAGTCTGTGCAGGGTAGGAGCACGGTTCAGCATAACCGGATGCTCTTTAATAACATCCTCCAATACATCCCATACTACAGGATCCAGCTTCTCTACCATTTTCTTTGCGTATTTAATATTATGTGCCTGCTTATTTGCAACTAATTCCTTCATAACGAATGGCTTAAATAATTCGATTGCCATTTCTTTCGGAAGACCGCACTGGTAAATCTTTAATTCCGGTCCGACTACGATAACCGAACGTCCGGAATAGTCAACACGCTTACCAAGCAGGTTCTGACGGAATCGTCCCTGCTTACCCTTTAACATATCGGATAAAGACTTCAATGCACGATTACCAGGTCCGGTAACTGCACGACCTCTTCTTCCGTTATCAATCAGAGAATCGACTGCTTCCTGCAGCATTCTCTTCTCATTTCTTACGATAATATCCGGAGCACCCAGCTCTAATAACCGCTTCAGACGGTTATTACGGTTGATAATTCTTCTGTATAAATCATTTAAGTCAGAGGTTGCAAACCGTCCGCCATCCAACTGTACCATTGGTCGTATATCCGGCGGAATAACCGGTACAACATCCAGAATCATCCATTCCGGCTTATTATGGGATGCCCGGAATGCCTCAACCACTTCCAGACGCTTAATTATCTTGGCACGCTTCTGTCCGGTGGAATTTTTCAGTTCCTTGCTTAATTCCTCGTAATCCTTCTCTAAATCAATTGCCTCCAGCAATTCCTTAATGGACTCTGCACCCATTCCTGCACGAAATGCACCAAAGCCATATTTTTCTTCTGCATCACGATATTCCTTTTCAGACAATACATCCTTATATTTTAAGTCTGTATCCCCTGCATCTAACACAATGTAAGAAGCAAAGTATAATACCTTTTCCAGTTCTCTCGGAGACTTATCCAACAGCAAGCCCATACGGCTAGGAATTCCCTTAAAGTACCAGATATGGGAAACCGGAGCTGCCAGTTCAATGTGTCCCATACGTTCTCTACGAACATTTGCCTTTGTAACCTCTACACCACAGCGGTCACAAATAACACCCTTATAACGTACCTTCTTATACTTACCACAATGACATTCCCAGTCCTTGCTTGGTCCAAAGATACGCTCACAGAACAAACCATCCTTTTCTGGCTTTAAAGTTCTATAATTGATTGTCTCCGGCTTCTTCACCTCGCCATGAGACCACTCTCTAATCTTATCCGGAGAAGCTAACCCAATCTTAATGGAGTCAAAATTAATTGGCTGGTCTACTTCTTGATTACTCATATTTGACATCTCGTAGTACTCCTTCCATTATTATTCTTCTGAACCATCATCATAGTCCATGTCATCCACGTAGTCATCTTCTTCATCCGCTCCGTCGATGTATTCACCCTGCTCATCTACCTGATTATAACCATCATACTGATTATACTCATCATTATTTTTCAGCCCATCTCCCTCAATCATCGGTTTTAAATTCTCATCCCCATAATTGAGTGTTTCGCTAAATTCAACTTCCTCGCCATTTTCATCATATACAGTCACATCCAATGCCAAAGACTGTAATTCCTTCAACAATACCTTGAAGGACTCTGGGATACCAGGTTCCGGAATATTGTCACCCTTAATAATTGCCTCATAGGTCTTAACTCGTCCAACTACATCATCCGACTTCACAGTTAAGATTTCCTGCAATGTGTAGGATGCACCATATGCTTCCAGTGCCCAAACCTCCATCTCACCGAATCTCTGACCACCGAACTGTGCCTTACCGCCTAATGGCTGCTGTGTTACTAACGAATATGGTCCGGTAGAACGTGCATGAATCTTATCATCAACCAAATGATGCAGCTTCAGGTAATGCATGAATCCAATCGTAACCGGTCCGTCGAAGTTCTCTCCGGTCCGTCCGTCTCTAAGCTGAACCTTACCGGTTCTGTTAATCGGAACACCCTTCCATTCACTTCTATGGTCACGATTTTCATATAAATAATCTAATACTTCGTCATTCAGGCTGTCGCCCCATTTTTCTTTGAATACATCCCACTCTTCGTTTGCGTAATCATTTGCAATCTCCAGAGTTTCCATGATTTCTTCCTCGTTTGCTCCATCAAATACCGGAGAGCTTACCTTGAAGCCCAGTACATTTGCTGCCAGACTCAAGTGTGTCTCCAAGACCTGACCGATGTTCATACGGGAAGGTACACCCAATGGATTCAATACAATATCCAATGGCCGTCCGTTTGGCAGGAATGGCATATCCTCAACCGGTAAAATACGGGAAACGACACCCTTATTACCATGCCGACCAGCCATCTTATCACCAACAGAAATCTTTCTCTTCTGTGCAATATATACACGAACCGACTTATTTACTCCCGGTGGAAGCTCGTCACCGTTCTCTCTTGTAAATACCTTGGTATCCATAATGACACCAAAGGCTCCATGTGGTACACGCAGGGAGGTATCACGAACCTCTCTTGCTTTTTCGCCAAAGATTGCACGCAACAGACGTTCCTCTGCTGTCAGCTCGGTTTCACCCTTTGGTGTTACCTTACCAACCAGAATATCACCGGCACGAACCTCTGCACCGATACGGATAATACCGTTTTCATCCAAATCCTTTAAAGCATCATCACTTAAGCCTGCTAAATCTCTGGTAATTTCCTCCTGTCCAAGCTTTGTATCTCTTGCCTCTGCCTCATATTCTTCTATATGAACGGAGGTGTATACATCATCCTGAACCAGACGCTCGCTTAACAGAACCGCATCCTCGTAGTTATAACCTTCCCAAGTCATAAATCCAATCAACGGATTTTTACCTAATGCAATTTCACCGTTTGAAGTTGATGGTCCGTCTGCGATAACTTCTCCGGCTTCTACCTTATCACCCTTACATACAATCGGTCTCTGGTTCATGCAGTTACCCTGATTGCTTCGTGCAAACTTAATTACATGATACGTATCCTTGGTACCGTCTTCACAGCGAATTACGATTTCCTTGCTTGAAGATTTCTCTACCACACCGGCATGCTTTGCTACGATGCATACACCGGAATCCACTGCTGCCTTTGCTGCCATACCGGTATCTACAATCGGAGATTCTGTCCGTAACAACGGTACAGCCTGACGCTGCATGTTGGAACCCATCAAAGCACGGTTTGCATCGTCATTTTGCAGGAATGGAATCATAGAGGTTGCAACAGAGAACACCATCTTTGGTGATACATCCATCAAATCAATCCGATTCTTTGCAAACTCAGATGTTTCCTCTCTAAAACGTCCGGATACATTGTTATTTACAAAATGTCCTTCTGCATCTAATGGTTCATTTGCCTGTGCTACAATGAATTTATCTTCATCATCTGCAGTCAGATATACTACTTCGTCCGTAACGATTGGGTTGTCCGGATTCGACTTGTCCAGCTTCCGATAAGGAGCCTCTACAAATCCGTACTGATTAATTCTTGCATAACATGCCAGCGAGTTAATCAAACCGATGTTAGGACCTTCAGGGGTCTCAATCGGACACATTCTTCCGTAATGTGTATAATGAACATCTCGAACCTCAAATCCGGCTCTGTCTCGTGACAAACCGCCAGGTCCCAATGCAGATAAACGTCTCTTATGTGTCAGCTCGGACAATGGATTGTTCTGATCCATGAACTGTGACAACTGGGAGCTTCCGAAAAATTCCTTTACAGCTGCTGTTACCGGCTTAATATTAATCAGAGAGGAAGCAGAAATGGTATCCGCATCCTGTGTAGTCATACGCTCCCGTACTACACGCTCTAATCTGGATAATCCAATGCGGTACTGATTCTGCAACAACTCACCAACCGCACGAATACGACGATTTCCCAAATGGTCGATGTCATCCTGATTACCAATGCCATACTCCAAGTGCATATTATAATTAATAGAAGCAAATATATCTTCCTTTGTAATGTGCTTCGGAATCAAATCAGATATATGCTTCTGAATCTCGGTCTTTAATTCCTCACCACTGTACTGCTCTAACAGTTTCTTTAATGCCGGATAATATACCCGTTCTGTAATCCCCAGCTCTTCCGGAGCAAAGTCTACATATTCGGCTATATTTACCATCATATTAGATAATACTTTTTCGTTCCGTTCTTCTGTCTGAACCACTACATATGGAACTGCTGCATCCTGAATCTGATTTGCTAATTCCAGTGTAATCTTATCCCCGGCAGAAGCGATAATCTCACCAGTTGCCGCATTTACAACATCTTCTGCAAGAACAAAGCCTGTGATTCGATTCTGTAATGCCAGCTTTTTATTAAATTTATATCTACCAACTTTTGCTAAATCATATCTCTTAGGGTCAAAAAACATGCTATTAATCAGACTCTCTGCACTTTCAACTGCCAAAGGCTCACCCGGTCTGATTTTTTTATACAGCTCTAACAGACCACTTTCGTAATCTGTAGAAGGGTCTTTCTCTATACTAGCCAGTATCTTCGGTTCTTCACCAAACAAGTCAATAATTTCGGCATTGGTTCCGATTCCCAATGAACGAATCAGCACTGTAATCGGCACCTTTCTGGTCCGGTCCACACGTACTGAAAATACATTGTTGGAATCTGTCTCATACTCTAACCATGCACCACGATTCGGAATTACGGTACAGGAATATAAGGTCTTACCAATCTTGTCATGACCGATTGCATAATAAATACCCGGAGACCTTACCAACTGGCTGACAATAACTCGTTCAGCACCGTTAATTACGAAAGTACCTGTCTCTGTCATTAATGGCAAATCACCAATAAAGATGTCATGGGTACTCATTTCATCCGTTTCCTTCTTACGAAGACGTACCGTTACCTTCAACGGAGCTGCATATGTGGCATCCCGCTCCTTGCATTCTTCAATCGAATACTTTACATCATCTCTGCATAGCTGGTAGCCAATAAATTCCATGCAGTAACGTCCACTGACATCCTCTATCGGAGAAATGTCGTCAAATGCTTCCTTCAACCCATCGGTCAGGAACCAATCATAGGAGTTCTTCTGAACCTCAATCAGATTCGGCATTTCAAGAACTTCATTTCGTCTTGAATAGCTCATTCTGACGCCCTTTCCTGATTTGATAGGTCTAATCCTTGTTTTTTCCATTACTGGTTTCACCCCTTGAACTAAAAGTATGGCAACTCTTGTCGTATCCCTACAACTACATGGGCAAACCGACCCACGATAGTCACGCTATACTATAATAGCACTGAAGTCAATGAGTGTCAATCATTTTTCATGAAAAAAGTGCAAAAAAAAGCTGTTGCTTTTCATTTCATCTGCGAAAAGCAACAGCCCGTTTATCTCTTATTCTGCTATAGAAGCTTCAATTACTTCAAAGTAACCTTAGCACCTTCAGCCTCTAACTTAGTCTTGATGTCCTCAGCCTCAGCCTTAGAAGCACCTTCCTTTAACACCTTAGGAGCTCCGTCAACTACGTCCTTAGCTTCCTTTAAGCCTAAGCCGGTAACTTCACGAACAACCTTTATAACCTTAACCTTGTTAGGTCCAACCTCTGTCAACTCTACGTTGAACTCATCCTTCTCTTCTGCTGCTTCACCAGCACCAGCACCTGCTGCTGCAACTACAACGCCTGCTGCTGCAGATACACCGAACTCTTCCTCACAAGCCTTTACTAATTCGTTTAACTCTAATACAGATAAACCTTTGATAACTTCAATAATTTCCTGAGTAGTCATTTTCATATCCTCCATACTTATAATTTGTTTTCTGTGTATTTACACAATCCTGTATTCTATGGAATACTCTTATCCAACCGGATTAAGCTTCCTGTTCTTTTTGCTCTGCAATCTGCTTAATAACACGAGCAAAGTTGGTAATAGGTGACTGAATACTTCCAAGGAACTTGGACAGCAGTTCTTCTCTTGAAGGGATGGAAGAAATTGTCTGAATGCCCTTAGCATCATAATATGTTCCCTCAACAATACCAGCCTTGATTTCTAATGCTTCTGCTTCCTTTGCAAACTTCGCAAGTATTCTTGCCGGAGCAGTTGCATCATCTTTTGAAATAGCAATCGCACTTGGTCCTTCCAGATCCGGGTCCAACTGAGCGAAATCAGTGCCTTCAAATGCACGCTTCATCAAAGTGTTCTTGTATACCTTGTAGGTTACGCCTGCTTCTCTTAATGCCTTACGAAGCCGTGTATCCTGCTCTACGGTAAGTCCGCGGTGGTCTACTAAAACAATGGAAGCTGCGCCTTCGATATTTGCCTTAATTTCGTCTACGATTGGCTGCTTAATTTCAACCTTAGCCATGATGTGCACCTCCTGTTTTTTTAATGACTGCACATAAATGAAAAAACCGGCCTGCAAAGACCGGACTAAACGCATAATAACAATTCTATGTTACGATTACGATTCTTTCCTCGGCAGGCGTTCATTCCTTACGCTTTTCAGCACCTGCTGTCTCTGGCAGTTCATCGAGAGTTACTATATCAGAATCTTTATAGTCTGTCAACCCTTTTTCTTCCTTTTATCTCTTTTATTTTTAACCGGACTTCTATGGCTCGATTATGAATGGTTTCCACAATCTCACCCACCTGATAATTTTCCTGTCGATATTCCGCACACTTCATATATACATAGTCAATATCATAGGCTTCTTTCCCAATATCATAATACAGTAATCCGATTTTGAGCCGACCCGGCTCCGGTATCAGTTCATATATCAGGCTGGTACCTTGCAGAAAATTACTGTTCTTTTCATATACATAATACCGCTCACGCTTTAATTCATCTAAGTCCTCCTTTGACAGTCTCGCCAGCAGTTCATCCAGCTTTTTAGGCTTCTCCCTGTCTGCTTTATTTCTTAATACACCGTATATTAATGTACCGTATAATAATAATCCGAAGCCAACGCAGCTTGCCGTCAGCAAGCACTTCATTATTACTATATTCATTTTATATCTCCTCCCGGTCTAGCAATTGATAATCGGAATTTCTTTCAGTCCCCTTGTCGTCTTTATCGTTTGCAGGTTATATTTTGAAAGCTTTGTCGCAACACATACCTCTTTGTTTAATGTCAAATCTTTCACCCATAACTCGTAGCTGTTATCTATTGCGATGACTTCTGCCGGCTTATTTGCCAGAACATGCTTGGCATATACCTTAAATGCCTGTTCCGACCTGCCTTCCGTTTCCTGCATCTCCCGCCGGGCTTCTTTTCTGTCAATCTCCGTTCCCTGTCCGCAGATCGGACATTGCTTCATATATACCCATTTCTTACACCATACCGGTATATAATATAAATGCTTCCATGCCATGGTACTTACATATCCTTTTTGATATACTGCATGGCAAATCGGACAGGTCTCCGGTTTGCCGAAGTAGCCCTTTAATTTTGTAAACACATGTGTGCCGAATATAATAACACCAGCCATTTTTCCTCTCCTTTTCCGTATACAATGATACACCCTTCCGCCACCTTATTCAATTTAATATTTTTAAAAAAACAGTAGATTTTCCAGTTTCTTCATAGTACACTTATTTTAAGTTATTATGCTCTTATATAGCTTCTAAGATAAAAGAAGGGGGGGAGATTCTCATGCAGGCAAATATTTATAATTTTTATCATGCTTCGATGCCACAGGTTGCAAGCACTAAATTTGATGTCCATCGTAAAAGCGAGCTTCGCACGCTTTATCAGAATATGGTTCGTTTGAATCAAAAGAAACCCTTCTACAAGCTTACTTTAAATAATGCTACGCAAAATTATGTAATCGGAATCAAGGAAGCGGCTCTTGAATTAAAGACCAGTGCTGCCTTTTTGGACGAAGACACCGCACCGGAATCCCGTAAGATGACGATTTATACCGACAACGCTTCGATTCTTTCCGCCCATTTACTGACAGACGATTATCATAGTCTGCCGTCTGAAATCGAACTTCAAGTGCAACAATTAGCCGGTACACAGATTAATAAAGGAGTTGCTCTGGCTGCCCAGCAATCGGATATACCCGCCGGCAAGCATCAATTACTCATTCAGACCGCCGGAAGTGATTATCAGTTTGAAATCGACACAAAACCGGGCGAATCCAATCTCCGTATCCAGCGGAGACTGGCAATGTCTATTAATAACAGCAACATCGGAATCCGTGCAAGGGTTACAGAGGATGGAGCTACCAGCGTTCTTTCTTTAGAATCTCATGCAAGTGGAGAAGGTACGCTGGAGGGCGGACTGCGTTTCCAGATTCAAGATTTGGAAGACTCCCATTTGGCAAAGCAGCTTGGCATTCAACAGGTATCACAGACTCCGCAGGATGCCGTCTTTCAGTTAAACGGAGAAGCACAGCATTCTTCTTCTAATCAAATCTCCATTAACAACGTCATTGGGATTGAATTACGCCAGACTTCCACTGAGCCTGCCACAATTCGACTGACACCGGATACCACCTCCATATTAGAGGATGTTGACAACTTTGTGGATGTTTATAATCATTTCATTGATTTAGCCAATCAGACAGAACAGCAGCCAAACGGCTCGAAGAAGCTTCTGAATGAATTAAAAGGAATCGGGCGTTATTTTTATAGTACCTTGGAATCCTCCGGGCTGACCATTACCGCAGACGGTCATCTGAAAAAGGATGATGCCCTTCTGGTACAAAGCACAAAAAACGGACAATTTCAGGAATTATTCCAGCAATTGTCCGACTTCAAGCGTGCAATTCAAAACACTACAAATAAAATCACATTAAACCCTATGGAATATGTAGATAAAATGATTGTCACCTATCCGAATACCAGACAGACATTTCCAAATCCATATCTTCCTTCCATATACAGCGGTATGTTATTCAACCAATATGTCTGATATTATATTAATTGTAAATCCTGCAACAGATTATGAAACTGCAAAATATCTATTGGCTTGGAGGTGTATGCAACACAGCCTAGTTCAAATGCTTTCGTTGCATTCACACTGGCATCCATACCGGAGGTCATAATCACCTTGGCTTCCTGCTGTCTGGTGAAACCCTCCTCCTGTTCATACGCACGAATCTGTTCTAAGGTTTCATATCCGTCTAACTTCGGCATTAAAATATCCATGCAAATCAAATCATATGGCTGCCGCTTCGCTACAGCATCCTTATATAACTTAATTGCCTGTTCGCCGTCTTCTGCCGCCTGACATTTTCCATATTTAGATAAAAACTTAGTCATGAACTTCCGGCTCACAACATCATCTTCCACTATTAGTATATTCATCTGAAATCCCCCTAAATACCACCGTATTTAGCCACTCCGCAAAGCTAATTCTATAAGTAAAATCATCTTTTATAATTATAGCATATTTCGCCCGCAAAGTCTATGATTCCCCTTTAATATCCTCTGTTTCTTTCATCAACGCCCGCTGTACATGCATTGCCAGATATCCAATCTCCAATTCTTCGATTTCCTTATGCAATGCCTGTTTCATATGCCCACATATTGTCTCTGCTATCCGGTAGGCTTCCGGATAATTCTGCTTTATATATACGTTCATATTCAGCTTCAGGCTTTCTCCCTGTTCTGCCCTTGCGAACATGAACTTGATATGATTCATTAACCGGTTATAATCCAAGGACAAAATATCTATTTTCCGGTCAATTTGTTCTTCTATCAAAGTCACACATTCCCGGACTACCATTGCCATCTGCATAGAGGTAGATACCTTTTCGCTCTCTATACTGGAATGCACATGCAATGCAATATAACCGATTTCATCATCCATGATTTCGATATGAAGCATTTCACGCAACAATTCTCTGGCTATCTCTGCAACCTTATATTCTTTATAGAACAGTATGCGTATATCACTGTTTAGAGGATTGCTAATCTGCTCTCCTGCCCGAATCCGCTTTACCGCATAATCAATATGATTTGCCATAGGGAAGAGAATGTCCCGGTCTACCTTACCAAATTCCGCCTCTGCTTTCAGCAGAATCTGATTAGCAATTTCAAAGCATTCAACCGGAGTTTCCCGGACGAGTTCCTTTGCAGCTCCTCGTTCCGTTATATTTTTCAAAGAATATATATCTGCTCCTTCCGGTAATTCGATTCGCTCGGCTACCTTTCTGCCAAATCCGATTCCCTTTCCTAAGAACATATACTCCTGTTGATTTTCCATATCCGCAACCAAGATTGCGTTGTGGTTCAACGTTTTTGTAATACGGTACATTCCCTCACCCTCACATTCTTCCCTACCGCCCGTTTGCCGGGCGGCAAAACTCTCATTTATTTCATGATGTCAATTGCATATAATTCTTCTCCTGCCTGCACTTCTCCGGTATGCAGCAAACGTATCTTCTGATTATCCTCTAACTCTGTGCAGATAATCGGCGAAACCAGCGATGGTGCTTTTTCCTTTAAGAATGCTAAGTCCAGCTTCATTAACGGAGTACCCTTTTTCACTGTATCGCCTTCTTCTACAAGAACCTCAAAGCCCTCACCATTTAAGTTTACGGTATCAATTCCGATATGCAGCAGCATGGAAATACCATCGTCTGTCAAAAATCCGATTGCATGCTTAGATGGGAATACAAATACCACCTTTCCGTCTGCCGGTGCCACAACCGTATTTTCCTTTGGTTCCACAACTGCTCCGTCACCCATCATTTTCCGGGCAAAGCCTTCATCCGGTGCGGTTTCGATGCCACCTGCAATTCCGGTCATCGGGCTATATATAATCACAGATTTTTTAACGGCCTCTTCCGGATTGCCTTCCGGTTTCTTTCCGGTCTCCGGCTCTGCTTCTTTTACCTGTGTCTGTAATTCTGTCTCGGTTGGCATCTCATCCGATGCAGTCTCCAGATATTCCTGCAATTTGGATTTGATTACGGATACTCTTGGTCCGTAAATAACCTGCACACCATTTCCTTTTCTGATTACACCGGAAGCACCTGTACTCTTTAATATGCCTTCATTTACCTTTTCCGAATCAAATACAGTACACCGTAATCGGGTTGCACAGCAATCTACATCGGATATATTCTTCTTTCCGCCCAGACCTGCTGTAATTGTAGCCGACAGTTCATCCTCTTGTGTGTCATTTTTCTGTCCGTTTCCTTTTTTCTTAGCTTCTACATCACTTCTGCCATATAACTTAATCTCTTCGGAATCATCACGTCCCGGTGTCTTAAAGTTAAACTTCCGAATCAGAAAACTAAACAGGAAGTAATATACTACAAAATAACCGATTCCCACTATCACAATCCATATCCAGTGTGTCTTGGCATTGCCTTGCAGAATACCGAACAAGGTTAAGTCAATCAAACCACCGGAGAATGTCATGCCGACACCGACATTACAAATATGCATCAGCATATAGGCCAGACCGGCAAATACACAATGGATTCCATACAGCACCGGTGCCACAAACAGGAAGGTAAACTCCAATGGTTCTGTAATACCGGTAAGCATAGATGTAAGTGCTGCAGAGAATAACAGACCTGCTACCTTTTTCTTATTTTCAGGCTTTGCGGTCTTATACATTGCCAATGCAGCTCCCGGTAAACCAAATATCATTAACGGGAATTTACCGGACATAAATCTGGTTGCTTCTACTGAAAATTCTGTGGTTGTCGGGTCTGCCAATTGTGCAAAGAAAATATTCTGTGCACCCTCTATTAACTGCCCGCCAACCTCCATGGTTCCGCCAACGGCTGTCTGCCAGAACGGAAGGTAGAATACATGATGCAGTCCAAACGGAATCAGCAGACGCTCCATGAATCCATAAACCCAGGTTCCTGCATAGCCGGACTTCATAACTATATCTCCGACTGCATAGATTCCCTGCTGAATAACCGGCCAGATAAAGAACATCAAAATGCCAACAATCGTAAATACCAAGGCACTGATAATCGGAACAAATCTTGTACCGCCAAAGAAGGAAAGCACCTGTGGCAGTTCAATCTTATAAAACTTATTATGCAGAGCAGCCACACCAAGGCCTACAATAATACCGCCGAATACACCCATTTGCAGGGAAGTAATACCAAGCACACTGGTTGTAGAGCCTGACAGCATCTGTTCTGCTCCACCGTTAATCGTAATCATTGCACCAATTGCGGCATGCATGATAAAGAACGCAACCACCGCAGATAATGCAGCAACATCTTTTTCCTGCTTTGCCATACCGATTGCAACACCCATTGCAAACAGCACCGGCAGATTTTCAAACACAATATTACCGGCAGCACTCATGACCGTAAAAATCATGTTCAGCACTGTACCCGGCCCCATAATTCCCATAAGATGGTAAGTCTCTAGCATCGTTGTATTTGTCAGAGAGCTTCCCAAGCCCAAGAGCAATCCTGCTACCGGAAGCAATGCTATCGGCAACATAAAGGAACGCCCAACTCGTTGTAACACGCCAAAAATTTTGTCTTTCATAACAATTCTCCTTTCTGTTGTGAAAATGATGAGAATTTATGTCAGGCTCTTTATGCAATAAAAAAGGCACTAACCACACATAAATTAACACCATCTATGTATCGCTAATGCCTGCCGTACAGTAACATGCTTATTATGGATTAACCGTAACATATCTTTCAGCCGTTTGTCAATCCCATTTTCTCAAATCCCATTTATTTTTTCAGCAATTTTTCAAAATTCCGCTTTGGTCTACCATTCGGACCACTTCCTCTAACTGTTCAACCGGAAGCACCAATGCAAATCGGACATAACCTTCGCCCTTGCTGCCAAACGCATCTCCCGGTGTGCAAAGAACTCCCGCCTTGCGAATCATATCTGTACAAAATTCTCTGGAGCTTGTATACCCTTTTGGTACAGGAGCCCATACAAACATCGTTCCCTCACTATCCGGCACCTGCCAGCCGATATTTCGAAAACCGCCACACAATGCATCTCTTCGTTTCTGGTATTCGGCACATTGCCGCTTTACAAATTCTCTGGAACCCTTCAGTGCCGCTATTGCACCATATTGAATCGGTAAAAATGTTCCAAAATCATATTGGCTTCGCAATAATTTCAGTGCATCTACCGCATCCTTGCGTCCCAAGAAAAATGACACTCTGGCTCCGGTCACATTAAAGGATTTTGACAGAGAGAAAAATTCTGCTCCGACCTCCATAGCACCCGGTACAGCAAGAAATGAGCTGCCTTCCTTTCCGTCATAGATAATGTCTGAATATGCGTTATCGTGAATAATAAAAATATCATATTTCTTAGCAAATGCAACCAATTCTTCATAAAACTCCCTCGGAGCGGTCCGGCATACCGGATTATACGGATATGACACTACCATTATCTTTGCCTTTCTGGCTGTCTCCTCCGGAATTTCACTCAGAACAGGAAGAAATTGGTTTTCCTCCCGTAATTCATAAAATTCCATCTTTGCACCACTTAAGTATGCCCCTGCTTCAAAAATCGGGTATCCCGGATTCGGAAGCAACACCACATCCTCCGCATCAAGCATTGCCAGTCCTGCGTGCCCCATACCCTCCTGCGTTCCATGCACACCGGTAATGCAATCCGGCGAAATCTCTACCCCAAACCGACTGCGATAATAATCGGAAACTGCTTCCAATAACTCCGGCAGATCCCGCAGGGAATATTTATAATTTTCCGGAATAGCGGCTGCTTCCCGAACCGCTTGCACGATATGCTTCGGCGGTTCAAAATCCGGGGTTCCGACAGATAGGTTATATACGGTTTTCCCTTCTGCCAGCATTTGCTCTTTTAATTCATTTAATTCTGCAAAGATTCCCGTCTGAAAATGGTCCAATCTCTTTGCCTTTATATTCTGTGACATAGTTTCAATCCTGCCTTCTTCCTTCATGTGAAAAGGCTCCCGATTCCGGAAGCCCTTCCTCAATTCAACTATCTTGATGTTACAATTCTTTCTGTTAAATGTCAACCCCGATTCCCATTAACGAAGTAGTCTCCGAATGGTTCTTTTATATCCCAGAAAGGAATCACTCAGTAAAAATTCTCCGTCTCTCGGCTTCGGTTCTTCTATTGTCAGCTCCGCAGAAATTCCAGCCGGAGAACCGCTTAATATATAGATTCTATCCGATAGCATAATGGCTTCATCAATGTCATGTGTAATAAAAACAGTTGACAGTTGTATCTCATCCATAACCTTCAGATACCATTCGTGTACTGCGGTTCTCGTCAAAGTATCCAATGCACTAAAGGGTTCATCCAGTAATGCCACTGAATCTCCGCACATATATGTGCGGAGCAATGCCGCCCGCTGTCTCATACCCCCTGACAACTGTACGGGATATTTTTGCTGTGTTCCTTCCAGTCCAAACTGTGCAAAATAGGAATCCACTTCTTTTCTTGCTTCCTTTTTCTTTTTTCCTGCCAAAACCAATGGCAACGCTACATTGTCAAGGACTGTCTTGTGCGGAAGCAGCAAATCCTTTTGCAACATATAGCTTAAATATCCTGTTTTTCCTGTAATATCCTCGTCATTTAAAAACACCTTGCCCGAATCCGGCAAAAGCAGCCCGGATATTACATTAAACAAAGTGGTCTTTCCAACCCCGCTTACCCCGAGCAGACTTATAATTTCGCCCTCATTCAGTGTAATTGAAATATCCTGAAGCACCTGCTTCTCACCATAGGATTTTGATATATGCTCTGTTCTTAGTATCATACATATCCCTCTCTGCCCGGACCTGCTGTTCTTATTTACTCAAATAGTCGTTGGTAAACCCTGTACCTGCCGGGATTTCGTCTGCCAATCCATTTTCATACAACCATGCATAGAATGCATCCCAACGCTGCGGGTCAATATAGCCCCACTGTTCTACTTCTGCCTTATATTGGTCGGTCAGCCAAAGCTGGCTTGCCTTTACCATTTCCGGATTCAGCTCCGGAACTTCCTCACATAAAATATCGGCAGCCTCCTCCGGATTTTCGATTGCATATTCATAACCCTTCCGGACTGCATCTAAAAATGCTCTGGCAGTATCTCCGTCTTCATTCAAAAAATCGGTATTTGCTATAATTACCGGACTATAATAATCAAATATCGGATTTAAATCCTTGAAGTAGAAAAAGTTCGTATCCAATCCAGCCAATTCGGTAGATACACCGTCCCATGCATAGTATACCCATACTGCATCAATATCCTGCTGAAGTGCAGTCGGTACATCTGTTACATATTCCGGTATAAGATTGACCTGTTCAAAATCTCCGCCATCGGTTTCAATTACATTCTTCAATATTGCATGCTCAATCGGCAAATCCCATGTAGCATAATTTTTTCCCATCATATCTGCCGGTGACTCGATTCCATCCTCCTTCAAAGAAATAATTCCGGAGGTATTGTGCTGTATCAATGCAGCTACTGCCTCTACCGGCATCTGCTCTTCGGAAGTAAATACCGGAACTAAATAATCCTGAAAATCAATACCAAACTGTGCCTGTCCCGATGCTACCATAGTGGTTGCTCCATCCTCCGGCGGCTGAACAATGGTTACATCCAATCCTGCTTCTTCAAAATATCCAAGATTCTGTGCCACATATAAACCTGTGTGATTGGTATTCGGTGTCCAATCCAATACAAATGTAATTTCCTTCAAATCCTTTGATTCGGAATCTGCTCCTGCTTCTTGTGTATTTTCATCTGTGTTCTCTTGCGATGCATTTTCTTTTCCTGCATCTGTGCTTCCGCAGGCACACAGGCTAAGTGCCATCACTCCTGCCGTTATGATTCCTGTTATTTTCTTCCAGCTATTTCGTTTCATGTTCTTCTCCATTTCTTTTGTTATTATGTTGGTTGCTTTGTTTGTTGCTTTGCTTGTTTTGTTTACCTTACAATCTCTGCTCGTCCCTGCAATGCAACCATGGCATAGATTTATACTGAACCAGCTTCACAATTCCCATTAGCATTAAACTAATTGCCGAAACCAGAAAAATGACCGCAAACATCCTGTCATAATCATATGCCTTCTTCACCCGCGTCATATAAACGCCCAATCCATAGAAACCGCCTAACCATTCCGCAATCACCGCTCCTACAACCGAATACGCAACTGCTATTTTAAGTCCGGCAAAAAATTCTCCCAACGCGTTCGGAAATTTCACATGCCAGAAAATCTGCCAGCGGTTTGCTTTCATGGATTGCATCAGCCTTATCATATCCGGGTCTACTGCTTGAAAACCTTCTAATAAGCCAACTGCAATCGGAAAAAAGGATACTAACACCACCAGCACTACCTTTGGGGCAATTCCGTAAGAAAACCAAAGTATCAGAAGGGGAGCGATTGCCACCGGCGGAACTGTCTGCGTCAATATCAGAATCGGATACAAGCCCTTCCGAACCGGTTCAAACGTATCCATGAGTGCTGCACACGCAAATCCAAAGCCGACACCACACACCATTCCCAAAGCCGCCTCCACCAAGGTTACTCTGGAATGATACATAAGCAATGGGAAATCCTGAATAAATGCCTGTATCACTTCAAGTGGTGACGGAAGCATATACCTCGGAATCCATCCTGCCATGCTTACAATTTGCCAAATCAGCAAAACTCCCAATACAACAAATACGGGAATCCACTTACTGATGATGCTTTGTTGTCTTTTCTTCAATGGTTAATACCTCACCTTCTGGCTTATAGGTAATCTTCACATAACTCATAACACTCGGACAACCCGCTTTGACTGCAATATACTGACATTGCTTTACAATCTCCATTAATTCTTCATACTCGCCTTCCATTGCCGTTTCACATGGTCCTACATAGTAAGTCACGCCCGTACTTTTGATGTAATCAATTACCTCATCCACGATTCTTACAACTTCTGCATCTGTGGATACCGCCGGTAGCACTTGAATTGCTACATTTGCATTCATTTTTATTTCCTCCTTTTTTGCCTGTACAGAATCCTTTCGAAATCCGTTTGGAAATTCCTTGGCAAATTATAAAACCCTTTCCGAGATTTTTTCTGGAAAGGGTTGATTTACATTCAAATTACATTTGTATTCTCTCCCTCCGCCAGCATTATCTGGATCAGGTCGTGGGGTATTTACCCCAAAGGATTGATGACAGGACTATGTCACCTCTCAGCCTAATTCCTTAAGCACTCCTGATTTCTTGGCAATTATATATTGATTTAATAAAATTGTCAATCCACATCTGATATTTTGCTTGTTTGCGTAAACTCAAATATATGGCATATGGCATATAACATATACCGTTATTTTCGCATATAACAGACAATTTCTTTTATGCCAAGACCGCACATCATAATTAAAATTGCAATTGCCAGCCCTAAATGCTGCATATCACCTGTAACCGGTGTTTCTGCTTTTATCTCTGCCTTTGCTTCCGGCTTTACTTCTGTCTGCGGTTGTACTTCCGGCTCCTCATTCACCTCTTCCTCATATTTTGCAGGCAGCACAATTTCAATGATGGAATTATAATAATTTTTGCTGACGGTTTCTCCATCCTCCCGAATTTCAAATTTGCAAAGCTCATCATTTAAATGATACCCTTCATTTGCTTTTATTTCCTTTAGATAATATATTCCGTACAGCAGATTTTCTAAGAATATTTCTCCGTTTTCGTCTGATGTATAATCACCCAGGTATTCCTCCGAACCAGAATCCCTGTCTATCCGATAAAGAGAAAATACGGCTCCTGCCAGCGGTTTATCCGGAATTTGCAAAGATGCCTTTTTCAAGCAGAAATTTCCATATATCCGTCGATTACTCATATGAACGATTTGAGGCTCTGGGTCTGCGGTTACTGTAACCTCCTCGTCCCCTGCCAGCAAATAACCTTCCGGTGCCTTTGCCTCATGTAATCTGTATACACCGCTTAAGCCTTCTATCACATGATATTCACCATTTGAAATCCATCTATCTACTAATTCATTTGTATCCTTCCGATACAGCTCCAGCGTTGCACCGGCTAATGGCTTACCATCCTCTCCAAGCTTCATAAACTTCGTAACCGTCTTTTCGTCCTGCATTATAACCCGCACTATCTGATTTTCCTGTGTTACTGTAAATGGTATATCAGGTGCCAAGGTATAGCCATCGGGTGACTGCACTTCCTTTAGAATATAATCACCTGCTGCCAGTCCTTCCATTACATATGGAGCTGCTCCGGTCACAAAACTTTCTACCCGGCTTCCGTCTGCTCTGCATAGTTCCAGCTTTGCTCCCTCCAACAAATTGCCCGCCGCATCCGTCTTTAATATCTCTACCCTTGTCTTACTATTATACATGGTAATGACTTGTGTGGTATTCGATGCCCTATCATATGTAAAACTTATATCCTCTGCGAGTGTGTATCCATCAGCCGGTACTAATTCACGCAATATATAGGTCCCTGTATCCAGACCGACAATCTGGTGCGGAACATCCGTAGATACCCATGTATCATAGGTTGTATTTCCGTCCTGCGAAATAATCGTCATTGTACAGCCGGCTAATTCTGTTTCTCCCGTAATATCTTTTTTACTGATACTTACAGACGGCAACGACTGCGTATAAACCTTGAACTTAAACCATTTTGGTGTTGCTGCAATCTTTCCTTCTAACTGACAGCCATCCTGCGGATTATCGATATTCTCTTTAAAGTTATAAGTACCTCGTATTCCCTCCTTGTGCCCCTTTACTTCTACTGCGTCTTCCTGTGAAATATGTTCCGTTGTATATAGTTTAAGGTATGTTCCCTCATCATTCGGTGTACCGTCTGCGTTACAAACCATACAATGCAGCTTTCCGGTTGCCTCCTCGTAATGAGCCATTACTTTACTGGCTTCATCTGTATGCTGCAATATCACCTCATACCGATTGCTGCTGTTGCTCCATGCCATTTCATATACAGGTGTGTCTGCATCCGATACTGTATCATAATCTACCGCAAAGGTTGGTATCCGCATTTTATCCATAACCACATACCAGATACGGTTACACTCTGTCAAATCTCCCCAGCCGGCATTACAGGTAGCAGCCACACCATCCCAGTTCATTCCTCCGCAATCAACAGTTGCATCATCATAATACTCAACAAAATACCAAATCATAAGCTGTGTTGACCAGAACCACTTCATCTGCTGTTGAACTGCTGAATCAGTATAATCCGCACCTGCATATCCATTTGTTGCACCAATCGGTGGTATTAGCTGGGCATTACTTCCAAGAATATAGCCGATTGCCTGCTTCTGGTTATCATTCAGTCTGGAATAATCGGCTTCCGATACATCACTTAAGGTATCTCCTGTTCCTGCTGTCGCTCCCAAATCAATGCAAAACACAGGCTGTTCATTATCTGCCGTATACATAATCTGCGGATGTGATACTGTATCTGTTGCGTTCTTGTAGACGGTCATATTATCGGATGTCCACACATTCAGGCATCGAAGGGTTGTATCTGCGGCAAATACCTGCCGAATGCATGGGGATACCAGTTGTACTGCCAGTGTTACAAATAATGTTAGCAGCATTACTATTTTTCTGTTCCATTTTATTTTATTCACTATCAAAGTCTCCTTTCTTTTTCCTTTGACATTCAGATTTCGTTACAACTATATTTGTTGCTTTGTAGCTTACTTCCATGGAATACTTGGCAGAACTGCCGGAATCATATAAATACCGCATATACTCCAATAAAAAAACTTGCGGTTCTATATGAAGATATTTGTATTATACATCATTCATACAGCTTCCGCAAGCATAATTGTAAATATTTTTTTGTATTTTTATCTTTTTGTATTGTCAATAACTTATAGCATAATATCCACAATGACTCCATTTATTTACAATTGAGTTAATGGTGTCCCGTTAAAAGGTATATACTTCCTAAATCTGTGTTTCTAGTGTATAATATTATTATCTTAATTTTTACACATTTAGTTTCACATTTTATAAATAATGGAGGATTCTATTATGAAAAAAATAATTGCTATTAGTATAACGATTTTATTGTCAGCCACGTTATGTGCATGCGGACATTTAAGGGGCAGTTCAAGCACTGCCGATACAGGCAGTAACCAGAACACTTCTGTCGGCTGGGGTTCCAACAAGGCAGGCACAACAAGCGAAGCTGTCAGTACAGCAGCTCCACAACCAACCATTATTCCAACTGCCGCAAGCCAGACAACTTTAGTGCCTTATTCAACAGAAGACTTTAGTATGCAGATTCCAAGTGGTTGGACAGTAACAACCGGCGGTACCGGCATGATTCATTCCATTCGTGTATATGACCCGGAACAACCTGTAAATCAGATATTTATTCTTATAAAAGCTATGCCACTAATGCACAGCGAATCAGGAAGAAGTTATTATCAGCAAAGCTATGATGCGTATGGCGGCAACTATTACATAATGGCAGATGCACCGGTTCTTTCAAATCCTTCTACCCAAGGCTTTTTTGAAATCTTTTCCAGTTATGCAGATTATGTAGAGAAGGATGAACCTACCTATGCCGGATATGAATTTCCAAGATTTAATAATTTTAATACATTGGAATCCTTTGAAACCAATAACACGTTAGGTGATGCGTCCTATGCACCTGCTATGCTGCATGCAACCTTTACAGATACAAACGGAACTGCCGGTGAAGGTATGTTTACCGCAGATATTGTAGACTTTACCGGAAATACGGCTGTCATGGGTGATATTGATGCCGGCTTCTATATGGCTTATACTGTTATGGCTGTAACAGCGGTAGAAAATGAATTTGTAGAATGGGAGGACCTTCTTTGTCAGTGTATTAATTCCATTGAATATACCGATAATTTCGTCAATAATGCCATTGCCCAAAGTAATGAAATGGTGGTTACTTCCCAAAAGCTTAGTCAGAGCTTTAATGAAATTGCGGATGGTATCATGGATTCCTGGAATCAACGAAATGCCAGCGAGGATATTCTTCGTCAGAAACAAAGTGATGCCATTCTTGGATATGAACGGGTATACAATACCGATAACGGAGAAATTTACAAAGCATACAACGGATTTACCGATGACTTTTCATATACTAATATAGAGCCTATCAGTGATGATATGTATACACAGCCAATTGATGGCTATATCGAGTAATCATTGTTTTGAAATATATATGTATTGAGTGTATTAAGAAATAAATTAGCAAACAGAATCAGACTGTTTTGAATATAACTGCCTTTGAAAGAAAACCAAGTGGTTTGCTTGCAGGGGCAGTTTATTTTTGTTTTATTTGTGGGGCTTGGCTTTTACCAATAAATACTCAAGTATTTTTTTCTTCATTTTTGAATACTATAATATATTGTCATTAGAACTAATTGTCAATAGTCTGTGTTAAATTAATTTACATTCCATAGTATATAAATATATTAAATTAAAACTATAGTTTCTATTATTAATTCATGTTTTATTATGAGGTGATTTATTTTGACAAATATTACTCTTATTCTCGGGCAACGCATACGGCATTACCGAAAGCAACAAAAAATGAGCCAGGAACAACTTGCTGAATTTTCAGACCTTCATCCTACCTACATCGGTCAGATTGAACGAGGCGAAAAGAATGCAACGATTGAAAGTATCTATAAGATATCGACAGCCCTTAAAATTCCAATATCCACTCTTTTAGAAAAACTCAATGAATATCATGCTCCTGCTTCAGATATAGATACATCAAAACTTCCAACAGACGATAATATTCCCTTGCAAATATATGAAATCGTTTCTCTCGAATCTAAAGAAAGTCAAATCTTTTTACTTAATATAATTAAATATGTAATAGACTTTCGAAATAAGACAAATTAATATTTTTTAACTATTTATATACAATAGCAAGCATCAAATCTATACGTCCAACAGCCCGTATTCCTTTAGTAATAATTGTTGGTACTCTGCATCTGATGCTGTTTTTATGATGTCCTCTATTCTGCCGGCTTCTTTTAATTTAAGAATTAACTGATTAATTCTCTGTTCCCCTTCTAGTATGCCAGACTTTCTTCCCTCTTCAAGTCCTTCTTCTTTTCCTTCTTCTTTTCCTTCTTCCCGAATCAGTGCTTCCCGTTCCCAGCTTTTCATATACTGAACACCTACTTCCTTGTCTTGCTTCACTTCGCTCACATAGTTATGGATTGCCTGTATGTTAGTATCTGTCACATTTTCGGCAATACTGTTTTCTATATATTTTAGCATGTTTTTCAATGCTTGACTAGGGGTTCCTTCCGTTCCTTTTGTGTTCAAATATATCTTTTTGGCACCGTCCTCATATGGAATATCCGGTGCTTCGACACATTGGTTTTTCACAGTATAAACCATTCGTTTTCGGTCAAAGGGGTCATAGGGAAGTATCATAATGATATAGACATTTTTAAGCCTTTGGTAATCCCAGCCACGTTCCAATTGTTTTGCATCAATTAATGCCTGATAATAGCGGGTTCGCCATGGAAGCTTGTCCTTTTCGTAGGTATTATTAGGTTCAATATCGTAGATTGCCGGTTCCAGCTCTACATCCATATCTGTTGTTTCTTCCGACTCGATATAGGCATCCATGCGAATACCATGGAGGTTTGTATCGGTCCCCAGAATTATTTTCTGGGCGGTTATCTTTACCTGTCCGATTGGTCGGTTTAAAATAGTGCTTAATAAAATCCGGCATACCTCTTCGCCCTTTTTTCCTCTGGATATGACCTCTTGAAACAAAAAATCATCCATAAGATTTAATTCTGCCAGACTTCTTCGCATCTGTAAAGTTTCTTTTGTTTTTGTCATAAATTATCTCCTTTTCCTGTTGTATTTTTACAATTTGTTACTTTAATTGTTTTGGGAGTTAAATTGCCAGAATTTTGTCAGCTATCAATTTGACTAATTATTTGAGAATGCTGTTTCCGCTTTCATGAAAACAACGCTGAATTTTCGTTTTTTCTTATTTACATCTTCGAATTTTTATTACAATCATATCAAATGCATAGAAGTCCTTAAAATAAAAAACTTGCGGTCTAGTGGTATGATGTTTTTATTTTACATCATACCTTCAAAAACCGCAAGTGTTTTGTAATTATTTATTTTACTTTTTGTTTGTATTATGATTGACTTAAGCTGTCTTCTACATCAGATATTTCTATGCTGCATTTTCTTTCTTCTTTATACCCACACTCCATCGGAGTTCACTGTATAACCGTCAATAACGGCATCATGTGCCATAGCTCCGTTGCTATCCATGTAATACCAGTTGTTTCCTATTTTCTGCCAGCCGGTTTGCATTGCTCCGGAATCGTTCATGTAGTACCATGTATCATCTACTGATACCCAGCCTGTCTGCATCGCTCCATCTGCATTTAAGTAATACCATGTACCACCATTATTCAGCCAGCCGGTTGCCATGGCTCCGGAAGCATTCATGTAGTACCATGTGTTTCCTACCTGTACCCAGCCGGTTTGCATCGCTCCTGAACCGTTCATATAGTACCATGTATTATCTACTAATACCCAGCCTGTCTGCATTGCTCCGTCTTCATTTAAATAGTACCATGTACCACCGTCATTCAACCAGCCGGTTGCCATTGCTCCGGAAGTATTCATGTAGTACCATGTATTTCCTATCAACTTCCAGCCGGTTTCCATCCAACCAGCATTGTCAAAGTGATACCAGTTTCCGTCTATCCTCTTCCACTGACTTGCCGGATAACTGCCGTCTGCATTCTGATACCACCATCTGCCACCGGAGTTCTTCCATTCTTTTACAACTGCATTTGGCAGCCATGCTCCGGATTCAGTTACATAACTGTCACCAATCCATGTGTCGGATGCCATTTTTCCGTTTTCGTCAAAATAGTACCAGCTTCCGTTAATCACCTGCCAGCCTGTCAGCGGTGTTCCATTACCACTCAAGTAATACCATGTATCACCGTCCTGTAACCACTGGTTTGTCAGCATTACGTCATCCCGGTAGTAAGAATACGTGCCATCTGTATTTACTACCCAGCCGTTCTTTACTGTCGGAGTCGGGGACGGGGTTGGCTCTGGATTCGGTGTTGGTTCTGGATTTGGGTTTGGTTCTGGGTTCGGTGTTGGTTCCGGATTTGTTTTTTCCTGTGTCCATGTTGCGGTTTGCTGTTATGTATTATGGTATATGATTTAAAGATTTTTATGTCAATAGTATATCTCGGCAGTCTATATTCTTCTAATGTTTCCGGAAAATATAATTTAAACGCAAAAACGACCACACTTTTCACTTGTGGTCGTTTTGAGTTCTGTATTTCACGCTATATTCTATTTCAAATATTTCTCCAGATAAATTCCCGTATAACTCTCCGGACACGCTACGACTTCCTCCGGCGTTCCCTGTGTTACAACCGTTCCTCCTCGTACACCGCCTTCCGGTCCTATATCGATAATGTAATCGGCTGTCTTAATCACATCCAGATTGTGTTCAATTACAACTACGGTATTGCCGCCTTCGGTCAGCCGCTGCAAAATATCAATTAATTTATGAACATCTGCAAAGTGCAAACCGGTTGTCGGTTCATCCAGAATATAAATAGTCCTTCCCGTACTTCGTTTACTTAATTCGGTTGCCAGCTTAATTCTCTGTGCTTCACCACCGGAGAGTGCGGTAGACGGCTGTCCCAGCTTAATATAACCAAGTCCTACATCCCGCAGGGTTTCAATCTTTCTTGAAATTGCCGGCAGATTCTCAAAGAAGACACAGGCTTCATCCACTGTCATATCCAACACATCTGCAATGCTTTTTCCTTTGTATTTTACTTCCAGTGTTTCACGATTATATCGTTTTCCATGACAGGCCTCACATGGAACATATACATCCGGCAGGAAATGCATTTCAATCTTAATGATGCCGTCTCCCTTACACGCCTCACAGCGTCCGCCGGATACATTAAAGCTAAACCGTCCTTTCGTATATCCGCGGGTCTTTGCATCAACGGAAGAAGCAAACAAATCCCGAATCATATCAAATACTCCGGTATACGTTGCCGGATTCGACCTTGATGTTCTTCCAATCGGAGACTGGTCAATATTAATCACCTTATCTAATTGTTCCATGCCGAGAATCCTGTCATGATTTCCCGGTTTCTCCTTCGCACGATTCAAATCCCTTGCCAGATGCTTATACAGAATCTCATTTACCAATGAGCTTTTTCCTGAACCGGATACCCCTGTTACACAGGTCATCACGCCCAGCGGGAATTTTACATTAATATTCTTCAAATTGTTTTCTCTGGCTCCCTGTACCTCAATCCAACCGGTTGGAGTTCTTCGTACTGCCGGAACCGGAATTTTCTTTCTGCCGCTTAGATACGCACCTGTAATGGATGCCTTGCATTTC
>ULRB01091772.1_pt1 | contig 53517 bp, 52 predicted proteins | sample 1955051 | NCBI WGS metagenome assembly ULRB01 (sample SAMEA4835671, study PRJEB28245) | human gut metagenome | biome: gut microbiome; material: fecal sample | place: Denmark | collected 2008 | reverse complement strand
CATCCTGTGCTTCTCGGTTATGCTCTGCGTCAGGCGGGTGACGTTGACGCTGTTGAGCTCATGCTCTGATGGGGCCTTGACCTCCTTCTGCCATTGGCTCAACTGGTTATACGACAGGTTGTCGACAAATGGAAAGTGGGCCATTGTGAGCACATCGTTGACCATTTCATAGTTGCCGTCCAGAACTTTCAGAAGATCGTCCTTGACGCCTGTGACATCGGCGACCTTGTCAAGAAGCCATGTGGCACCATACTGGCGGTCAACATCGTCTTCCTGGTAGGATACCCTGCCTCTCCGCCTCGTGCTTGACAGTTCGGACACCTCGCTCATGTCCCATGTTGAAGGAAAGATAAGTTTATTGCGCTCTGCGACAGGAGCGTAGAAATAATTGGTCCCGGGGTGGAATCTGTTTCCGTCCACGAGCGTACCCCAATGCTTGTATGCGTAACGCTTCTTTCCATCCGCATCCACGGCATATACTTTCGTCGAAGCATATCTATGATCACCTATTGTGTTAACAATAACCTTGTTCTGAGTGTCTTTGTTTACCGGTCTTCCGAGCGCCATGCCATAATTGTATTAACAGGTATAAATACACCTATAAATATTGATATATACAACACTTTTGGGTACAAGAAATCGAAAAACTCAGATTAAATATCGGTATACTCTTGTAGTTAGAAATTGTGTCGATTATTTTGATTATCTTTGTATGAGTTGGATATTATTGTATATTACTAGTGATGCGTTAATTTAATGCGTCGTTTATATAACTTATTAATATTTAATGCCTTACTGATGTTTTGGCTTGTTCACGATTTGAATCGCTTTCCGATGCGATAAATCGATTCGACATCGTTGCAAGTCCTTAATTACAAATTATTCAAATAGCTCTTTGACATTTTTCGATTTGAAGTGAGCGTTTGGCTAAATTTGTGGCTGCTAAAAGCCGCAAATTATGAACAAAGGCAAATATGTCTTCTCGCAAGTAATGACATACTTCCCCAGATGGGTCTTCGAAGTCGCCATTGAAAAGTACAACGGAGACTTCCACGCCAAGAACCTGAACAGCTACAGTCATTGTCTTCATCTTATGTTTGGTCAAATGGCCGGATACAAGTCTTTGAAAGACATTACTTTAACTCCAAGGCCAGTCAAAAAGACAGCCTATCACTTTGGTATTCCAACGGTTGTTGACCCTTAGTATTTGTCCAAGGAAAACGAGGTGCGGGACTACAGGATCTTCGAGGGACTTGGCATGTGGCTCATCCGCAAAGTGCGTCCGATGTACGCAAAGGAGGATATTCCTGACGTCCATCTTCCCAGCTGGGAGATCTTCGCGATAGACTCCACCACCATTCCTTACAGCATCAAGCTGGCTGAATGGGCTCTTGGCAAGTACTCGAAAGGCGGCGTTAAGATGCATACTGTCTTGGACTTACGCGGAAGCATACCGGACTCCATCTACATAACGGATAGCAGATATCATGATAGCAACTATCTGGATGTGTATGAGACATACAAGTGGGCAATCTATACGATGAACAAGGCCTATGTGGACTTGGAAGCCCTTTACCGGATGACCGAGAATGAGACCTACTTCGTTACCAGGGCAAAGACTCCCAGGAAGTATGAGGTGGTTGAGACCAACTACAACATCAATGACCTGGTGGGTATCGTTGGAGATAAGACCATTCGCTTTACAGGCTATGCCAGCCGGAAAAAGTATCCTAAAGACTTGCGCATTGTTAAGTTCTATGATGCTGAGAAAGAAGAGGTTATCACCTTCCTTACCAACAACTTCGAACTCGGACCGCTTGTAATTGCCAACATCTACCACAATAGATGGCAGATTGAGTCGTTCTTCAAATGGATCAAGGGCAACCTGACCATCAAAGCCCTCTGGGGATACTCGGAGAATGCTGTCAAGATCCATCTTTGGGTCGCAATCAGCACTTATCTGTTGCTCGCCGGGGTGAAAGCCGCGATCAAAAGCTCGCTGACCATTACGGAAGTCTCAAAGGTGGTAGGAGCATCGCTCCTTACCAAGACTGATCTCCGCGAACTGCTAGATGTTCCAGCCCCACTCACTCAAAATCAAAATGTCAATGAACTTGAATTAAACTTTTAAACCAAAATTTATCGCATCAGTAGTAATTGTATATGAAGAAATGCTTCACGACGTCTCACTTCAAGAGATTTAATAAATCGCGATCGGATAGAGCTATCCGTCGGAAAAGACGTCGTCGTTCAAGGAAGTATAATCCACTTAGAGTCAGCAACTATCCTCCGGTCAAAAAGCTACCCATTGCTAATGTTCAAGCACCGGAGAACTATAGTTTGGTATACAATACCATTGAGACTCTTCAGTATTATAATGAGATCCGAGACATTTTGGCATCCGGGCAAAGAGTAAGATTTGACCTGTCTAACGTCAAGAAAATGACGACTGATGCTATTGCTGTCCAAATCGCCAAAATTAAAGATGAACGATACAATAAACGAGTACCGATATGTGGAAATGCCCCCAAAGATGAGAAATTAAGTAATCTTTTTCAGCATAGTGGCTTTTATGAACATGTGCGAGTATCTGGAGCAAGACCACCCGCAAAAAATAAACTCATTCATGAGAAAACGGCAAATCGAGTCGAACCAGACATTGCGAAAGAGGCCTGTTTACTTGGATTACGTCACACATTTAAGAACGAAAGCATCTTTGAACCTTTGTATGATATTATCATTGAGGTTATGCAAAATACCAACAATCACGCTGGTAAAAAAAGAGGATTATACGACTGGTGGCTCCACGTGTATAATCACCCCAATTCTGCCAAGACGAGTTACACATTTTTGGATTTAGGCTCAGGGATTTTTAATAGTCTTCCTGTTAAGACATTTTGGCGTGAAGCTGCGAATCGGCTTCATTTAACCTCAAATTTAGATCTTGTCGATAAGCTATTTGCCGGAGAGATAAAGTCTAGAACTTCACGTCCGGAACGCGGAAAAGGTATTCCTCAGATCTACGAATGCGCTCAAGATAGTGTATTTACCACATTCGTTCTCATTTCGAATGACGTGTATGCTGATATGAAAAAACATGAGTCACATATCCTTAGCACAAAATTTGATGGGACGCTATTTTATTGGGAGATAGATAACAATAATCAGAACACATAAAATGGAAATCAAAGACACAATTGTTATTGCTAAAGAATTCAAGGATAATCCGGGTGCCAGAGAAAGGGCCGATGGACCCAACTCCGGACAAGAATTCCTTGAGGATATTCTGCTACCTCGTTTCAATCAAGCCGTTAAGAACAATTATATTTTATTAATTGATCTTGATGGTGTATGGGGATACCCATCCTCTTTCATAAGTGGTTCTTTCGGAAAATTATCAATGGAGCTTGGAGCAGAATTGCTACTAAAGCATTTGGAATTCAAGTCCGATATGAATCCTATGAGGATCGACAAAGTAATTGCCGAAATCAATAATCCGACCCCGAAACGATGAGCAGAAAAAGAATATCCATATCTATTATAGCGGCCATTCTTTGTTTGATTTTTGGCATCTTGCTTGGGGTAGTAATCAAGGATTTTCCTGTTCTTAAGCTTGATCCGACTATCGCTATTTTGGATGCTGCTTCACTGTGTGTTACCATTGCGATTGGCATATTTGTCCCATTCTTACTTAAAAGATGGATTGATGATAGTCGTAGTGCTCGAGGCTATTTAGTCGAAGAATTAAGGGAGTTTCTTCATGATGTTAGTGAGATTTATGAATTAACTAAAGACTATTTCTTCGCCGGAAAAATCACCCCTGAGAATAAAACCAGGATCAATACAACCTTTGAAACGATTGACCTCAAGTTATCAAACCTATTTCATGAGCTTGAAGATTTCTTCGATAAAGAAACAAAGCCACTGCGCGATAGTTTGAAAGAAAAATATATGGATTACTGGAAATGCATGACGGGGTCGAAGATTATGTCAGATAAATTCAAAAGCATAGACGAATCTTTCTATAAAGAAGCAACGGCGCTCTATCTGCAAGTTGAGACTAAGATCAAAGATATTATTCGCTTAATGTATAATTAATCTTTCTCTGGCATCTTTGTTTTGTAAGCCTCCGGTGAACCACGTATGATTTCGGAGCATTGTCACCCAAGCGGTACATTTCATTCCGCTGCAGGTAGTAAATTTCAAAGTGATATGCGATAAAGTCCTACTTGGAGCAACTCGTCATCGAGTTGGCTCTATTAGCCCCGAGTCGGGCCGATTAGTTGCGATTAGCCTCGATTAGTGGCCGACTCGGCCCAAGTTCGAGGAAGAAGTTCGGATATGTCGCGATGATAGTAAGGCAGCTTGCGGAGAATATCCTCCATCCATTCTCTGGGTTCAACCCCTGCAGCCTTGCAGGTGCTTATAAGTGAGTGGACGATGGCAGCACGGAAGGCAGATGCGTCATTGCCGCAGAACAGGTAGTTCTTCCTTCCCAAAGCCAAGGGCCTGATGGCATTCTCGATAAGGTTGTTGTCGATATTGACACGGCCATCGTTCACATATCGCGAGAGTCTTGGCAGAAGGCTGTCTGTGTAGACGATTGCTACTCCAAGTTTGCTCTTGGGAAACACATTGGTGTATGTATCCTCCATCCACTTTTCAAAGACTCTCAAGGTGGGGTACGATATCTTAAACCTCTGCTCTTTGCGCTCATCAGGCGAGAAAACGGCATTGTCGGCATCCTCTTCGACCTTGTAAAGTTTGCAGCGTGCATGCGCCCAGCATCCGTACATGGTGATGTCCTCCATATGTTCGAACTGCTCGTATGCCTCGTAGCCGTCTGCAATTGTATGACGGCGGTTCGTCTGTGCCTATGCCATCTTTTGCAGCAACGTCAGGCAGGAAGGAGGCCTCGGCATCCCAGATGCTCAGCATCGAACTACGCATTCCCAACGGCACGATGATGCGCAACTAGGGATAGATGGCTGCAGCGTCCTTACTAATGTATGGCTATGGAAGAAAATGCCGCTGCATTAAACGTATTAAATCCTTCTGTATTACCAAAGACATCTGGCGTACGACACAATTGCCCATATTCAGGGTCTTACGCATAACTTCGGATACTGCCTCTATGTATTCTGCAAGGATACTATTGTATACCCCCACCGACAAGACTGTCTTTCACCATCTTATATTGTTTCACCTCCACCCCGACCATAAAGTGAGACAACCAACGCCACCTTGTCATTCCATAAAGCCGAAGAGACGAAGCATTCTTGGCCAGATAAATAATTTGACAATCCTTCCATACCGCTTTCTTTGATTCAATATCTAACCACTCACTGTTTCCCATTAAAATTTAACACCTAAAACATTGATAGCCACACTTTAAATCGTCACTTTTCCCCGTGTCAAACACATTCTCAATAGCCCTTATCAAATAGCTGAAAGAAGCAAATGGGAATGGCGGTTGGTAATGGTAGATTCGATGGGCGGAGGGACGGCTGGTGGAGTGGTAAGGCCGAGGGATACACAGATGGTTTTAAAGACGGCGCGAAGGCTTTCGTAGTCTTGTATGGGACTACGAAGGGACGTTGAAGATGTGACTTTGATTTTTACATCCTTATATCTTTTTATGCCTAGGACTTCTATTGAGGTCCACTCTTCCAGGACAGAGAATTCTATTACTTCCGAGTTTACACCGTTGACAACAAGCATTTGGAAGTCATCATCAGCCGTACCGGTTCCTGTGCAAATTGTCTTTTTTGTATCTGCAATGTCTCTAATTATATCTATCTCTCTAAGCGCCCCAAGGATCTCTGCTTTGTAAACAGGGGTATGGGCGTCATCGTGGGATAGTGGATTCATCAAGCGTTTTCGATAAACCGATAGCGTCGGCAAGTCCATGGGCTGTAAGTCGAAAAGAGTGCAAAACCTTGACTCCATCACTCCAATCATTCCGCTCAAATCTGTCATGGCAATTTCTCCGTTTGATTTGGAGACCAATTGAAGATTTTGGGGTAGAAGGCGTTTCAACTGCTCTTCACAATACTTCCGTAGATAATTGACCGCTGCTGGGTAGTCTCCGTGTTCAAAGTAATATTCCACTTTCTCCCGATAGGACTTTGACTCTTTAAAGAACATAGGAGCCGGGACAGCGCCAGGGACATTTGTCTTCCGTTCCAACATTTCATAGAAGTTCCATTCTCCTTCCTGCCGTCTCTGCCGGATCATCATCTGCATTGTTTCGAAAAAAGCTCGGTCATGAGTAAAGATTATCAGTTGGCGATTCTGAGCTTTCTTCAGTAACAGCTTTATTATCGGAATACGGGAACTCATATCTAAACTGAGCAGAAGATCATCAATACAAAGAACCGGAGCGACATTAGCACCAGTCATTAGTTTATAATCTGAGATGGCGAGACGAATAGCGATACCTATACAGGTTAGCTTTGATTCATTGAAAAAAGTGGCGAGGTGAAGGACATCCGTTGACCAACCAGGGATATTAGGGTCTGTAACGTGAGCTTTAACACTAATAGAGGGTTTATGGACTTTCCCATCTCTTGACCGTGTATAACCAGGTTTCACAAGGTTGAACAAGACTGGTGTCATGTCCAACGCTATATCAATGGATGGCAGTTCCAGGTCGTTATGAAGCATATCATTTGCACTATGCTCAACTTGTCCCAACACTGTATCCATCTCTGTTTTAAATGAACTCAACAGTGATAGGAAACGCTGATACTCACGTGTCCCTCTCTTAACCTGGTGCCGTTTTGTTTCCTCAAGCCTAACCGAAGTAATATATGTCCACCACTCTTCCGCTGTTCTGCCATCTGGTGCAGGAAGGCGAGTCCCATCAATGCGAGGATAAGCATTGTTAAAGTAGAGATAACGGAAGATGTCCTTCTCAAACCCGGGGAACAAATCTATATTTCTACTATTCTTCTGATAAATCCATTCTGCAAGCATCCGATAGTTGAACATATCAAAAGCGGCAGTGGTAAGCTTGATGAAGTTGTCCCCTGTGGCTTGTGTCGTTATGTTTGTAGCGGACACCTCATATTGTTTGGGAAGGTTTCCAGGGATAGCCGATTCAAATGTAACTTTAACGTATGAGTCATCTCTTGGCTGACTGTACCGGTTTCTAAGATGCTGATCATGCGTAGGGTCAAAATACTTCTGAACCTCCGGGATTGGCTTTCTGCGACTCTCCATCAATGTATATAGCCCCCATACAATTGAACTTTTCCCCGACCCATTCTCACCATACAGCAAAATGTGCTTCCCGTCCATAGGGAAAGGGAATGAATCGTAAAAGAACTTGAAGTTCTTCAGTTCTATCTCATGAAGAGCCCAGTCCATACGCTAGTTATTGCTATCGTCAGTCAAAATAACACGAGCCCTTTTCATGTTTTCCACCAGAGCATTACCGTTAGTAAAGATGGTCTTTAGAATAGCGATAGGGAGATTATCGTCATCTATGTCTTTCAGGAGCGTCATCATATCCATGAAGGGAGAGACAAACTCCAGGCCGTGTTGCTTCGTGTATTCCGGACGGATTATCTCCATACACAGATATTCCCGTAAAGTCGAAAGGACATTGTATTCCAAGTTCTCGTCGCGATTACGGTCTAGCCTTTTTGCGACAAGCGGAGCCAGAATATGCTCTAGTCGCGCGTACGCCTGTTGTTCAGGCATAGGAATGATGGGAAGCGATATCGCCTTAAGTTTTTCGACGGTCAGAGACACCGATTCCGGCGGGTTCTGAGCCAAGCCCAAACGAGCCCAGGATGAGTTAAGAAGGAATGATACATACTCCGCACACACCCCAGCGCGTGGTTTGATGTAATATGCAAAAGGATTCGCCGTAAGCTTAGGGTCACGTTCTAGGTAAACATAACCCTCCTGGAGGCCAAACTTCTTGGGAACTGTTAAATACTCCTCTCCGACGAACTTGAACATGGCATGCACATATGCTCCGATATCTGCGATGGAAGCCAACAGCTTGAAATGGGCATCGGGTTTATCCTGCGGATTATCAGCTATGCGCTTTGGGGTCAACTGTTGAACGATTAAGTCATTTTCAATCTTCAGCAGTTCCAGGATCAAAAGAATCAACAGGCGGCAATATGCGTTCCTATGAACGTTTTCTTTGGACGGATCTGCGTGACTTCCGTGGACATAGCGATTGCGGAGAGCCGGGCCATTGGTGTACTTTGTGTTGTACATGTAGTAGTCGAAGTAATTGCGCTCTTCGATTGTGAGAAGATGATTGTCCTTTTCTATCCACCCCTTTTTCTCCAATTCCTGCATCAGCTCTCTTTCAAAGGTCCCATACACAAGGAATGGACAGGAGTGATACTCATATAGTTGTTTTAACAAACCTATTTCCAGGCGCTTCTCAATAGACAACATCCCGTTTTCTCCCTTTGAGATATATCCCTCCTCTATGAGATAGTCAATATCCCGCAACTGATAGTTCTGGTAATTATCATAGGGAATCTTTCCATCTTGCTCAATAAGCAGCTGATAGAGTGTATTATAGTGACCATCCTTGAAAGGTTCGATAAAAGTGAGCAAACTCTGGTCACTGAAGAACAAATAGAAAAGCCGATAGAGTTCCCCTGGCTGTCCCTTAATAGTGTAATAACAGCCCGGATTCGCGCTCAAAGCCTCGGTTATACGCACGTTCTCCTTAGAGAGCAGCAATAGTTCTTCATCAACAGAGCCCATCCTCGCGTACAAGTCATAACGATGGGCAATTGCATCAATTTCAGGAGCGATTGCCTTGCATTTTGTAACCCAGTCTGCGTCAACCCTTGCCAATGACAGCTTACATGAAGGATAACCATACTTTTCCTTCAGATACTGTTCATAGAAGACCTTAAGTGATGCCTCAATGTTGGTACCCTCTTCCATCAAGACCCTCTGCATCGCCTCAATCTGCAAACAAGAGATGGCCTCTTTATACTGGAAAGCAAAGTTCGTAGGATAGGAATACTTCCCGCGCATGGAGAATACCCGCTCAAAACTACTAGCATCAGAGTCTCTTGCCACTAAAGTGATCAGGCCGTTTAAAGTAAGGAACTCGAATCCATAGCGAAGATAATTCAAGAGTTCCGGTCCCTGAGACTTGAGCATGATTTCCCTTGAATAGCACAAGACCGGATCTCCTTCTTCATCGCTATCCACCCACTTAAGAGGCTTGTTGGGAGCGCTGTTAATACTGACGGCATATTTATGACAAATCACATTCTCAGTAGAGAAACACTCATCATTGAGCCGCTTCTCTACCCTTTTCGCCTTGAGGCGCAAAGTATCAGACAGCCGAAGATTACAATCCGTCCTTGCCAACTGGATAAGTCGTACATAGTTGAGGTTAGGTTTCTCACCATCCAGATAACGGGATATGATATCTTCCTTATCATGGAATGTCAAAGCCTTTGGGAAATAGTACTTCTTGTCACTATCCAGAGAGTCTTCTTGAATATACTCTTGCAACAACCACTCAGCAGCATTCTCATTCTCCTTCAGCAATACCACTATCGTTTTCTGATTCTTATCAACCAACCTCTCCTGACGAAGTAAATCCCGCAGCTCCCAAGGGCTACCTAAGATCGCATCCCTAACAGTCTCCACATCTAGAAAGTTATGAATATTGAACCGATCCAGAATCTCCCAAAAACAATGCTTGTAATCAATCTCAGTTTGCTTGAACACCGACACCCACGTATCCCTCGTCAATGCGGAAAAGAAACGCACCACCTTCCCCTTGAATTCTGTACGAATAAGTTGTAAAGTATCCTCCGACCAATCCCTTGCTGGCACACCATTATCCACGAAAAGCCAGATGTTATACAACTCCATAACATCATTTACATCTCTCGGCTTCCACCCGGCTTTGTATTTCCCGATAACAGCATCCGCCCTTTGTAAGTTGAACGGAATGCTCATATCATACTTTGAATAATAGTGGACCTTTTCTCTCATACAATATTCTCCTTCTATATAACCGTCCTACCGTCTACAAATCATCATGGAAAAAACATTGGTATATTATGCTCTTCGTAAGATATCCGAATATTATATTATTCCAAACTGTTTCAATATATCGTGCGTAAGCTTTGACAATAGTCTGTCAACTTGATGGGCATCACCAATTTAATTACCCCAAACCAGTTGGTCTATCTCCTCCAGTCTATGCAATACTACCATTATTTAAACAGGCACAATGTTGTTCTTAGTTAAGACCAAGCAACCTTACGAATGTAGAGTTTACTTGGTACTGTACAGTTGATTCCTTGGTAACGACGGTGATAGTTATAGTCGTCAATGAATCTCTTGATTCCAAAGAACAGGTCCGCGCCGTTTTCCTCTGGCTGGATGTAAATGTACTCGTATTTTATCGTTTTTCAAAATCTTTCTATCCAGATGTTGTCCTTGGCGCGGCCGCGACCTCGCGGAACTTCTCCCAAGAGCTTGGATATCCCGAAACCAACTTGACAAAGTTTTTGAGATTATTGACAAAAGCGAGACTAATCGCAATTAATCAGAACAAAATAGCAACACAGGCCTCACTGGAGGCTTACCCTTAAACGGAATCCCCGAAGGAATGCCGTAACTCCGGCACGCTTCCGTCTGCTCAATCAAGGCTAGGTCATCTTCCAGTGTCTTCAAATCTTTACTAATCAGTTTACCCAAAAGGATGTGAGGAATGAATAACTCCCAGATATGCGACAACGCCTAATCCGGGAAGTATAGATCATTGTAATAGGCCCAGTACTCATCCTGAATATAGTGAACCGTGAGCGAATCCAGCATCTACAAATACCACTTCACAGCCAGGGAGCACATTCCATCTTTCAGTGCCGGTTCTATGAACTTCTCGCTATGTTCAAAAAGCAACTGGCCGATGCGGTCACAATCCCAGTCAAGGTTTCTTAAAACGAAAGCCTCTTCTTCTAGGACGGCATTAGGTGTAAAAAAGTGTTTCATTCAAACTTAGATGACAACTCCTACTATCTCAGGACCAGATAGGAAAGCACATTTGGATCATCCCAATCAATAGTTGCGACTGCTGATGAAACATGTTTGGATAGAGCCTCACAAGATTTCGACCAAATGTTTATTTGCCACTCTTCATAAGCCTTTCCAAACTCTAAACTATCATGTTCCAAGTTTATGATGCACATTTTCATTGTATCCATTCTAGCCTCATAAGGTTTTTTTGGCAAACGAAGTTCTTCGCAATTAATCATTCGTCCTGTGTAGTACAAAGTATCAAGCATAATTATTTCATCATTTGAACAGCTCGACATATAAGCCATCTTCTTTAACGGTTTCTTTCGCATTTCCAACACATCACAGGCGGATTCCACTTCTTCCTCTACCGCAAGACTTTGCATAGTTTGAATAAAGTCAATTACTCTTCCGCGTAATTCCACATATTTTTTCTCAAATGACCTTATCTTCTCTGGAGCAACTTCTTCTAATAACTGATTCTCTAAATCTCTAGAAATAGACTCAAACGCGTTGTGCATTTCAGTCATTCTGTCGTGCAGGTTATAAATATCAAGACGGGTTGGCTCATGCATTTTTGTCAAGTCTTTCTTTATCGGGTAACGCATGGACATTTCATTTTTATCAAATTTGTCAAAAGATAGTATATAATGTTCCAAACATCCTATGCTTACAGTAGAACCTACCCTTTTTCGAAGTATGCTCAAGCCTGGTTTCGTTGCGGCCCACAGTTCATATAGATTATGCCCTTGTTCCAAGAAATCCTTAAAGTCAGCAGGCTCCTTAGCAACAAATTTCAAGAATAGATACTTCACAGATAATTCGACATAGTGCCGATACAAGAAGCAAATAGTCAGTCCAATTCCATCCAGTATGGCGAAATCTCCCTTTGACTGTAAAAATTTCTGAAACAAAGCCTCGGCGCTATCATAATAAGCGCAGGCATATTTCCAGAAGGCGAAAGAGCCCTGCCCCTCCCAACCATAATGGCAAAAGCAATTGGGGTCTGGTCTCTCACCTTCCTCGTAAAATTTGAAAACTATATCATTCTCCGTCATTGTTGGTCATTTATTGATACTGATGCACGTGCTTATACTTCTCCCCAAACTCCAGCAGCCTCTCAAACATCTCCAACCTCTCCGGCTTCATCTCCCCGGCATTCAACAACTTCTTATTGTGCTTCCACCAAGAGCGCAGGTTGCGTTCCTCCGGGATGAACTTGGAGGGTTTGCGGTGGTTGGTTTCCAGGAAGTCGATGGCTTCTTGCCATTTGGCGAGCCGGAGTTCGTCTTGGGTCATATAGAGTGTGCTGTGGTTGTTTCTTCGTTGTTCCCCAGAGCGCAACGTTCCAAGGGTCATTACTTCGGGCCAATGATGAGGTTCGGTAAACATTCTGCGCAAGATGCAACCAGAGGTGTACTTCAAGTGGGTTGTTATCGCCAAATCCGCAGTCAGATTATCCTATTTTGATGAGACCATTGTTATTGACGATAACAGCGGAGCCAACACCGGATTGATTAATGTTGACTATCTGAGTAGGGGTATTGCCGGTATTAATGGGGTCATCCGGAAGCGGCTCGAGCTCCGGCTTTGGAAGAGGCGTGACTTTGTCTATCATGTGCTCTACTAATATGTATGCAGAGTCTTGCTTGATGACAGATGCCGACATTGCAATATCATCAACAACGTGAGACCAGAACTCAGGGAACTCATCAATGATTGCTTTGAGATATTGCAATAGCTTTGTCCCTTCAACATCTGAAGGGTCAAGAGCATTTTGATATCTCTCATATTCCTTTTCCCACCGTTCTAGGATTATTTTCCGGGATTCTATGCTTCTTCTGACAACACCCAGGTTATCTACAAAAACAACGCGCTTTCTGATATTGCCATGTTTTGTGATGATAGCCATTTCATACATACAATCATCCGACTCAAAATAATCATCACTGATGACAACAATAATATGTTCCGACATCCCGATTTTATGTTCGTACTCTTTAATCGAGTCCTGAAGACCGGGATTAATCATATCAAGGCTATACTCTATATTCTTGGAATCCAATGCCGTGCAGATAGTTTCCACCAACTTGGTGCTGTCTTTCCTTGAATATGAGAAATAAACGGGGGCGCCTTCATTGACTCTATTCTTCATCGCGTAATAGCTAATGTCCGGCTTGAAGCTTTCAGGCACAGAATTACTCCCACTAACGAGGCAAATAATACCAATGCCCCTCCCGATATAGCGAGCCAGATGCTCGAAATCGTTCTCCCGCAGATTGGATATGGGTCGACTGATGTACAGCACGAGTTTCTGTTTGCCGGATAAATATGCCAACAAATCCTTAAAAGCTCTTGCCCTTCTCATTGGCGGAGAGAAGGAACTATTGCTGGCATCCTGAAGTCTGTCCATTATGTCTGACACGTATTGTTCAGATCTAAACTCGTCACATAGGCTGACCAAAAGGATTTCCAACCATGTTTGCCCTGGCTCAGGATAGTCTTTAATATGGATATATTTGCAGCCAGGATAGGCTGACGCATCAAGTTGACGTTTCACTTCATCTGCCATCTGGACGGGGATGGCAGGGATGAAGGGTTCTGTCCAGATGTCTGGAAGATAGGGTCCCTGATTACGCATTGTCCAGATGGTATAAAAATACATTCAGACTGGATGTAGCCTCTTGCTTGCTGAGGATGTCGTCCAGCAAGTTCATCGCAAACTCGAGGTCTGGTGTTTTTTCCGCAAAATCTGACAGTCCGTTGTATGCCTGAATCAGGATCTGGATAATTTTGGAGGACTCATATCTGTCATCCAGCAACATAGGAGCAGCCTTGAGAGTTCTGTTCAGCCAGGTTAAACAAGCTTCAGGAGAAGAAAGGGCCATGGAGCCCAGATAGTCGATAAAGTCGCGATGGCCATCACGTATCCATCCGCCATCTAGGAACAAGGCCATTACCTCCTCCTTGACTTCGTCTGACCACTTCAGGATTAGGTGGTCAAAGATGCCGTCATACGTCCTGGCCAATTCGGGATCCGGAGAAGTCACTAATAGACATTTTAGTATCCAAGGGATAACCAGATCCTGGGAGATCTTCTGTTCATAGCTTTGAACGAAATATTGGATCAGAGAGGCCTTCGAAGCATTGGATGCGTAAAGCATTCTGTTCAAGAGGATATCAGCGCCATCTTTTTTCTTAGCACAGGCCAGCCATAGGATCAAGACCATCTCTTTATGGCAGAATGGCGTTTCTATTGCCTTTTCAAATAATGGAACCAGTCTGTCAAATCCGTAGTTGATATAGTAAACCAAAGGGTTCAAATTATGGACGGGAAGTGCCAGAAGGTTGGGCCGATAATCACTCATCAGCTTCAGATACAAGTCCAAACTACGATTGGCGTCCAAATAGTTCAATAGCGCCATCTTGAAGAGTAAAGCCGAACGCGTATGAATAGTGGCATTCCCCGGCAATGATTCAAACGCCGAGAAAATCTCTTCTTTGTACTCCGGGAAACGGTAACACTCTACGAGATACTCACAAGCTGAGCCACGAACCTCATTGATACCAGACTGGTAAGGATCCCTTTCGCTCTCATCCTCCTCACGGTCTTCCCTGACATCATTATAATTTCGCACAATATCTGTCAGGAAATTGAGAATGTCTTTGTTCAGATGCTCTGTATTCTCAATAAAGAAGTTGGCTTGCCGTATCAGTGTTATCAGCTCTGACGCTGGATTCTCATTGACAGACGGATTGAGCCCTTTTACAGCCTCTACATATATTTCTTCGATGGTGTTGAGGTCGTATTTGGCCTCTATCAACCCTTTTATACCCGCGTAAGCATATTCAGAAGGGATATCCGGGTCCCGGAATGCCGTCCGGATGGTTTCCAGATACTTTTCAGGGTTACGAGCCACGTGATCAGTGAAGAGTTGGGCGTTCCCGTGAAGGGTGGGTTCTTCAAACGAAATGGTTACGTCACTCTTGTATTTGCGCATGGCACTGAGCCACTGTTTTGATGTCATCTTCTTTTCACCATCGGGGCCAACAGCGATGCTCGTAAATCCGACATGAGTCGTTACTCTATGCGGTTTTTTATTATCACGCGCACCGAAGCGGCGCATGTACTCCAGCTTTTTCTTATAAATCTTGTTGAAGTCCTGTCTCAAAATATCTTCCGGGACATCGGACAGGTACTCGAATTTAAGTTCATCAATCAAGCTGACACCGACACCCCATTTCTGGTGCTCCTTTATCGTATACTTATTCTCATAAAGGCGTTCAGAGGACATAATGGCATCAAGTATCCTGGACTGTTCTTCATGGCTATAGGAAGAAAAACTCTGGGCTAGCACTTTACGATAATAATACTTGAGATCACTGGAGCAATTTGACAGTAACCAAGAATCCGTTAATACGCCCAGAATCTGGTCCTTGAACAAAGCGGGATTAACATCATAAGCACAGGCGGCAATCAAGCGAACTGTGTCGAATTCAGATTGGTTAAACTGGCCGACGAGTTCCACGATTCCCTCCCTACCCTCTCTCGCCCGTTTTTCAGTCTCGTCGATGACAATACTTAAAACATCATCTGTGAACTTGTATCCCATCCTGGGATTTGTAATGCGCGAGAACATGTAGTAAGCACTACTCTGAACGAGCTTCTTATCAATGGGGGACCTTGAAGCATTGCAAATTTCCTCAACAATGGAAACAAACTCCACATAAACCTGGTCCGGATGATGCTCCAGTAGTTTTTCATAGATATGCTGCAACTCGTACGGAACTTGAATATCACGGATATACTTCTCTTTCCCGCTTTTCTCAATAGCTGCTGATACGATTCGACGTAGCCGTTTCAACGTAAACTCCAGATCCATATCTGAGATGTTCCTCAGATAATTCTCCAGAGAGTAATCACCATCCAAAAGAATCAGTTTGTCATATAACTGCTCCGAAAGATAAAGGGCATTGGGTTCTGGACGGAAAGAGTTCAAAATTCGCACAACAGATTCTCTTAGTGCCGGAAAAATATCTTTTGAAATATACTTGTTTAAATACTCCAACACCAGATACTGATCTGTGTATATAAGCTGCGAGCAGATTCCCAGCATAAGCAGACAATCTGATTCAGCCATTGCTTCCCATCCTCCACTATGGTCAAGCATTTGCTGCACCTCTGTAAACCAACCGCCGGAACGAATGCCTTTGATGAACATCTTTTCATACTGTTCGTTTGGCATCAATTCTTCCCGCACGAAGTGGATCTCTGCAGAAGAAGGCTGCACTATATAACCCATCAATGACAGGGCCAACGACTTAAGGTGGAAGCGATAGGTATCCTTCCCTTCCGGATTTTTGTCGAACAGGAGTGTCCGTACAACCTGAACGAATTCCGAAGAGGACTTTTCCCGCATATACAACAGGACAGACTTGACACGAGCACGAATAAACAAACCCTGATGTCTTTCCCTTATGGACTCCAGCAGATCTCCCCGCCTTTCAACAAAGCGTCTGGCGTATATGTAGTCGAAAAGCGACTGATGGAAGAACTGGATTCTTGAATCCGACACCCTGACCAAAAACTCTTCGCTCAAAAGATACTCCAACTCATGTGAATAAACCGAATCTATCGCCTTACGACTCAACGTTAAAGACTGTGCCTCATACATACGGTCTGTAATCAAGTCAAGGAGCCCAAGCAAACGCTCATAATCTACGCGGCCGGATGCTATTCCTTCATTCGTCCAATCTATAGTCCGGATCCAGAGCTTTCCATAAAGGCCATGTTCTGTGAGCGTCGTATCAAAAGGACTTCCTTCATCGCTGATTTTTAGGAACAGATACAAAAACAACGGCGTCCGAAGCGTATTGAAGAGATTCGTCCCCTGCGGGATGGGCCTTCTATGATTCTCCCGTAGCACATCTTCAACTACAGACTGTGGCAGGACATCCATCTGGACTCTGTTGCCAAACTGAAACTGCTCCAGAAAAGGGTCATACTCCAAATCGTAAGGCCTGCAGGACACCACAATCCTGACCTTATTGATAGGCTGTATATTTTCCACAAACCGGAGAATTGAACGCAAGGGTTTGCGATTAGATGAGAGCGTAAGGGAAAGTGCATCAATCTGGTCTACAAGCAGGACAACCCGGTTTACCCCCTCTTTACCAGCCAACTCTCTTATAACATCTTCCATCCGCTTCGAGATACCGTTTTGCTGCGCCATCTCTTCAACAGTATTTACGGCTACCTGGTCCGATTTCAGCCCCAATACATACACATCCTCCCGCTTCTCCAGAATATCCAGCAAATCATGCATCACAACTGACTTACCAGATCCAGGTGCCCCAACTAATAACGCAACTCGGTCTTCCGCCTTTGCATGCTCCGCATTTATCCACGAATCCAGAGAATCCGTCTGCTGCCGAGGGATATGTTTCTGTTCATACAGGATACTCCTCCACGAACGCAAGTCTGTTGAGATATCATGAAAAATCTGGCGATAGTCAGAACTACCCCCAGTTCCATTCACATACACGCGACCATTATTATGCTCTATGTAAACAGAATAGTCTCCAGACTGATTGACAGTTATCTCATCCATTTATTATCCATTTTGTATCAATGTCTCTAATTTCTTCCAATGATAACATTCCACCCCACATACGATAAATGTATTCCTGGGCGCGACGGCGCTTGCTGCCCCACTGGGGCCAGAAGAGGTAGCGGAAGAATTACCAGATTTCATTCAAAACATCTTTTATCCAAAGTGTTTTTTATACTCTTCCATCAATTACCTCATATAACCAATTACTATTATTACCCGTAAAACAGGTAAAGGAGCGAAAAATAAGATGATGATTCATCAAAAGTGGTAACTAAAACCATTACACACAACCGCAATAGAGATAGAAGGAGACTCACTGTAGTACTTCATTCAGGAGCGTGGACTCCATTTCCATCATTCTATCCTCATTCTCAACATCATAGTAGATGGTAGAGATATTTCTGATATATTCATTATTGTGCTTCCAGAGATGCACGTACAGAGGCAACTCCTTTTCGAAAATTGGCCACGATGTCTTACCTGACCTCAAAACCGAATCTTGATCTTTGATATGAGGCAAAATCACTATCCTATAGCAATGCTTCGAATAGGTCGATAGAAATTTTTCAAGATTCTCCTTTTCTATGTCACAAAGCATCAATGATGTTGAAACCCTTGCACCAGGACAGACTTCTTTTATCGCGCATAGGATAACCTCGTCAACAGCATCCTTGGGATAGCATTCTTCCGGATAATAGTACAACATTCGATCTGTATCTAAACGCTTCGAATCATCCATTGTATAATCTTCTGATGGATTACGTTTATACACAATCAAAGCGGGACAGGATTCCCCGTCAACCTCCACATCAAAAGATATAATCTTAACATACTTGACTTCCTCGACAGGTAAGACGTTCATGGTTTTCATAAGCATTGATGATTAATATATTGTTAAAACGCTGTAAGATTGTTTAACATTACACCCCAATCAGATCCTTGAATAATGAATTATAAGACAATTCTGTCAGCAGGCGCTCATCAAACTCTCCCGGATGCTCATCATATAGAAGACGGGCGGCGGCGCCGGTGGAGGCGATGGGGTAACAAGGAGCGGCGGGATGGTATTGACGGAACAGAGCATACTCATCCTCGACACCTTCCATTCCACCGATAAAAACGGCGGCGGCATAATCATGGTCGCCAAGCATATGCTGTCGCATCTCCAAAAGGCTGGCTGCACGATTCTCTTTTTTTTCTGTGTATTCACGAATACCGACATCCTTATTCTCCGGAGGGAAGAACTTCTTGAACTCGTAAGATTGATAGAGCGTTACGCGATCGGACATTTTTAGACCATAGCGGTCTAAAACCAACGTAATGAGCGGGGTAATGGAAGGATGTCCGCCCCATATCAAATGATACGACTGGTTGGCTAACACTGCAGAAGCAAGGGCAATGACAGAGTCACGGATTGCAATCACATCCGCAGTCTTAAAATACTTCGGGTCTCGTTCTTCAAGGGGCACACTGGCCGACAGGAATATATTCTTTACTGGCATAGTCATAATCCTTTTGTAGCGCTAAGCCACTTTTCAAACTCTGATTTCTTAATGGTTTTCACTTCAAAATACTTGCTCATCCAATCCAGATGGTTAATCCAGTCCTCCAGAATACTGAGTTCGTCATAAATGAGAAACACCTTCTCGGGGTTTTTGATTCCCCATTCCCCAAGCATCTTAAGAGAATCTTGGAAATTTATGGACTGAGGAACACCAATAGCTGGAATATAGTACCAAAACTTTCCTGAAGGTCGTTCCTCCACCAAGAAGGTAGGCTCCTTTATTATGTTCCGTCCCTGCCGATTGGCTTCTTTCACAAACTCTGCCGTCAAACCATCCTGCCGAGCTGCCAAATTACGAGCCCGGACAGACTCAACCTGAATAGCAATACTACTCAACATCTTGGATTTTAAGACTGACGTGTTCCTTTTCCAGTGTTTCCTACGAAAATCTGTGTCCACAAGTTGCCGAACTATACTGAGTTGATCCGAAGGGCCAGAATGAACACCCAGCCAATTAAGTTGCAAAACACCCACCTTACGAGCATTCGCATCCGAGATTTCCTCCTCGCACCACTTGCTATCCTTAAAACTTGGAGAATTCAACTGTATGAGCACATCGCTATCTGTAATTCGATGATGTAGTTCCGCCTGAAAATCCGCCGCACCACGTATGGAATACGTGTCCAGGAACACATCAAACTGATGCCGCGACAACACATCATATAACTGATTGGCCACAGCCGAGGATTCAGAACGCTTGTAACTGATGAATACCCGACGCGTCTTCCGAAGCAAACGCAGTTCCTCGAACGCCACATTTACAATGGAGTCCAGCTCATTTTCACTGTATATAACTCCATTGAGTTTATGCAATATCTCCGGAACCTCCTTCAAAAACTTATCCTTCGTAAAATACACTGGATAGATTGCATCTGCATTTCCTTTCAAATATTCCAGTTCCGCAAGGCAATCATCAGTCCTATTGGTCCCGCCAAAGTAAAAAACAAACGCCGGCCACATAGAGCTATACCCCGACGCCCCTGCCGTCGCAATCCCCTGTTTAACCTGCGCCAAATCCAAAACTGCAACAATGAACGAATCTAACCCTCGTTCTTCCAACAGTTCAAAGAATCGCTTGCGGATAGAATTACATGCAGGACACGTGGTATCACCCAAAAATATAAGTTGATAGTATGTTCCCCTCATAGTTTAAAGATTATAACACACTTACTCCTCTCTCCCTTCCCCCCAACATCCTCTCATACTCTTCCTGAGCGCGACGGCGCTTGCTGCCCCACTGGGGCCAGAGGAGGTAGCGGCAGAATTGCCAGATTGCATTCAAAACACCTTTTACTGTCATAAGCTCAAAATATCTTCTGATCCTAACGGCTCATACTTCCCGTCCTTCATCTCCAGCAACACCGAGCCGCTCTCCAACGCACGCACCGTGTGCCACTGGCCGGCCGGGACATTAACCAGGAAATTGGGGCCACCAGGCGTCAGCTCGATGGCATCTGTACAAATCCGCTCCAACTCATCGTAGAACTCCTCCACAAACCTTCCACGCAAACACACCACAGTCTCCGACGTATATTTATGCCGATGAATAGGCAATGGACTCCCCGGCTCTATGGCATTCAGCATCCGCTGGCTTCCATCTTCCGGCACGTTCCTTAGGTCCATATTCATCCGTAACCGTGGCGAGGTCTTAGCCTGTGCGGTTAATTCATCTAATACCGCTTGTGATACTACCATAACAACGAATTGTTATATTTCTTCACCCGCATATTTCATCTTCTTCCCAAGCACAGTACAGAATATCATCTGAATGTCCTTGATGAAGGAATAATGCCGATAATAATAGCAATTCAGCCGCACCTTATCCGGATAAATCACCGTATCATTGTACTCCACGGCAATTTCCTGCATGGGGCGAGTATCGCCAGCTGCCTGCCGAGAAGCCACATAGCCCGCAATCATTTCATCTTCAAGCCGATACTTCAACGTCGCCGGCCCCGTAATCCCTGGCCGCAACTTCAGCACATCACGATCATCACCTACCAGTTTATCCGCATATCCTGGAACATCCGGCCTAGGCCCAACAAAACTCATATTGCCAATAAGCACATCCCACAGCCCCGGCAACTCATCCAACTTCCAATGCCTGAGTTTCGCCCCTAACGGAGTAATCCTACTATCCCCTGCCACAGATACAGTACTACCATTGTGCTTCACCGTCATCGTACGGAACTTATGACAGTTAAATAACTTGCCGCCGAGTCCAACCCTCTTCTGTACAAAGAAAGCAGGGCCTCCAGGCATCTTGACCTTTACCAAAATAGCAACGATTAGTAATACAGGCCACAAAAAGAATAGTCCTATTAACGAGACTACTCTGTCAAAAATCCATTTAAGAATTAATCCCATTACTTCACAATGGCATTCTTGATAGTTTCTACAATATATCTCACATCCTCATCCGTCACATACGGCCCTGCAGGCAGGCACATACCCACTTTGAAGATAGACTCGCTTACGCCATTCACATACGCAGGTACATCCTTATAGCACGGCTGTTTGTGCATTGGTTTCCACACAGGACGAGCCTCAATCTGAGCCTGGTCCATCCAGACACGCAAAGCCTCCACGTTGTCATTAGGCTGACAGTCCGTCACAGCGGAAGAAGCTATGTGAATCACACCGGCAGCACCACCAACAGCACCTTTCACGATGGTCTTGTACGCATTATCCTGTCCCTTTATCTTCACATCCTCATCAATGGTAATGGTGCAAAGCCAGTAGTTGCTATCATACTCTCCCGTCGCAGGCTGCGAATGCACATGAATGCCCAGCACATCAGCCAGCAACTTCTCGTACATCTTCTGCACGTGTTTGTGATGTTTCAAATGTTCCTCTACGATAGTCATCTGACCACGGCCAATACCCGCACAGATATTGCTCATGCGGTAATTATAGCCTATCCTCTCATGCTGATAGTAAGGATAGCTCTCACGGTACTGAGTAGCATACATCATCACCTCCCGCCATTCATCCTCGTTGGCGGTAATCAGAGCACCACCGCCACTAGTCGTAATCATCTTGTTACCATTGAACGACAGCACACCAAACTTACCAAACGTGCCCAGCACCTGCCCCTTATACTTGGAGCCAAAGCCCTCCGCTGCATCCTCAACCACGGGAATCCCGTACCTATTGGCAATCTCCATAATCCGGTCTGCCTTATACGGCATCCCATATAGCGCTACCGGAACAATGGCCGCCGGTTTCTTCCCCGTCTTCGCAATCCTGTCCTTAATGGCCGATTCCAACAGCTCTGGATCCATATTCCAAGTATCCGGCTCTGAATCAATCATCACCGGCGTTGCGCCCAAGTAAGTAATTGGGTGTGTAGATGCACAGAACGTAAAGCTCTGCACCAACACCTCATCGCCCGGCTTTACGCCAGCAGCTAGCAGTCCAAGATGAACGGCCGCAGTGCCGGAAGATAATGCCACAACACGCTTTCCCTCACCTACAAACTTCTCCAGGTCTGCCTCAAAGCCATCAACATTGGGTCCAAGCGGAACTACCCAGTTTGTATCAAACGCTTCCTTGATGTACTTCTGTTCCATTCCTGCCTCGCTCATATGAGCCAAGCACAGGTAAATTCTCTTAAGTTCAGACATAATTTATATTAGTTTATTTGATTTCCTTTTCTTTTATCGGAATAAGGATCACATCCACATCCTCTCTTTTACCTTCATCCAGTTCACCTTAAGTAATATCCCGGAAGCGAACTTCATTACACTCTTCGGAAATATCTTCGCAACGGCATATGTATCACGACACTTCTTCCATTCTCCTCCCTTCAAAATAAATTCGGTTATCTGTGCAGCCTTTCTTTTCCATTTCTCATCAGCATCATACAAAGACATCGCCTCCACTGGCATCCCAAGATACTCCACCGCTATGGCAGCAAATGCTTTCCATTCCCCAATCAAACCAGCTCGCCTTATCCGCTCTTCCAAAAGCTCGTGGTTCAATGAATCTTTACACGTCCACATCAACCTGCACCAGTCACACAACTGCCTCAGACTAATCCCCTCTTTATAGAAGTGCTTTATAAAGTGCGTAAACACATAGAACACATCATCATCCGCACAAGGCAGCGGTACCTCTGTATTTCCATTATTCCATGTTCTTGTCCGTGATTCCATGAAAGTCCTGTTCTGCACCTCATCCACTATCTTGTCCACTCTGCTCGACAATCCAGTTCTCAGCGTACCATGTATCTCCAAATACCACTGTCCTACGTTCATACCCCAATGCTTCGAATACCTTTCCTCATTCTTCTTCACCGACGACAACGGTATAAAAAGCTCGCGAGCCTTTCTGTAGTTCTCTTCGTCAAAGAACAAGTCAATATCACCCGAAGCCCTCCATTCCGGTTTCTCGTAACACTGCGCCACACCTTGTCCTTTCACTAATAAAGCAAAAATGTCCCCCTTCCGCATCTTCTCAAACAACTCCGAGATGAAACCGTTCATTGCCTTGTTACGCTGTTCCGTCATCTGCACTGCACCAATCATCTGAAGAAGAAGCATCTGAGGTGGCTTAATATCAGATACCTCTAAAGCAGCCACCACAAGGCCTAAAACGCCCTGCTCACCGGCCACCTGATAAATCTTTTGCCAATCTATGTCGTTATTCGAATCAAGCCGCACCTCTTTTCCCCAGAGTCCGGCTTTCACCAGTTTCAAAAAGGTATTTATACTCTTATGATCTTTCACAGTTTACTGTAAACGCTAATCTGAAAACTAACTTTGCTTCACGTATTTCATCTTCTTGTAGAACCCACAGACAAGGTTTATTCCTGTCCACCACAAGGAAGCTAAGACATTCTTCCCTTCTGCCTCATGCCATAGTTTATAGTGCCAACCTATCATTGTAGCAATTCCGTGAGTACTCACAGAACCTGCCCTACCCCTACGATACTTAGCCAACACCTCCGGCAACAAATAACAGTCTGCCTTCTTGCATACCTTAAGCCACATCGCATAGTCATTGTTTTTCTTGATGTCTTCAATCTGTATCAAGCCGACCTTAGTAGCATCATACATCACCGTAAGGCATCCCGGCCAACAAAAGTTATACATCCCCCTCTTGGTCACTTGCTTAGGACCAGAGATAGTCGCGCCCGTCAGATTCCCGTCAACATCCATCTCCTGATACTCGGTATAACTGAATGCATACCCATTCTCTTCCATAAACCGCACCTGCTTCTCCAACTTAGTTGGATCCCATAGGTCATCGCTATCCAAAAACGCTATCCAACGGCCACGAGCCTCCCGCAACGCATTGTTGCGAGATACCGCAGCCCCGGAATTACAATGATTCTGATAAAGATGAATCCGTGAATCCTCCTCCCGCAGTTCCGTCACTCGTCTCACGGTATCATCCGTCGAGCAATCATCCACAAAGATGATTTCCCAGTTCTTATATGTCTGTGCCTGCACACTGCGGATTGTTTCTTCAACGTACCGCCCGCAGTTGTACGACGGCATTATGATTGATACCAAATCATTCATATTCTACTTTCTTATTCCATTAACAAACTTCAATTGTTTCGTAGTCTTCAAAGGCTCCGTACTCATTTCAAACTTGGCATTTCTATTCCCTTCCACCTTGACATTCTTCATCGTGATGTCAGTGATGTAGTCAAACGAGTCCTTATACTTTACCTCTCCTGTTTTAATGAGATACCAATTATCCACATCATCCGCCAACACCACCCTACAATTCTTCACTGTTATATTCGGAAGGCATTTACGCCTTAGCTCCGGGCGTTCATTATAAGGTTCCGGCACACCGAAAAGCGTAAGGAGGTAATTGTGCTTCTGATCCAAATAGAACGTACAATTCTTCCATATCAGTTCGAATGGTGTATAGGCATTATATGAGGATTCTATCAGCAAGGGAATAAAGTCCGTAAATGTGCATCTTTCAAACTTTACAGGACCATATACAGATGACAATTGATTATATAAGTCGGTAAACTTGCAGTTGACAGCCTTTACGTCGCGACCATAACAATGGATATCAAAGCGGTTGATGTCGCAATCAATCAGAGTAACATTATTTAAGCAGTGTGCCCCAAAAACTCCCCAATTACCCCGCCCAAACATCCTATTCACCTTCAAGTTACTTATGTTAAACAGGCTAATACCATACCCGTATTGTCTTTCTTGTGAATACGTACCATTTATTCTAATATTATTCAGTTTCACATCCGTACAATTCTCTATATGAATTGCTTTGTCGGCAAACTTAACATCGTCTTTGGGTGTATTTACAATAATGTTGTTCAGTTCTACTTTACACAAATTAAAGATACTCAAGCAATAAGTCTTGAATTCCGATTCTGTTGTTCTATTGAAAACAAGATTACTTATTTTTTTCTTAGAAGTATCCGCCTGGCGATAATAGCCTTTGGGGTTACTTGCTGATGTTCCATAATTGTAAATAGGGTGATTAGAGGCTTTCCCATTTCTTATCAGCATCACGTCCTTACGTACTACTTTCGACAGATATCCTTTTCTACCACACCAGGGTTCTTGATCTTCCACAACCAATAGAAATGTTCCTTTCTTTAATACCTCATTACCTCTATAATCACCATTGTCTATTTCATATCCTTTAATATCAACTTGCTGCAAATCCTCTGTCAAAGTAAACAGCGAACAATCCTTCTGATGATTTACGACAAAAATTGTTACCCCAGCAAAATCAACATCGTTTGTTAAAGGAATAGGTACGAAATCACGTGGGATATCCATTCTTAGCGTATCTATTCCCTTATAGCTAATACTTGCCCCCATCTTCACCGCATCACTGTGGCATTGATATAGTATCCTATATGTATCCTCACCACTACGTGCATTTTGCAAGCCATATTGAAGAGGATTCACAGTCTTTCCATTTGCGGCAATACATACCGCTACCATTGCAAAGATGATTATATATTTACAATATCTTTTCACTGTATTTTCTAATAAATTCCTCTTGCCATCGCCTCAAGATTCAGAAGCGCTGCCAAGGATTGCGATCTTATCCATTCCCTAAATGGAAACATAACCTTAACTGCTATACCCACCCAAGTTCTATAGTATATCTGTAAATCACAATAAGCTTTGCGAAATTTGAATTTTTCCTCCAGAAATGGTTGGATATTACTATGCTCGGTTATACTCCTTGCGCCATCCATCACAAATTTCAATTTTCTATCTTCCAAATAGTAACGATTCATTTCATAAATCAGACCATACATCGGATAGGTGTTATTAGGGAAGTCAGGACCAATCCCCATTGACGTATAATCAACGTAGTCATCTATCATAGTGTTTATCGCAAAAGAGGCAGGCCTACCGCTAACTTTATCTATCCACAGCCATAAATGCTTGTTGGCTCCCGATATTCTTGCCCACCACTCATTCTCTGTCAAATACAAGTCCTTATTATTAAATCGTTTCCGTGAATCATTATAAAGTTCGTAACCAAGCTTCATCATTTCTTCCCTTGACACTTTTCTGTAGTCGTATGTTTTTAGCGATTTCTTCACCTGGTTTCTCACTTTCGGTGGAAGTTCTTCCACACCCCCCAAACTCGTCCTTGATGACATACCAGAAACACATAGGCTCCTGTTTGTCCCAGTTATACACGTTACGTACTAATTTACCCCCCCCCGCAGCATATTTTCACACTCGGCCTCAGTCGAAATCTCTGCTTCCGGGAGTCCTTCCTTACTTGACCAAATTTGCTTATATAGAACAAATCCTTTTCTCATTGTATTCGTTAATAAAAGTTATTTCTGATATACTTCAATGCTTCATAATTCAGTTTGCACTGTCTCTTTATGTTTATCTTTCCCACTGAGATATGTTCGCTATCCCATATTTTTAATGTCGGCACATATCTGACAGTCATTCCTCCTCTCTGAATCAGTTCTGCTATATAGTTCTCTTCGCAAAAGAGAAAAACAGGATAGTTAAGTGTTTTATAGGTCTTAAAAAATCGCTTAGTTAGAAGAATGAAAGCACCATGACCCGCATAGACATCACACTCATCAATCACATCTGCTGACGCCCGCCTACGTTTGTAAACCGTAGCGTAATATAGACTATACAGCAACGGATATTTATAGATAAGCATCATTATGGTGAATCTCCATCTAGGTGAGCGCGTCAGCTTTTTCTTATCACGTCCTTCCTGCAAGGAATAGATAGAAGGGGCAATCCATCCCGTTTCTTTAGGAAACTCACGACTTACCAAATTTTCAAAAAATGTTTTGTCAAGAGACAAATCCACATTCGATATGGCCACATAGTCATATATCGTCACATCGTCCAATGAATTGATGACTGTCTGCGCTGCTCCTAAATAGCCAAGGTTGTCAAAGATGCGTTCTTCCAGATTTAACCTCTTATATTTCTCCACATCCACGTCTTCACGTCTCGTCGAGTTGTCTGCAACTATGACCTTTAAATCTATAGGTATCGAGCAACTGTCCAATGACTCCTCAACCTTAGATAAATAATCGTATAGAGCAGGATAGGTATTATAGTTTACTGCAACTATAAGTATTTTCATATTTCTCAGCCTAATAAAGTTTTTATCTGCTCTGCCCTACTTTGCCACGTATTATTAATGGCAAAATCTCGCATCTTCATTGAATCAACAACAATGTCGTTACTTAACAATTTACCTACGAAATCATCAAATTCCCTTTCTCCTGTATATAATGTAACATAATCAGCAAATTTCTCGGTCTCGCCATAACGGGAGGCACAAATCGGTTTCCCCGAAAAAATATACTCATACAGTTTCACTGGGTTTACTGATTCTATCAGTTCATTTACAACAAATGGCATCATTAGTCCTGCTGCATTGTTCATAATTCCCAGTATCTCATTGTGATTCACGGTCCCTTTAAAGAACAATCTCTCATGTACAGGTGGATTCTGCATTCTGATAGGGCCATATAGCAATATGTTCAATTCAGGGTGCTTGTCAAGGGCTGACAATACAGACTTAAAATCAAACCATTCCGATATAGTACCAATATACACCAATGAGTTTGGCGGAAGTGGCTCTCCTATCTCGCTATACATAGTAATATCATTGGTGATAGCATTGTTGACAATTGTCATATCATAGTGGCGTCCATAGCGTTTCTCCAACTTTCCCTGCAATGCCTTGGCAGAACAAAGTACAATGTCTGCATCTTGTAGCAATTGCTTCTCCTCACTTGCCTCATACTTTGCCAACTTTGGATAGCGTTTCATATATGGAAACTCAAGCATATCGTCCATGCAGTCATACACCAGTGTTTTGCCCCGAGTCTTACCCTTAATCAGAAAATAATAACGGGGATCTGTTATCCATATGATATCGTATTCTGCGATGTCGATGTGATATGAATTGAATATCAATTTATTGATGCCATCCAGCCAAGTGAGCGGAATAAAAGTAATGCGTTCAAATGGCCAAAAGCGGAAGCCCTTTACAGTCAGATTCCCCTCCTTAAAGTCTCCATTAGCATTGCTAAACTTATTCGACTTGGTATAATAGCAATCTATCTGAAAGCCCCTACTCAATTCCTCCGCTATAAATTGAGGCCGTTGCTTAATCCACCCCCAGGCCACATGAGATAAATATAGTATTTTCTTCATATAAAGTCTGTATATTGTGTTATATCAAACAGTGTCCCCCTTTGCTTGTCAATCATATCAAAGAGTTTTCTTGATTTCTTCTCATCCACCTTTTTTATTCCTTATTTTGAATGAGTTCTCTCATATAACCATCGGACTATAGGTATTCCAAGCACGCCATATATTATTCTTAACCTTACATAATTCTTGGTGCGAAATTCGTGTGAAGCAACATCAGCATAGCCTCTTTTCTCAATCTCATTGAATATCACATCACGAACAGCAGGTTTCTGTGATGGCTTTATCACATTACCATTATATTTAGAAGCATCCTCAATTCGCGATACCTCAAAAATAGTCTCATTACTTACCTTGTCCCAAATCTCCCTGCCTTTATCTGAATTAACAAGTATAAGCGAAACGCCATTGCTATTATCAAAGTCTGGGAAAAAGCTCTGTATACCCCAAAAATCAGCCAATGTTATATCGCCTTGTCTAGGCAACTTGGCAAAGCGGCATTCATAGCAGGATTGACGATAGGTGTATCCATGCATAAAACTATACAGATAAGGTGAAAGTTCATAACTCGGTTTAATTACCCTCTTTCGGTTTGCGAAGCTGCAGGCTTCGCAAACCCCCCAAAATTTGTAATCTCTGAACTTATAATCTACCACCTTATCATGGTACTTTTTCTCCATATATTTAATATGCATATTAAATAATTTCTGGCTGGGCGTTCCATGACAGACAAGGTCAGATGTAATTAATTTTGGATAATTTTTTCTTAGGAAAGATTTTAGACCTGCAACTTCACATCCTGTACCAGTAAAGTAACACCATCGATTAGCGTCAAGTTGTTTTTTTACATCCTTGAAAACCGCTCCAATATCACTTTGGATATACTTAGACCCGCGAAGTCTTTGTAATTCATTATGCGTTTCTGCGCCATAATGATGTAATTGCAAATTATCATCAAATGCAGCACCATAGACAATTCCACCTTGTTCTATAATCCATTTTGCAATTACAAAAAAAACTCCTCCTGATGTACTTTTCTGTCGCTCATCCTTGTCCATCAACACAGAGGCCAATGTTAAAGGGGATTCATTGTTGTCATACGTAGGATGTTCCCAACTACATACTCTCCGACATAATCCACAGTTTATACACTTGGTGTCCTCAATAACAGGATATAGGAATCCTTCCGCATCTTCTACCATTCTAATTGCAGACGTTGGGCAGGCATTCATACATGCTGTACACCCGCTACATTCTGACTTAATTAATGTGTCGAAATACATAGAATTCTAAATTGACTTTAAAAAGGCCATAGCCCTCTCACGTTCAATATCCAACTTCTCATTAACAGGGGCATAATCAATTGACTCTTCAATAGCTTCATCTGATATTTCGTTTTCTATCATTCTGCTTTCGAGATTCAAAAGATGTATAATACTTCCTATTCGTGATGTAAACATTGACGGCGAGTAGACCCAGAATTGTTTATTGAGATTTATTGAAAAAGCCGTCCCATGAAAGGAGTTGGTAACGATATAATCAGCATAGAACATAAGAGAGAGAAAATCTCCAGGTGATGCATTAAAAACAGTTTTATCTGCTAAACGATCCCTCCGATAGTCCCACGAAAAAGTAACAACTTTTAGATTTCTTTTATTTGCTATCTTACGTACTGAACGGTAAATTTTCTCTTTATCTTTTATATTGTATGGTATATAAACTAACAAATACGGGTATTTGATAATTCTTCTTTCTATATATTTAAACCACTCCTCTCGATTCAACATCAAAGTGGGATCAACCAACTGAATTGATTCAATACTCAAATCCTTCAAAATGTCCGCTGCCTTATCCTCTCGAACTGCTATTTTTTTATAATCCTGAAGTTCGCATTTTAAAATAGTTTTTTGCTCATCTGTAAGCGAATCCATTCCTATTGATGCAGCATAAGCGACCTTAACACCATGTATATTATGAAAGAAATAGTGTGGGTCATATCCCTCGTTCCATTTAAAATTCCAGACTTGATCGCTCCCCGTCATATATATATCAGCCTTTGGAAGCACCTCAGAGAAATCATCTTCATTATAGATGGGCTGAGTTTGAACAGTATATCTAGACAGGTACCTACTAAAAACTTTCTTTTGGTAATAATAACTAGGGAAAAAAAGAACTCGCCATATTAATTTCTTCAGAGACTTTCTCGCGCCTTCCCAATAACGCTTTACGGTTACTCTAGGAGGAATATAGTTAACAAGAACAGGTTCATAGCCTGCTTTCTTCAGAATCTCACTCGTAGCTATAGCCTGTAGGTTGGAACCCACATTAATTCCAACATGTACCGTTATAAATTCAACTTTCTTTCTATTCATTCTGCTAAATATTGTTGATAGTATTGTGAATTCTTGGTCAATACAACGTCTTTGTTAACTTGCCGTTTCCATGCAAAGAGGAAATATATTGCCATAGCCTCTGTGAAATACATGGAAGAAATAAATCCCAATACCAATATCACCGTCAATATTGCCTTTCCACAATAGTCCGACTTGCGATATAGCGAGAAAAACAACAGTATATACAACACTGCGCCTATCATTCCTGTTCGAATAAGAATGTGCTGGAATGTATTGAAATATATATCACCCTCTTCAAACATAAACGATACAGGGCAATGGCGAATGTGAGAATGTATAGCAGATGGACTATCATTACCAAGAATTTTCTCCAGAATGCTATAATCATCGTACACATAATATCCACGGTATATTCTAGTAAATCCTGATTGGCCGCTTGAGCCGCCACTGGAATCTAACTGATCCTGACGCTCCATCAGCCTTTGTCCCATCTCTGAGGCAATATATTCGCGCGCCACGAACAAAGATATAACAAGGAATACAGGAAGGAGGATAAAGGCTGTTACCCCGTGTTTCTTTTCTTTCAACAATCTGATTATAGTCAAGATAAAAATCACAGCTATACCAAATAGGGCATTTCCAGACTGTGACAACAATAGGGCTGCAACCACAATAACCACCCGCAGCCACTTTACTCTAGAGAACCCAAACAATTCTATACATAGCAAAGGCAATATATACTGCACAAAATGAGCAGGCTCACTAAAGAATGAGGAAGATCGCACGCCATATAGTTTACTGTCTAAAAAAGTTCCCATATCGGCATCAATTGCTAACGGCAGTGATGTAATAATACCAATAGGGTGATAACCTGACAACGCATAGACCGTTTCCTGAAAAAAGAAGAACCCTATACTAACATAGGCAACAACCTTATAGACTTTGAGAAGATAATGATATTCGATTGCAGCAAAGAACATCATATAGACGAGAACCGTCCTGATAATCCCCAGAGGTACAAGTTCTCCAACTGACAACGCTGTTATCTCGTGGACAATGAACCAATATACAAAGTATATTAATAAGAATTTGGGCAAATAGCGCCTTTTAATTCCATATTTAAACAAACTGATAATGGCCAGCAAACTTGTAAGGATAAACGCAAAGTCATAACTTCCCCAACCATACGTTTGTATGATAGGTGAAATCAGAAGTGCAACGGTGACAATTCTCTGAAATAGATTATTACTATGCAACGTTTTCTTCATAAAGACACTTATAATGATAAGAGTTTCATCACCCAATTATCTAAACGCCATTGCTCAATAATTGCTTGATAATCTTGGGAAGGGCGAAAAGGTGTTTTAATAAAAGTATCTAAACCAGAATAATCCCCGGTTATCACAAAGAATTGTTCCGGAGAATAAAAAGGATAATCAAAAACACTTATATTATTAGTTATAATCTTCTTGCCTGCACCTAAAGCCCACATAAACCTTGCCGTAAGTCCATCTTGTTTACTGTTACTTGTATCAACGACAACATTCGAATTATAAATATAATCTCTAAATTCTTTTGGGGTGAGAGTTTCATGTGAGATTAGTGGTGAGCTATACTCTTCAAAAGTTAAATCTACTTCAAAATGAAATATCCTTTTAATAGTATTTTTGAGTTTAAACAGTTTAATATTATTAATTTCGGGGACATACAATTTTACGAAACTATTTGAACCGATGTCTTTACATTTGTTTATTATAGAAGAATATACTTCGTATCTCGATCTATTAAAAACACCGAATCCAAACAATTGCATACATTTGTTGCCTTGTAAGACCGTGGTCTCTTTCCAATATATCGGAAGAAAGTTAATTGCAAACTTCTGCGCATCTTTTCTATCAAATGTAAAAACACGATCGAAATACTTAAAATTCCGATCAAAGTGATACACATTTTGAGTACTATCAAATAAATAGTTTATACACTTAATTCTTGGATTATGCTTCTTTAAATAATAAAACAGTTTTGGATGTACTACTGTACCATTTATTACCAAAAGATAGTCGTATTCAAAGGAGTATTTGTCAGAATTGTATAGTCGATCCCAATAAGCCTCCAATTTTTTTAAGAACTTTTCTTTATTGTAAAGCCAACTATATCTACTTGATATGAAAAACGGATCGTGGGGGAATACCTTTACAGCCAAGAATTCAACAGTAAACCCTTTTTTCTCCAACTCTTCTACGATATCTTTATACAAGTCCATATGGGTTGGAGCTATCAAAAAGACTCTCTTCTTGCCACCTTGATCTCTTGCTTCATTAGTTTCTATTTCTTTAATATCCATTACCATTATCAATAGTTCGTTAGTTTTATATTTTACGCCACGGCGCGAACGGGCATCGGTATCCCCAGTTTTCGCGAGGCCCGCTTTGCAAAATCCAGCATCACCTCCAACTTCCCGATCTTGGCATACAGTTCCTAGTTCTTCTTCTCGACAGCCTCTTCGCTTTTACCTTGTCTCCCGAACGCCGCACCAGCGTTCTTCACCAGATCCGCCTTCCAGTGCGATATCACCGCAGGTGATACTTCATACTTCTTTGCCAACTCCGCCAGAGTTGACTGTTCTTTCAGAGCTTCAATCGCCACTTGGGCCTTGAACTCAGGCGTGTACTTCTTGCGTGATGTCTTTCCCATATTCGACAACAAATTTAAGTGTTTTTGTTTGTCTTAACTCCGTGTCCAATATTTGGGGACCATTATAGTTCAATTCCATAATGCTTGCAAAGCGTTTGAGCCACGGTCAGCACATCTGTTGCTATGCCAGTTCCAACATTAAACACATGACCGTTTGCTTCTGGAACTTCCATACCGGCTATAGTAGCATTTACCACATCATCTATATAAACAAAGTCACGAGTTTCTTTGCCATCTTCAAAAATGTTGATACCCTTGTGGTGCTTAATACGGTTTGAGAAGATGCTCAAAATTCCCGTATAAGGATTAGTCAATGACTGACCCGGACCATATACATTCTGGTAGCGAAAAGAAACGGATTCAAGACCTATATTATTGCAAATCAAGTGCACTAGCTGACCTTGCACCTGCTTACCAATACCATACACAGAAGAGGGGTGGATAGCACTATCCTCTGTTGTGGCAACTAAAGTGACTTTTCCTCCGCACTTGGGGCAATGACATTCAAAGTCGCCTTCTGCCATATCCTCCGCCTTGCGCTCTTTGGGATATACATCTCCACACTTTTCGCAATGATACTTCCCTTCACCATAAATGGCACGAGATTCTGCAACTACCACACGTTTTACGTGATTCTTGGTGTTTGTTCGTATGTCCAGCAGCAAAGCTGTACCACCTATGTTTACATCAATGTACCGCTTAATCTCGTACATAGACTGACCTGTGCCAGTCTATGCAGCAAGATGAATCATATAGTCCGCATCTTTCAGTCCTTCTTCAGGGGCAGCCTTATCGCAAACATCAGCTTTGATAAACCGCACCTTGTCCTTGATACTACCATAGAGCGGAGAGGTTTTGTCGGGTTCTATTCCGTGGATTTGTTCCAACAAATTGTCAAGAACAGTTACCTCATACCCCTTCTCTATCAGTTTCAAGACAATATGTGAGCCTATAAATCCCGCTCCTACAGTAATCAGAACTCTCATTATTCAGCGTCTTTATATAATTGAATGTGCATTTTCGATATAATATCTTTGAACTTTAATTGGTCTTCGTCGTTCAATGATGACACTCCAATCGAAGGTTTCTCACTGTAAATTGTCAAAAACAATTTATCTATCGCATCCCTCGACATACGTTCCGTTGGTGAATATAGCTTGCGTTCGTGCTCTATTACTTGATCTAGATTGAATTTTGATGCTATTATTCTTGCAGGCACTCCAGCTACGACGGCATATGGTGGAACATTTTTAGTCACCACAGCTCCAGCAGCTACAACAGCGCCACGTCCTATGTGGCAGTTGCTCAAAATTATTGCACCTGTTCCAATCCAGCAATCTTCATCTATGCGAACATCGCCTTCTTTGTCGTTTATATGTCCTACAGTAGAAAGATAGAAAGGAACTCCCACTGTAAGTTGGTGCGATGCCGGAACTATTGTCACTCCAGAGGATATAACTGAATACTTCTTGACATATAATTTCCCTTTGAAAGAAATAAAATTCAGACGATCCTGAATAACGCAATAATCGTCTATCTCCATATTGCGAGGAACCACATGAGTGTTACCTGCTATAATAGTGTGATTTCCGATTTTGGCATATTTCTTTTTATCATAAGGCTCCACATACTGCTGATATATGGTACGGAATCCACCTAATAGTCTGCGAATAAGGGCTTTCATACGAAATCTCCTTCCTTATTCGTTTTACGCCAAGTCTTGCTCATCTCATCATACCGCTTCACTATAAATGCCGGTGCCCCAACCACAACAGAATAATCTGGTATGATGCCCGAAACAACGGAATTTGCTCCCACCGATACGTGATTGCCTATTACCGTTCCTGGCAATACCACAACGTTATTGTATATTTTGCAATCCCTTCCTATTTTCACAGGTTTTACCACCAAATCTTGACGTTCTATTGGCGTTGCTATATCTTCGTATGGATGATGAATGTCTGTAATGGTTACGTTTGCGGCGATGGCTGTATTCTCACCAACCTCTACACATTTTGCGCAGGTCAAATGCAGGTTCTGTTGTATCCTAACCCCATCATGCAGAATAATCCGTGGACTAAAGGAAACTCTATTATACCTACTTACACCCTCAACTCTACCATGATACCATATCAAGACGTTTTCTCCCATTTCAACATATTTAGGGGTAATATGGATCGGTTTCATTACATCGTCAGAAAAGCAATAAGCCGCGTATTGACGCTTACGCCACAAGTAGCGACCAATTCTGCGGATACGATGGATTACCCCCCCCACCGTCAGTTTTTTTCCACTTATTTTCATTGAAATCATATTTTTTTATTACTCTTGCCGGAGAACCTACAGCCACGCAATAGTCCGAAATATCTTTCGTCACCACACTATTGGCTCCAATGACACAGTGCTTCCCTATATTTGCTCCTATGACACATACATTCTCACCCAACCAAGATCCTTCCCCTATCTCCACTGTTCCATTTTGCACAACTGGTTGGTCTTTGATAGGCGTTTCTATATCCTCATAACCGTGAAGATTGTCCGAGATATAAACCTTATCAGCAGTCAATACATTTTTGCGCAGGATAATACTTTTGGTCGCATAAATATGATTGAAGTGACCTATGACGCATCCATCCTCAAAAACCAGTTGACTCTTGTCCCCACCTGTAATCGGTGTAGAGGCTATCCAAGTCTTGTACTTTATACTTACTTTCTTCCCTATGAAAATATTCTTTCCACCATCTACTCGCAATGGACTTCCGATAAAAGAAGACCAATGAAACATGCCTAACTTATGCTTATACACAAGGTAAACACACATTCTATAGGGTAAATGCAATATGCGATATAGTAATTTAAACATGGTTAATGAAATTATTCACGTCCACAAATGAACGATAACCATTTTCTATCTCGATTGGAGATTTATTCCACCATTTAATACTTAATAAAGATGACCTTTGCTCTTCTGTGAATCGCATTTTTATAAGTCTTGCCGGGACTCCACCGACAATAGAATAAGGCTCAACGTCCTTAGTCACGACAGCACCAGCAGCAATCACAGCACCGTCTCCTATTCTAATCCCGCCCATGATAATGGCATGACTACCTATCCACACGTCATTACCAATAATCACTTGGTAAAAGTCTTCCCCTTTGGGGTACTTATATATCTCATCAAACAATGGTTCTCCTTTATGATATGTCCATCCTATTTGCTTCTCAGTATCATAATAGAAAGCCGGGTGGGTACTCACATGATTAACCGGATGATTGCCCAAACTCACATATACATTATCTGCTATACTACAATAACGGCCAATATTAACAAAAGACAATGATGAGTTAATGTTAATGTACGAACCATACCCTACCTTACTATTTGTTATTTTAGTTCCGGCAGCAATGCTATTTTTCCCTTCAAATATTGTATTTTGAATCATACATCGCTTACCAATTTTCACCTTATGCCTATTCCGAAATCGAAAAATTTCGAATTTCAGTTTTGAATAAAATGCGTAAACCATGACTACTTATTCCAGATTCCTTTTGCTGTTTTATTTAGCAGTATATTAACTTGATGATTCATTACAATAGCATAAAACAGATTTATAATTATTAGCGAAGCAATTACCCCATAAGCTCCAATATATCGCCCTAAAAGCAAGGAGGCTGGGATGTGTAAAACCATACCCACTAAAACAATTATCGTTTCCACCTGTATTTTTCCCATACCCACCACCAACGTTCCATTTAGGTTCATCCAACAATACACAGATACGTATATTGCAACCATCAATGTCATTGTAAATGGTACAGAAATCTGGTCTCCTATCCATAATTTATAGATAATGGGTGACAGTAATGTTATAAGGGCACAGGCAAGTATCGACAACAGAAGAACACGTTCCATTTTCCTGCGCATTGCCTTCATCCAATCGTAATCTCCTTTGGTATAAGCATCTGTGTAAGCTGGCCATAGAGGTGCCGTTATCATTGTATAAAGCATCATTCCACAATTCAACAACCTATATGCTACATTATAGTTTGTCACTTCAAGCGGAGAGGAGACATAAGAGATGAGTACATTCGTACTCTGAAAAAGCACTAATACCTGAATATTTATAATGAAGAACTTGTAGCCTAATCCGAATAGATCCTTTATATAGTCAAACCTAATACTGCTAATTTTCGGAGCTATCGGTTTAAACTTGCCACTGTAAAAAATCAAGGATGCAATAATCGTTACCAGGATTGGCATTGCCGCCAGAGTACAAGCAAGTACGACCAGCGATGGAGGACAAATTCTTTTCAGTATGACAATTAAAAACAGTGAGATTACATTCCCAATGACTCCAAAAGACTCAGAAAGCGCAACCTTTTGAAATGCAGCGACAACTGAATTAAAGACCTTGACGTACATTTGAAGGCATACGAAAACTATGCAAACATACATAGCCTCTATTATCTCGTCTAAATAAATCGGATTAACATTAAGAAGAGTTACCCAATCAACGTGAGGAACGATTATTTCAAGAACCACACATAAAGGAATAGTGATAATCAGCATCATAAAATAGGTCGTAGAAACCAATGACCGACCTTGATCCCATTCCTCACGGGCAATCGCTTCCGTCAGCTTATTATTCAAGCCCTGCGAAAAGCCAATATCCATAAATCCCACCCAAGTCAGTATTGACGAGAGAGTTAACCAAACGCCATAAAGTTCAGGAGATACATAACCAATGGTAAGGGGAACTAACAATAGTGAAGTTAAAATGCCAACCCCCTTAATAATAAGGGACGCGACAACATTCTTCTTTATCGTCACCGACCTCGCGTCACCTTGAGTAAACCTATGCAGCAGATTCTTGAAGTTATTCATCGTTAGCTTGATCGCCTAAAATACTGGCAATTTTTGAAGTATCCCCATACTCACAAGGAGAGTCGTATGGCCTGTCCGGGAAAGCGCCATATTCCAATGTTATATCAAGATTATGCTCCTTGATAAACTGCTCCACTCTATCAGCAAGACTCATTGGTTTGCCTGTACAGCAATTGATGATTCCCGTAACCTTTTTTTGCATCACAGCAGCAGAAAGCTGATCTGCAAGCTCATCAACCGTTATGAAATCATACTGGTTCTTTCCTGTTGTGAACGGGAAAGTTTTCTTGCCTTCTTCAGCAGCTAATAATAACTTACAGAAGATGGAGTTATTCTTCTTGTCATCACCCAGGATATAGTAGCAGCGAAGCCATTGTAGAATACACTCTTTCTGCTTGCAATAGAGTATCATTGCCCTGCGAAGCGCATCCTTGGCAATGCCGTACATCGAAATAGGGTTGCAAGGGGTATTCTCGTCAATAGCACCTTCCCAATAGCCCACTTCGTGCATCGTGCCCATCACGGCAAGTTGTTTCAATCCGCCATCAATCATAGTTGTCAAGAACTTGTAGTGTGCTGAGAGGTCGCCAATCTGCGTGGGAGCGTTATGTACAAAACCATTGCGCCAAGCCATGTGGAGGCAAACATCTGGTGAGCCTAACTGTTTATATACATTTCCTTCTGGCAATTCAAATAGATTGAGCGTCTTCTGTTCTGCTCTTTCGTCCACATCAGTAGTCACGATATCACACGCAATCACATCAACACCCTTATCCAAAAGAGCTTTGACGACGTGACGGCCAATGTATCCATTAGCGCCTGTTACTAATATCTTCATATCTTATCGATTTGAATACATCTCCTGATAATACTTCATATAGTCTCCCGAAGTGACATTATCCATCCACTCCTGATTGTCAAGATACCATTTTACAGTCTTCTCAATACCCTCTTCAAACTGAAGACTTGGTTCCCAGCCAAGTTCTTTCTGAAGCTTACTGCTGTCAATAGCATAGCGCAGGTCGTGACCGGCCCTGTCAGTAACGTATGAGATGAGGTTCATATCCTCACCTTCTTTACGGCCAAGAAATCTGTCAACGGTATTAATAAGCACCTTGATAATATCAATGTTCTTCCACTCGTTGAAACCACCGATATTATAGGTCTCTGCAATCTTGCCGTTATGGAAGATGGTGTCAATAGCTCTGGCGTGGTCTTCCACATAGAGCCAGTCACGTACGTTCTCACCCTTGCCATACACAGGCAGAGGTTTGCGATGGCGGATATTGTTAATGAAAAGTGGTATCAACTTCTCTGGAAACTGATAAGGACCATAGTTATTGGAGCAGTTGGTCACGATGGTGGGCAAACCGTATGTATCGTGGAAGGCACGCACAAAGTGGTCGCTACTTGCTTTGGCAGCACTATAAGGACTATGAGGCTGATATTTTAAGTCCTCAGTGAAGAACTTCTCCCCATATGCCAGGTGGTGTTTCCCGCTGCTGGCTTTAGTTGTGAAAGGCGGTTCTATGCCATCTGGATGCGTCATCTGGAGAGCACCATACACCTCATCTGTGCTGATATGATAGAAGCGTTTGCCTTCGTACTTCTCAGGCAGACTTTCCCAATAGAGCTTGGCCACCTGCAACAAACTCAGCGTTCCCATCACGTTGGTTTGTGCGAAGGTGAAGGGATCTTTGATGCTGCGGTCCACGTGACTCTCTGCTGCTAGATGGATAATGCCATCCACTTGCTCATCTTGCATTAACTTGAGGACTCCCTCAAAGTCGCAGATGTCCATCTTGACAAACTTGTAATTAGGCTTATCCTCAATATCCTTGAGATTAGCCAAATTACCTGCATAGGTCAGCTTATCTAGATTGATAATCTTATACTCAGGATATTTGTTTACAAACAAGCGGACGACGTGACTTCCTATAAATCCGGCACCTCCTGTAACGATAATATTACGCTTCATACTTTTCAGTCTTGTGTGAGTGTAAGTGAATTAACATCTTCCTTCATTTCATCAATCACTTTTAACAGGTACTGCCCATACTGATTTTTCAACATAGGTTTAGCCAGTTCACGCATCTTCTCTTCGCTAATCCATCCGTTGCGATAAGCAATACCTTCAAGACAGGCCACTTTTAAGCCCTGGCGTTTCTCAATAACCTCGACGAAAGTAGATGCTTCAGCCAGCGAATCATGGGTACCAGTATCCAACCAAGCGAAACCACGTCCAAAAACTTGAACTTTCAGTTCGCCGTCTTTTAGGAACTTTTGATTCACCGTAGTAATCTCCAGTTCGCCACGAGCGGAAGGTTTTATATTCTTAGCAACATCAACCACCTTGTTCGGGTAAAAATAGAGGCCTACTACAGCATAATTGCTTTTCGGTTCTTTTGGTTTCTCTTCTATTGATAGGCAGTTGCCTTGCTTATCGAACTCAGCCACACCATATCGCTCAGGATCTGAAACCCAGTAACCAAAGACTGTCGCTTTGGCATATTTTTCAGCATCCTCAACAGCTTTTCTCAACAAGGTAGTGAAACCACTACCATAGAAGATATTATCACCTAATACTAGGCAAACACTATCATTACCAATGAACTTCTCACCAATGATAAATGCCTGTGCCAAACCATCTGGTGAAGGCTGCGCTGCATACTCAAAGTGTACTCCATAATCAGAGCCATCACCAAGCAAGCGCTTGAATCCAGGCAGGTCGTATGGCGTAGAGATAATCAATATATCCCTAATTCCTGCCAGCATCAAAGCACTGATGGGATAATATACCATCGGTTTGTCATAAATGGGCAGCAACTGCTTACTAACTCCTTTGGTTATCGGGTAAAGTCTGGTGCCAGAACCTCCGGCAAGAACGATTCCTTTCATAATCAGTATAGTTTTATGTTAATATCAAATGGACTATCGAAGTCTTTCAACAGAGAATGTTTCGTATCTTTCTCAGAAAGATTTGCCTTATCAGTGGGTATGCGCCAATCAATACCAAGGCTTTCATCAAGGATGGATATACCACCATCTACTTCCGAGTGATAGAACTCATCACACTTGTATTGGAAAACTGCGGTCTCACTCAATACAGCAAAGCCATGAGCAAATCCACGAGGGACAAAGAACTGGAGATGATTGTCCTCAGTAAGTTCAACAGCGACGTGCTGACCGTATGTCTTTGACCCCTTACGAATATCCACAGCGACATCGAGGACTGCACCCTTCACGCAGCGCACCAATTTACTCTGAGTATATGGCGGTCCCTGAAAATGCAATCCGCGCATCACTCCGTAGGATGACATACTCTCGTTGTCCTGCACAAAGTTGATGGTATGTCCAAGGATAGGCGCAACCTTTTCATCAAACTCTCGCTGAGAAAAACTTTCAAAGAAATAGCCTCTCTTGTCGCCAAATACTTTGGGTGCAATAATCAACACACCGTCAATAACTGTCTTTATTATTTCCATCTTACGCTTTCTTCAGATTGTTTATACAAACTTTAAGTGAATCAGTCCAGTAAGGCACCTTTATACCAAAAGTATCCTTCACTTTTGTCTTGTCAAGCACTGAGAATGCAGGACGCTTTACAGGGCTTGGGAACTCATCGCTGTGGCAGGGTTGTATGTCACATCCGGTTTGTCCAGCATATTCAGCTATCATCTTGGTGAAGTCAAACCAAGAGCAGACACCCTCGCATGAGAAGTGATAAATACCCGTATTGCCCTCGTATTTCCGCGACTCTATGATGTCAACTATAGCCTTCGCCAAATCGAATGCATATGTCGGAGTTCCCACTTGGTCAAATACCACCTTCAACTGAGGCTTGGTGGCTGTCAGATTCAACATTGTCTTCACAAAGTTCTTTCCAAACTCGCTATACAGCCATGCAGTACGGAATATAAGATAATCAACTCCAGTAGCCTGTATCTTCTGTTCTCCGTGCAACTTAGTCAACCCATACACGCCAGTAGGTGTGCCTTTCTGGTCCTCCTTACAAGGCATGTTATATGGGTCGCCACCAAACACATAGTCTGTGCTGATATGCACCAATAGTCCATTAACCTCCTTCATAGCCATCGCCAGATTCTCAGGTGCCTTGGCATTCAGTAGTTCAACAAGCTCGTAGTTCTCAGGAGCCTCTGCACCATCCACATTTGTCCATGCGGCACAGTTAATGATGGCCTTGACATCCAGTTCCTTCACTATATGGCTAATAGCATTAAGGTTGGTAATGTCAAGGATAGTGGTCTCCTGACCCTCCACCTCTACCACATCGGTGAAGAAATACTTATCCTTTGACAATTTTGATACAGTGCGTATCTCATTGCCAAGTTGTCCATTGGCTCCTGTAACTAATATATTCATATAGAATCTTGTTTTTCCTTAAAAGGGAGCGAGTCCCACTGTTATTGAACCTTTTCGCGTTTCCGCATCTTATGAGAGACATGCGGGATCTCCGTCCAATATATTTGGATAGCCAAAGTGTACGAGCCTTGAACTAACCCGTCGCAGCACCGCCAGCACATAAGAGCGAAATCGCAATTTGTTCTGGCAGGCAGTATCGAACTGCAAACTTTCGTTCCACCTGTGCTGCCAGAAGTCCTTATTGTTTAAATGTGATACACACCCTCAAGTGGGCAAATATTGTGGCAATCGAGGATAACCTTGCCCTTCAGTTTATCCCAATTCTGCTTGATATGGTCAAGTTTCACCATGATTACCACCATATCCACCTCATCGAGGAACTGGTCAAAGTCAAGAATTTGGTTCTTGACAATCTCTTTCTGAGTAAAGAAAGGATCAAATATTTTCAGAGGACGAGCAAGGTGACGCTCTTGAATATCAAGCATCTGCAAAGTAGGGCTTTCACGAATATCATCTACATTCTCTTTATAGGTCAGACCATAGAGACCAACACGGCGATTATCAGTGATACCATGCTCTTCCATAATTTCATGAATGCGCTCCAACACAAAGACAGGCTGATAATCGTTGGTTTTCATAGATTCGTCAATAACTTTAGCCAACTGAGGATAGTCACCAACGAGAAACCAAGGATCAACACTGATACAATGGCCGCCAACCCCTGGTCCTGGTTGGAGTATATTCACGCGAGGATGCATGTTGCAAATCTTAATGATTTCGTACACGTCCATATTGTCATGACGGCAAATACGGGAAAACTCGTTGGCAAAGGCAATGTTTACTGCACGATAAGTGTTCTCAACCACCTTTGTCATTTCGGCCGTGCGAATGTCGGTAACAACAATCTCTCCCTGGCAGAAGCTGGCGTGATACTTCTTTACCTTTTCACCAATCTCCTTGCTATCAGCACCTATAGTGCGATTGTTGTGTATTAGCTCATACACCATGTTACCTGGAATGATTCGCTCCGGGGCATGCACAAGGTTAATATCCACACCTGTCTTGAAGCCATAGGCCTCAATAACTTCGACCCACATGTGAAGCCATCATCAATGCCATGGGCAGTCCAATATAGCCCAATCCAATTACATTAATCATTTCGTTTATTGTGTTTTATTATCTTACTTACTTTACCTCGTATCTGTCAACTTGCTCACCATTAAGCGCTCTTACAATGCGATTGCAAGCTTTACCGTCACCATAAGGATTCACGGCTCTACTCATCTTATCGTATGCCTTTTCATCATCCAATAGCATACTGACTTCGTTAACAATGAGGTCGTGGTTGGTTCCAACAAGGTGGACTGTACCACTCTTCAATGCTTCGGGACGTTCAGTAGTATCTCGCATCACAAGTACCGGCTTACCAAGGCCTGGAGCCTCTTCCTGAATGCCTCCGGAGTCGGTAAGAACAACGGTAGATTTCTCCATCAGATAGACAAACTCCAGATACTGGAGCGGCTCAATGAAGAAGAAGTTCTTGTATGCAGTCAAGTCTTCACCAAACACCTCGTGAATTGGTTTACGCACATTCGGATTCAAGTGCATAGGATATACGAAGTCCACGTCGGGATATTTCTCAGATAAGTCTTTCATGGCTGTCACCATGTTGATAAAGCCTTCACCAAAGTTCTCGCGGCGATGACCTGTGATAAGAACCAGTTTCTTTCCTCCGTCCAAACGTGTTACATCATAACCGGCGTTTTTCAGAACAGTAATCTGTTCATCAGCCAAAGTCTTGTCGTTTTTCAGTTTGTCCACAACCATATGAAGGGCATCAATAACAGTGTTTCCTGTTACGAAAATTTGCCCTTGCGCCTTCTCTTCCAAAAGGTTTTTCTCACTGAGCGGCGTAGGGGCAAAGTCATATGTGGCAATGCGACCGGTAATCTGTCGGTTCATCTCCTCCGGCCAAGGGCTATAGATATTGTGGGTACGAAGACCTGCTTCAACATGTCCAACAGGAATCTGCTGGTAGAAGGCTGCAAGAGCAGCAGCTGTAGAGGTAGTGGTATCACCGTGAACGAGTACTACATCAGGTCTGCATTCTTTGAACACATCGCGCATACCTGTCAAGACACGGGCGGTCACGTCATAGAGATCCTGCCCCTGCTTCATAATGTTCAGGTCATAGTCCGGCTTAACGTCAAAGATTGTCAGTACCTGATCCAGCATTTCGCGGTGCTGTCCCGTCACACATACAATCGTTTCGAACTGGTCAGGATATTTTTGGAACTCTTTTACTAACGGGCACATCTTGATAGCCTCTGGCCGTGTTCCAAATACCAGCATTACTTTTTTCATATAGTATTATGATAATCTAATTAAGTCTTCTTAAAAATATCTCACGCGTTATCTGGGCAGCTGTCGTGCCTGCTTCAACCATAGGCCCGCAAATAATCACTTTGCCTTGTACGCTACATAATCTATGGAAAGTCATCTGAGGGAAATTGTATGAGTCTGATTTCATAGTAAAAAGCCCCTCCACCCACTACCTCCACTCCTCGCATCGGGATAAGCAGACAACCGGAACAACTCCGATGTCCAGAAAATCAGTACAGTCGCACCGCGTGCGGCCGCTGAAGTATGCTTATCTCAATCCAAGTCGCAAAGGATCCGCTTCGTTTCTCTCGCCACACGCCAAAAGTCTATCACTCAGGCAATTGGCTCACCTCGCAGCTTCCACTCTCTATTCAAGAACTTCTGCTGGACCCCACCGCTTTCCGCCCCCCCAAAAAAAGGAACGGATGCGATACAACAAATGTAATAATTTTCCGTCAGTTAACCAAACAAACGGAATATATTGTTACAACTGAAAGCCAAGCATCAAGCGCAAATGCCGCTGCCCGAATTTCCGATTTCCGCAGTCACGGAAATCCGACAGCCCCCTCCGGAAAGTTCAATAAATATGATACTTCGAAGACAGAGTCCGGAACGCCTCAACATCGGCATTCCAATACTCCAGAATGTCCGCGACCTGAAGACTGCCGCCAAACACGGCCGCTACTAAATCAGTACCGCACACTTTGTTGAACATCGCCAGCCGCTCGGGAGCCACCTTGAAAGGATTGCGCCCGTAAAGCTCCCACACAGCCTGCATCACATAGAACTGGGTAAGAGTGATGGTAGCGGCCTCAAAATCCGTATAATAATACTGCACCCCATGGACAAGTTTCCCTGAAAGGCGTCCGGATGTAGGCTTGTAATGTATTGTTCTCCAAGCGATTCCCAGCACGTTATAACTATCCAGGCGAGCCTTCAGCTCATCGGCATCCACCCACTCCTCCGCAAAGGTAGCAAACGGAAGCGTATAGCCTATGCCTATGTTGAGGTAGTTGTACATCTCCCCTGCAAGACCTGCCGACGGATAGCACACCGCACTCTGCGGATAAGGGATATTAGGCGATGTAGGCACCCACGGAAGCCCCGTATCCTCGAACAGCATATCCCGGCTCCACCCCTGCATCGGCACCACCATCAGGTCGCACTTGAGATGCTCCGCGCGTCCGTTCTGACCGCAGTTCAGCCCCTCTTCGTTGATGAGCATCGCAAGCTCCCCGACAGTAAGTCCATAGATATACGGAATCTTGTACTGTCCCACGAAAGAGTGGAATCCATCCCTCACCAGCGGACCCTCTATCTTATTGCCACCCAGAGGATTGGGCCTGTCAAGCACCATCACCGGTATCTCTTTCTCGGAGCAGCTGCGCATCACCAGTCCAAGCGTGGAGATAAAGGTATACGAACGGCTGCCCACATCCTGAATATCATAAATCATGATATCTATCCCGTCAAGCATCTCCGCTGTAGGCTGACGCGTGGAGCCATAGAGCGAATATACCGGCAGCCCCGTGCGCGAGTCCCTGTCCGTCTGCACCTTCTCCCCTGCATACACATCCCCTCTGACACCGTGCTCAGGGGCGAACAGCGCCACAAGATTGACTTCCGGTGCATCAAACAATATGTCAATCGTGGACTTCAGTTCCCGATCCACCCCGGAAGGGTTGGTCACCAGACCTACACGCAGACCCTCCAGACCACTGAATCCCCGGTCCCTGAGAACCTCAACTCCGGGTTTCACCTGCCCGGAGAGCACACTGCACACTAGCAGCGCCGCCGCACAAAAAGCGTTACGAATACGGTTGCAAGACAACATATCATCACAATTATAAAGAATCCTACATACCCGAGAGCCTCCTGCATCCAACCGGCAAAAAGCCCCGGAATCATCATCGAAAGCGCCATGAACGCGGTACAAATGGCATAGTGCGACGTCACGAACTCACCTTCCGCAAACTTCATCATATACAGCATGTACGCCGTGAATCCAAACCCGTACCCGAACTGGTCCAGCACCACACAGGCATACACGATCCACATCAGCTCTGGCTGCATAAGCGCGAGAAACAGGTACACCGCGCAAGGCAGTGCCAGCGACAAAGCCATGATCCACATTGACTTGCGCAATCCTTTCCGGGCCGCATACACACCTCCCAAGATTCCGCCTATCGTAAGGGCAATAACCCCGGCGGTGCCATATACAAGTCCCGACTGGGCAGTGCTGAGTCCAAGTCCCCCCGCTTCATGAGGGTCCAGCAGGAACGGGGTCAGCATCTTGACGGACAACGCCTCCGGAAGCCGGTAAAGCAGCATGAACGCCAAAGCAAGCCACACCCCGTCCTTCATAAAGAACGTTTTCCAGACCCTCCACATATCGCCCCAGCCACCTCTATGCACAGCGGGCTTACCACCGGCAGGGATACATGGCTCCGGCATCTCATCCGCAGCCTTGACGCCCTCGGTTCCGGCCTCTGCATTCTTGGCCTCCATGGCCCCGGCGTCCGCAGCCTTCCGGTCCGAATTATGCACCCCAGCCAGGTTTCGCTCAACTTTCGGCAGACTCCGGCAGTGCCAGAGCGTGAGCAGGGCAAACAGCGCACCGCACAGCAGCAGTGTCACCTTCCATGCAGACGGGATACTCCCCATCCGCTCCTCCAGCAATCCGGCTACCACCACTATGACTCCCTGCCCGAACACCGACGAAATCCTGTAAAAAGTGCTTCTGATGCCCACAAACAACGACTGTTCCTGTTCGCCGAGCGCCAGCATATAGAACCCGTCCGCGGCTATGTCGTGCGTTGCCGAAGCAAATGCTATCACATAGAATATCACAAGACTCAGCCCGAACACATCCGGACTCACGGACAGCGCGAGAAGCGCAAACGACACTGTAATGATGGCCTGCATCACCAGAATCCACCATCTCTTGCTCTTGAATACGTCCACGACCGGACTCCAGAGGGGTTTGATCACCCACGGAAGATACAGAAGAGACGTATATAGCGCAAGGTCTCCGTTGGACATCCCGAGTCGCTTGAAAAGAGTCACGGAGATGACATTCACTATGAAATATGGTATTCCTTCCGCGAAATAAAGGCTCGGCACCCATGCCCACGGATGGGATTTGGGAGCTGATGCTCCATTATCGCCGCGCAGTTCGCTATTTAATTTCCGCTCCGACATAATAATGCGAAAGTATCTGTCTGTAATCGTACCCCTGGGCCGCCATAGCCGCTGCCCCTATCTGGCACAGACCAACTCCGTGCCCCCAGCCGCGTCCTTTGAGGACAAACCCGTCCGGGCTTTTCTCTATTTCGAAGGCCGAGCTCTTCAGATGACTGCTGCTAAGGGCCTTACGTATGGCAAGTTCTTTTCCTATGACCTCTTCACGCAGGGTGCCGGTGATTCGGAGGTACTTGATTCTCCCGGACGGACCGCGCTCCACCGCTTCCAGAGCGACAATGGTACCGAAATCAATCCCTGTGCGGGTACGGACCAGCTCGGATAGTTCGTCAGTGGTATATTGCACCGTCCAATCGTGAAAATCAGCGGTGTGCAGGTCATAATCATTGAGCACCTGGGAAAGTATGGAAGAGTTCTCACAGTCGCAGAACGGGTCTTCCACACTCTGCAGATACGGCAGATCCACGTCTTCCCAGCATGTACTGAAAAGTTCCGTACGACCGCCGCAGCACTTGGAATAACGCGTATCGCAGATGTCTCCCCCATATTCAAGCACCTGTCCCCATGTCCGGTCAATAGCCCGGCACACATCGTCCCCTACGGCCATGGTAAGTCCCTGATAGCGCTGGCAGTGATCGTCGGCACACACGTCGAAATGCTCATGTCCGGCCTTGTGGTCCTTAAGACGCGCTTTGAGCCAGCTTCTGGATATTACCGCATGGGCCTTGAGGAGTTCTATCGAGGCAGACGACTTCATCTCGGATGATATGACGCTCATGAGATAATCCTCCATTCCTATGCAGTTGACCGCGGTGATACGGTCTCCTTCAACTATGAATTTGAGCCCTCCGGCATACTTGAAAGTGCGTTTCTGCTGCCAGTGGAAATCTATCCCTATGACCACGTCATAGAGTATGAACGAGGCTTCCGCAAACAGTGTCGAAAGTGTCATGGAGTCGAAATAGAGCTCATCGTAGAGCATTCCGTTGTAGGAAATGCGACCGTCGTGCCACTTCACCGTCTGAGGACCGGCGCCGTCCGAGATGATTTCAAAGCGTATCTCTTTGGCGGACAGCAGCCCTACCGATATTATCTCCTGATGCCTGGTAAGACGCCACACTATCATATTCTGCTCGTCCTCACTTATACACACCTCCGAGAGCAGTTCCTCCAGAAGAGCAGTATCTGCCTTGTCATAGTCTTCCCTGAAAGGAGCCACAAACAGCCCCGCAATATCCGCAGCCCCCGGACTTATGGTCAGATGGTCCGCTCCTTCGCTGTAGAAATGATGGGAACGCTTGGCGGAGCGCATCACCACAATGGTACGATACTCACCGTTCTTGACATAAGCATACAGATTGAACATCGGCTCTTCTTCCCCTTTACCCCAGTCCGTACAGTCAAGCAGCCGGTAAAAGAGTTTGGCAAGCGACTTGGAAGTAGTGGCCTTGAGAGCGAATACCCCCCTGGCATATCCGTCGAACTTGTACAGGCTTGCATCCTTCACCGTAGCAAGCGGCTCGCCCGGATGGTCCAAAAACTCGTCCACCACATCTTCCAGAGGAAGATTGTGCTTCGGAATAGCCTGAAAATGAAGATGATCCGGTGCGGATGCCCCTGAACTCGGGCCGTTGTAGAACACCAGATAGTCCTTATACCTGGCAGCAAAGTCCAGCATATCAGGGAAATGGTGCCAGATTTCCTGCGGAATATGCTCATCCCGCACAATCACCAGATGTCCGCGAAAAATGGGGTACGGATTGATCTGAATATGATAATTTCTCCCCTTGCGACCTTCGAATCCCAGATGAAACTGCTCCTTGGGGCGATTGTCGGCGCACAGAAAACACTTTCTCGATGCTATTGCTGCAGGTGAAGTATCTGCAGTGGAAGAAATGACGCGGCGGGGATTGTATTGAATCCGGCATTTCAGCCCGAACACATCCACCTCGCGGGACGGAGCGGTCTTGAGGGCTCGGAAGTTGCTCAAAGCCAGCTGCCACACGGACAACTGATCCTTTATGAATTTGTTGAGTTCTTTCATGTGCTTTCGGTTGAGAGGGTATCAATCCTTTAGAGAAGGGCCTGAAGTTTGGCAGCAATACGCTGATATTCAGACTCAAAATTAGGAGTAAAGACACCTTTGCCAATATTTTTCATTATCTCTTCCGGAGACCAGTACCGGCCCGCCACGACCTCATCTCCATCAGGCTGCGGGCTGAAATCCCCCACCGTGGCGAAGACGTTGACGAGTTCGCGTTCTACAGAAGACTCGAACACGTACGACGTGAGCCATATCGGGTTGAAATCATGGAAATGCAGTTCTTCTCCGGCTTCCCGGTAAAGGGCTTCGGCGACACCTTCACCGTAGGAGATGTGCCCGCCAACGGCAGTGTCCCACTTGAGCGGGAGCAAATCCTTTTTGGCACTGCGCTGCTGGATGTACACCTCCCCTTCCCGATTGACGATGTGCAGATGCACGACCGGATGAAGGACTTTGGTGCCACTATGACAATATTTGCGCGAAGCCTGTGCCACGACCAGTCCGGAGGGTTCCACTATCGGCAGCATTTCCGCAGCCGCCGCACCGCCACCGTTACAGACAACCATCGCGCTATATGCAGGATAAATAAGTTCAAGCATCAATAATTCAATATTTTCAGTTCTTCCGGCGTGTACAATATCGAATCGATAAAGTCCGGGGCGGCATGCGCCAGAATCACGAACACGCCAAGCGCCACCACGGCCAAAGACAAGACAACCACCGGAGCAATCCACCAACGGCAGCGCCGCCGCACAACGCCGGTCTCCTCTCCCGGAAGTTCCGCAGGAGCCGCATCTCTTTCCTCCCCCTGAAGTTGTTCGGCGGAGGCCGCATCTCTTTCCCCACCAGGAAGTTCGGCAGGAGCCGCATCACATTGACGTTCGGACGGGTCTTCGGACGGCAGCGCAGGTTCGGTGTGGTCCGGTTCGACGGACTGCTCCGGTTCGGCGGGCTGCGCGGGTTCGGTGTGGTCCGGTTCGGACGTCAGTTCCATTTCGGTGTCCAGTTCCCCTTCGCGCTGAACATGCCCCCCTGCTTCTGGTTGGTGCTGAGCTTCGGTAATTGGCTGCGCAGGTTCGGACGACTGTCCCGATTCGGATGTCAGCTCCGATTCGGATGACTGTCCCGGCTCGGACGGTCGCGCAGGTTCGGCATGGTCCGGGGAAAGCGTCTCCAGCTGAGGCTCTTCGGCGGCGGACTGCTCCCCTGCAACTGGCAGCCCCGGTTCAGACGGCTGCCCCATTTCGGCAGGCAGCTCCGGTTCGGCGGCACGATGCCTATCCTCAAACCCACGCATGGCATCGGAATATGACAATTTTATGTCCACCGTATCCGCCACACCCTGAATATACTTCATCGACACGGGCTGAAGCCCGAAGCCGTCTGGATAAATATCCAAATCTTCGTCCGGGACGAAGAAAAAATTATTCTCCTTTGTCGCCCTCAGACGCCCAAGGCCCGGAAATATGACCGTTTTCCTCTGTATAAGGACCTGCTTCAACTCCGAAAGAAACTCTGTGATATACACACGTGAAGCTTCGAGCGGCACATGATTGGAATCCGAGTAGAACTTGACAAGCAAATCCGCTTCCGTATTGTCAGGATGAAAAGAGAGCCTTCGGTAAGGTGGATTGATGGTATATCCCTTGTCCGAGAAAGACGCCGGCACCACTTCCGCCACGAATGTCCCCAAACCCGGAAGACCGACCTTATCATGGTCGGTTATCAGTTCCTTGACTATACGGGACAATAGATCTATATCCATAATCTTCAGATTCGCAATTGCAAAAGTAATAAAATTGCGCTGATATTAAAAGTGTCGGCCACCGAAAAAACACCGCCAGTAGAAGACAAGATAAAAAGTATGGAGAAAAACAAGATAAAAAAACATGAAAAAGTTTTGCGGATTTCAGAAATAGCCGTATATTTGCAATCCCAAACGACGGGTCGTTAGGAAAAAGACATAGAATTCCTCTTTAGCTCAGTTGGTTAGAGCACCTGACTGTTAATCAGGGGGTCGTAGGTTCAAGTCCTACAAGGGGAGCCAAGACGGACAAATCATCAGAAATGACGGTTTGTCCGTTTTCTTTTCCCTGCCATTCCCGAATCATATCGATATTATTGAGGGTCAGGGGGAAAACGACCCGATATAATTGACTGTTGCCCGTGCTATCACCCGAAATGTCCAGTGACCACATTTTTGGTTGGTAGAATCCTTATAATTTACTGATGCATTGAGTTTTATACCCCATCGGTGTTACGGCGCCAGAACGCTGGAATAAGGGCTATAGGTATTCGGTGCGGGCAAGGACCTCCTGGTGTACGCGACGCGTTTCCAGAAGAGCACGGCACAGGAAAGGGCCTCTTCCTTTCTGGCGTTTGTTGTATTCGGTGCAGGAAATGCTCTCCTTTTTCTGGCAGTTTGAAAAATTCGGTACCGGAGAGGGCCTTCTATGGTACGGAAAGTACATTCGGTGCACAAAAAGGCTTCCTGGGGTACGCGACGCATTTTCAGAGGCATTCGGTGTAAAAAACAGGCTTTTCTGGTACGGAAGGGATATTCGGTACCGGAAACGCCCTCCTACGGTACGGGGTGCATCTTCAGAGCACCGTACCTTCCTGATTTAGGTTGACTCGGGTTAACAGATTATTACTGGTATAAGTGGTTCTTCCGCAATTTAGTTGAAAGATGGAGTTTGTACT